>Ga0222662_1000696_pt1 | contig 23652 bp, 26 predicted proteins | sample AntAcemetagen600_FD_179821 | JGI IMG/M metagenome (GOLD analysis project Ga0222662, IMG submission 179821) | Saline water microbial communities from Ace Lake, Antarctica - #600 | ecosystem: Environmental > Aquatic > Non-marine Saline and Alkaline > Saline | place: Antarctica: Ace Lake...
CAGCTAAGTACCCACCCTTCGAGAATCTCAGGGCTAAGCCACTCTAATGGCTGAGGCACTCGAAGCCATGCAGCTAAGTACCAGCCCTTCGAGAATCTCAGGGCTAAGCCACTCTAATGGCTGAGGCACTCGAAGCCATGCAGCTAAGTACCCACCCTTCGAGAATCTCAGGGCTAAGCCACTCTAATGGCTGAGGCACTCGAAGCCATGCAGCTAAGTACCCACCCTTCGAGAATCTCAGGGCTAAGCCACTCTATTCGCAGTATCGTTTAATAATGTTATAGGAATCGGTCAGTCCTAATTCTCCGGCAAGGCTTAAATCTTCGCATCCTTTAGAAATCTTGCCAAGGAGAATCCGAATCAATCCACGATTATAATTGGCTTCTATGAAATTGCCATTTGCAGATGCAGCTAAACCAAACTCGGTTTCAGCTTCTTCATAGCGTTCTGAACTTACCAGCACGTGGGCCAAATTGAAATGCGCAAAACTCATCTCCTTGTCCAATTCAATCACTTTTCGGTAGTCCATTTCGGCACGTGCTAAAAGTGATTCCGTTTGGGCCTGATAGGCAGAATCCACCACATTTAACGAACCAGTCAGCACCTCAAATTCATCTTTGTGGTATTCTACTTCTGCTTGGAATAAAGCTGCTCTGGCAAAATAGCAGCCTACTTGTTTATCATCAGAGCTAAGGCATAAATTGACCTTAGTATATGCAGATTCGTAATCATCTTTAATTGCATACAGCGAAGCCAGACGTATTAGTACCGAGGGCTCGGCTGTTGGGCGTTGCGAAAGCGTTTTTAGCAATTCATCCGCAGCTTTGTTGGGCTCCTCCTTTTCGGTGATAAATGCAATGACTCCCATATTGTAAAACGGCTTATTAAAGCCATCATAAACCGAAATATTTCTATCCGTTTCTGGGAAAGCAGAAATGCGATAGAACGGCAACACGCGTACATCTACTTTCTGATGCTGTATCTTGCCAATTTCCTGCTGCACAGGTTCAAATTCGCCCTTGAGTTCCGTCAGTTTCAAAAGCCTAATATTCTGCTCAAACTTTACATCTTCGTCAGACATGGAAAGCATTTGTTTGATATCGCTCAATTCTATCATAGCAGCTTCATAAGCCCGCTCGTCTTTAAGAAAACCGTACACCTTTGCCCTATTTTCATGTGCTTCTATAAACTCTGGAAATAGCTCTATTGCTTTGTTGTAATCGGCCAAAGCACCTCGATAGTCTTTCTTATTGTAAAGCAAGTTTGCCCGATTGTAAAACCCTAGAATATTGTTGGGGCTGAGTTTTACCACACGGTTATAATCAAGCAATGCTTCTGAAGTCCTTTTCATGTCGGCAAGAATCATTGCCCGATTAAAAAGCACAATGGCATTGTCGGGAAATACATTCAACACATCATTCAAATCTTTAAGAGCTTCCTTTTGCTTTCCCATTTCGGAGTAAGCTGCTGCGCGATGGAAAATGGGTAGCTTATTCTCAGTATCTAATTCCATTGCTTTTTCAAAATCAGCAATCGCTTCTTCATACCGTTCCAATCTTGCATGAGCAATTCCACGATGTAGAACAGGCCGCATACTGGTCGAATCGAGCTTCATGGCGCGTTCAAAATCTTCAATGGCCACATTGTACATTTCTAAGCCAGATTTGGCTTCTCCCCGTATTAAGTATGTATGAGATGTTTCTTTTTTGAGATTAATAACCTTGTTGCAATCTGCAATTACATCCACATACCTGTCTAACTGAAGACTTGCCAACGAACGGTTAGAATACGTTCTCCAATCATCATCATGTAGCTTAATGGCTTGATTAAAATCGGCAAAGGCATCCTTGTAATTGAGTTGCTGACTTCGGCAAACCCCACGATAGAGAAACGCTTCGTGATTTTTCGGATTCAGCTCTAACGACTTGCCAAAATCCTTTTCGGCTCCAATAAAATCTTCTAATTCGTACTTGGCAATTCCGCGCAAGAAAAAAGCTTCGGAGTTGAATTTGTTTTGCTCAATAGAACGATTTAATAGCTCGATAGCTGAAGCATAGCGCCCTTTGCTAATCTCGTATCGGCCTTGACTTGTAAAGTTTCCACGCGGCTGCGCATTAGCAAAAATCGCCATCAGCATCAAGCCCAAAACCGCAATCCATCTTCTCATTAACTATGCTATCACCGTTTTACGACTGCGAAAGTGTCTAATCGTTTAACCAATCGGAAACTTGCTCCGTTAATTGTTTGTTTTAGCAATTTACAAGTAACCGTAATGGCCTAACACTTGCTACTCTTTTAATGTTCCTGAGATGAGAACAATTAGCACAAGCGTGCCTCTATACTCTATCCGTATGTTCGATAACCAAGAAACATGGTGTTTCAAATACAGCTTCATGAGCGATATCGCGTTTGAAAGAAGCACGGTAACCAACCAAGCTTGGCACGGAGAGGCTTTGTATTTGAACTTCTCGCCAAAAGAATGGGCTAGTTTGAACCTACGTTTAGAGCACTTTGGAGACCCTAAACAGCTAAAGGTATTAAGTGGTGCAGCCGGTGGAGGAAGCGTATTTGAAGCTACTCTTTCTGCCAACTTCAAAACACATGGCGTTACTCTTATCCCAGAGTTTCGATTTGATGGAGGCACACAAGAAATCTTTACTTTATCGGATGGCTCGGCTTCACAATACAATGCAAGCGTTACAGTTGCAGCTGTTTACAACTTTAGCGTATCCCCTAGATTGAGAGGAAAGAACTGATTGAATGTTCAAAAAAAAAACTCTTCCAGCCAATGCCATAAAACGGATTACACGGCATAGAAAAATCAAGTAGTACTCAGATACAATCAAACAGAGGCGGTCTCAAACCCAATTATAATTGGGTTTGAGACCGTTTTTTTAGTCTTATTTTTTCAACTTATTTAAGAACAGCAGTTCCATCTAAAAACCCAAACAAACACAAAACACCTGTGCTCCTCTCCTACTCGTGCCTAGTCTCAGATACAAGTTGATACGGAAACTAAGGTCTACCTAGAACTTGGCAACATAATCGTTAGAAGTAGCTTGTATACTGGGAATGAATTTCCATCACAGATAAGAAGTTGGGAGGCGATGTAAAAGACTATTGAATAATCACACCAATTTGCAGAAAGCAGGTTTCTTCCCCAAAAAACGAAAGCCGCGGCCATTCCAAAAAGGAACAACCACGACTTTCCCAACTAAAAACACGTTTAATTATAGGCTGAAAGCTGATGCTCTCGGATGTCTAATCCGATTGTTTCTTCCTCTTCGTCTACTCTAATACCAACAGTTTTCTTTAGAATAAAGAATACGATAAATGCGAAGGTGAAGGTAAACGCGCCTATGGCAGAAATACCAATTAACTGCGACATGAAAGAGCCAACACCATCACCATAATTACCAAAAATGGCAACAGCTAGCGTTCCCCAAATACCACACACCAAGTGAACTGATGTTGCTCCTACAGGATCATCCAATTTCATTTTATCAAAAGCGGTTACCGATAGAGGGATTAACACCCCGGCTACGAAGCCAATCACCATCGCGGCAGGTACTGAGACGCCATCTGCAGATGCTGTAATACCAACTAACCCTCCTAAAACGCCATTTAATACCATCGATAAATCATAGGTCTTAAACATGATTAGAGAAACGATGAAAGCGCCAATAGCTCCTGCTGCAGCTGATAATGAAGTGGTAACGAAAACTTTAGAAACCAAGCCAGGATCGGCAGAAAGAACAGAACCTCCGTTGAAACCGAACCACCCAAACCAAAGCAAAAAGACGCCTAGTGTTGCCAATGGCATACTATGACCCGGAATAGGGTGAATACCAGTCTTGGTAAACTTCCCTTTTCTAGAACCTAGAAGGATTATTCCTGCAAGAGCCCCCCAACCACCTACTGAATGAACGATTGTTGAACCTGCAAAATCATAAAACCCCATGGGATCTAGCCATCCTGATCCCCATTTCCAGAATCCAGTTATTGGATAAGAAATACTCACGAAAAGCGTGCAAAAGATTAAGAAAGGAATAAGCTTTACTCTTTCTGCTACAGCACCAGAAACAATTGTGCAACAGGTAGCTGCAAACATGGCTTGAAAAATAAAGTCAGTCCAGTACGTATAGTCTGCATACCCTGAAGTAAGACCACCTTCTGGCAATGTTAATCCAAAGCCTGAGAAGGCAAAAAAGCCACCCTCCGCAGTTCCGGGGTACATAAGGTTAAAGCCAATGAAGTAATACGTTAGCAGACCGATGCAAACAATCATCACATTTTTAAACAGGATGTTTACCACATTTTTCTTTTGCACAAAACCTGCTTCGAGCGCTGCAAAACCGAGATGCATTACGAATACAAGGACCGTGGCCATCAATAGCCATAAGTTATTCGCGATGAATTTGGCCTCATTTGCCGTATCCAGAGCCTGTTGTGCTAGTTCTAGTGATTCGTTCATTCTATCTCCTTGTTATTTTGTTATTTGTTGATTGCTTCATCGTTCTTATTGCCAGTTCGAATGTTAATCACCTCCTCTAGGCTGGAAACATAGATTAGTCCGTCACCTTTTTCTCCGGTTTTAGCAGCCTTTGATATGGCTTCAATGGCCATATCTACAAATGACTCAGTAACAAGTATTTCAATCTTTATACGAGCAATAAAACCTACGTCATAAACTGCCCCGCGATAGGATAATGAATCACCTTTCTCATGACCACATCCTTTGATTTCATAAAAACTGAAGAAATCTATACCTCGCTCATGGAGTGCCTCTTTTACATTTTCAAATTTTGACGCCCTTATTATGGCTTGAATTTTTTTCATTTTCATCTGATTCATTTGGCTCGATTAGAGGCGTTTACTTTTTTCAGCACTGTGTTTAAAACGAAAGCTACTTTTTGAGAACCAGGGTTTATAATTAATAATTTAGTAGTGGAGCTCTTCGTTTTCAGGAAGCGTACCCAAAGTAGATTCAGCTACCTCGGTGGTGTTAATACTTCCGCTCTCAAATCTGATATGAAACAGTATCAGCGCTTATGACCAATAGAGCAAAAAGAACAATTAAAACGACTACCCCCGAAACAAGAGGGCTTACACTAAATGTTTTTGCTATTTTTTCGCTCATGGCAGCAAATATAGTGGGGTTACCATTATTAAACTTTGTTCTTTAATCAATAACCCCATTTTTTACGCTGAGTTGTTAACAAAACAACCAAATACAGGCTCAACCCCCTGCTTTATTGGGTGATTGCCTAGCAAGTGGCTGCCAACTTTAATCTTTCTCATTTTACTGTCCTCTGCACAGGCCGTACCACAGGGAAACAAGTGGTTATTGCAGTATCCGTTTGTCACCCTGCCTGTCCTGAGTTTTTATCGAAGGAACTGAAGTGTCTCACATAGTATTGAGTGGAAGCTAACTGGTGAAGGTTTAATAACGAGATTCCTCGTACCTCGGAATGACAGACGGGGTGCTCCGGTTTGCTTTACCAGTTACCATTGCCAATTGCTAGGCAATCACCCTTTATTGGGGGCTAGGCGATGAAAAACTAAAAATGTAACAGCCGGATTGAAAAACAGACCTAACTAAAGGAATTCAATCTTCGCTATTGAGGAAAGTAAATCGGGCTACGTTGGTTGAACTTCCTGATATAAAACATGGACGTTTGCTTTTGATCTCGAACGGTTTGATCTAAATATTCGCGCTGAAGCGAAGCATCGTTCTGAAGTAGAAAGGTCATTAGTTTAGGCGAAATTGAATTGAGATCTCCTGAAGTAAGCTGAATAAATTCGCCATTTTGGAAGTTGAGTAACATTTGAATAGAAACAGATTCTTGAAAGGAGTTCATCTGATTATTGAGCATGGGATCGTTCATCATCATTCCTCCTCCAGGCATCATCATTCCCGGATTTGGCATCATAAATCGCTCTACTAGGACAACTGCGGTTAAATAGCTGTAGGAACCAATTGACACAAGCTGAAACCAATCTCTGTCGTCCCAGCGCTCCGAGCGTTCAACCGTGTTGATTCCAACATGAATCTTATTGTTCGAACAAAATCCCCAAACCTTATTTACAGGCACCGATCGCTCTTCAAAGAGATTATCAAAATACGTGATGGAATCTGTGTCTAAAACCTGCCATACGTAATCGGTGGAGCGAATGTCGAAATCGCTAAGAATATGAGTTAAAGGAATCGGATTGTTGTTCTTAAAATCTTCAACTGAAAGATAGATTCCTTCTTTAAAAATGAAATCTGGTGTGTATTCAACGTTTTGTTGTGCAAGCGATGAAAATGCAATGGGAAATAGAAAAAAGAAAAGCGAAAAAAGGGCTTTCATTCCAAGGGCATCGTGGTGTCAAGCGAATCTGAATCCATTGAGTAAGCACCTCCCTCGTCCTTATTAGTTATAACCGAATCTTCGGTAGGATTATTAGGTAAGTACCAGAAATACATCAGGCTACAAGAAAGTACAAAAGCAATGATGCCAGAAAAGAAGAATAATCGTTTGAACATCTGGTGAAATTAACTCATCAAAATCATACAATAATTTGTCCTTCCTCTTTATCGCCAATGGCCACGTGGGTTTTATTCAGAAACCGAATTCCTGCAATGTATGCGAGTAGTGAATCGAAATGATGCCAAGTTTTCATTTGATCGTGATTAACATTCAAACTAAACTTGTCAGAAACCACCTTAGATAGCTCTATTATGTATTTATCATCCCGCTTATACATACTGGTATCAAGTTCAAGAATTACCGCCTGTTGTTTAGGATATGTCTCAAACACGGTTATTTCCATCTTTTCAAGATAGTCTCTCAGCTTCATTGCTCGAGCAGTTAAACCACCTAAGAACATAGGAGACATAGCACCCAACTCGCGATCTGCTTCTCGGTAGAAATAGTCACTATAAGATTCTTTATCCACATATTTCCCTGGGAGACTCAAAGGAGCGTCCAGAAATACAAACTTTGGCTTCATCAATTGAAGGTATTTTACAATAAACTTATCTGCATCTTCTTGGTGCTTGCTTGCCCTAAACCTTACCATCTCATTTTGGTAATAAGCTATTACCGTAGTTCCCGCCAATTTGCTTCCGTAATCTATTCCAACAACTGTTTCCATCTCCATCTCCATTTTCTTTATCCTAAAAAACAACTAAGACTCAGGAAGGTTTTAAGTATTCTAAGCATAGTTGAACACCCTATCAGAACTTCGGTTAATTATGTTGAATCTCGATACCTTTGTCGGACTTATGAAAAATTATCTATCGTTAGTAAAGTTCTCCCACACCATCTTCGCCATGCCTTTTGCGTTGATTGGTTTTTTCGTGGCAGTGCGCTACACTCCAGCTTCTTTCGAATGGCATTTATTACTGAAAGTAGTTCTGTGCATGGTTTTCGCTCGTAACGCAGCCATGGCATTCAATCGTTACATCGACAGAAATATTGACAAGAAGAATGCGCGAACAGCCATACGAGAAATTCCCGCAGGAACAATCAAGGCCAACGCTGCGCTGTGGTTTGTCATTCTGAATTCCGTAGCATTTATCATTACCACATATTTCATCAATCCACTGTGCTTGGCGCTTTCACCTATTGCGCTTGCTGTGGTTCTTGGATACAGCATTACGAAACGGTTTACCGCTTTGTGCCACCTCATTTTAGGATTGGGATTGAGCCTTGCCCCTATTGGCGCTTATTTAGCTGTTGTTGGTCATTTTGACCTGCTACCAGTTCTAATCTCGTTTGCCGTTCTTTTTTGGGTTGGAGGTTTTGATATCATTTACGCCTTACAAGACGAGGAATTTGACCGTGAAAACAATTTATTCTCTATCCCAGTGTGGCTTGGTAAAAAGAAAGCGTTGAACCTTTCGAAAGTGCTTCATGCCATTACAGCAGGCTTACTTTTATGGGCTGGGAGTATGGGTGATTTCAATTGGCTGTATTGGATTGGTTACGCGGTATTTATCATTCTGCTAACCTATCAGCATACGCTTGTAAAACCAGACAACCTGAGTAAGGTTAACCTTGCTTTTTTTACCACCAACGGAATTGCTTCCGTCACATTCGCCTCATTTGTAATTGCTGATTTATTCATCCTGTGAAAACGATTATCCGACTTCCTGGCGAAAGCCTTCCTCAATCATATTACGATGTCCGCTACGAAGTTTTGCGCAAACCTTTGGGTTCGCCAAAAGGTTCTGAACGGTTAGATGGAGATGATGAAGCCATTCATTCTTGGATAGCTGATGATGAAAAAGTAGTAGCGGTTGGTCGCGCACACCTTATTCCTGAAGATGCTGATGGTAGTGCCGTTGACCAAAAAGCGAAAAGTGCTTGCCCTGCTTTTGGACCATTGTGTGCCGATTATAAGCCTATTTCGGATGACAGCGGATTGGAAATTCCTGCAGTTGGATTACGACCTGCCGTTCAAGTACGCGCAATGGGATCGCTCGATGACTATCAAGGTCAAGGCCTAGCTAGTAAGGTTTTGGTTGCTTTAGAAACTGAAAGCGTTTCGGTGTGGAATGCAAAAACAGGTTGGCTACAAGCACGAATAGTTGCTGTTCCCTTTTACGAAGCCAACGGTTGGTGCTGTTTTGGGCCAGAATATGATGTGCCAAATGTTGGTCCGCATGTAAGCATGTGGAAGAAATTTTAGAACTTGAACATGTTCTTAAAACCCTGATATGACTGACTCATTTCCAGCAAAATCGCAGAATCAGTCATGCTGAACTTGTTTCAGTATCTATTTTACAGACCCTGAAACGAGTTCAGGGTGACTCTATACAACAGCACAGTAAAAACAACCTACATGAGAATACTATCTACTTTACTCTTGCTAATTCCAGTATTGTGCCTTGCACAACAGGCTTCTATTAAGAAGATGACTATCGCCAAAGGCGCAACTATCATTATGTCTGAAGAAAGAGAGGATTGGGAAATAAACCTACAGCATTTGGAAGCTCCGAAACCGGGAATAAGCGGATTGCGTGCTGAACTGCAACAGAAAAAACTGGAGATAATGGAACGTTATCCTGCCAATACTTCAAGTACGCCAAGAGCTGCTTCGGGTACAGAACCAACGGTAGGAAGTAATTTTGAAGGCAACAGTTTTGGCGGTGTTCCGAACGATAACGACATGGCTATTTCAAATGATAGCATGATTGTATCCGTGACCAATTCAAGAATTCACATTTACAATTCGATAACTGAGCAGCAGTTGCTTTATCGCTCACTTGGAAACTTGGCACAACCGCTAGATATTTCTGGAAGCAAGTTTGATCCTAAGGTTATTTATGACCCAACCAATGATCGTTTCGTAATGATTTATCTCAACGGGTTTACGTTTGCAACAAGCGAGATTATCGTTGCTTTCAGCAAAACGAACGATCCAACTGCAGAGTGGAATCTGTATGCTTTACCAGGTAATCCATTGGAAAACCTAACGTGGTCAGATTACCCGGTAGTTGGGATTTCCGGGAAGGATCTCTTCATCGGAATCAACACGTTTACAGATGGCTCTGCAAACAACTCGGGATTTGTTGAATCTTGTCTGTGGCAAGTTGGATTAAAGGAGGGTTATATCGGTTTCGACCTCATTACCAACTATTATTCTGACATACTATCAGGAAGCAATGAAATCTTCAACATCACTCCTATTCAAGAAGGCGATGCACCAACTGGAGAAAACATGTTTCTGCTTTCAAACCGAAACACTGCCTCCGAGAATGACACACTCTTTCTTTTAGAGGTAACAGGACGTGTAACTGACCCAACTACTGAACTTATTGTAAGAACAATTGCAGCTGATGTGCCTTACGTTCTGCCTGTTCCTGGCCTGCAAGCGAGCGGCCATTTGTTCGACACCAATGATAATCGCGTTTTGGGTGGCTATACCAAGAACAATCGACTTCATTTTGTCCAAAGCTGTACTGATCCAAATACTGGAACTTCTGCCATTTATTATGGAGTAATTGATGGTCATGAAGGAAACTCACCCACCGTAACCAGTAGAATATTTAGCGACCCAAGCCTTTATTATGGTTATCCGAATATTTCGTGGAGCGGCCTTAATGAAGGTGATGAGCAGTCTATTATCACATTCAATCACAGTAGCGAAACAGTTTTTGCTGGATTCAGCGCTCTTCATGTAAATGCAAACTTGGAAGCATCTGACAGAGTTGAGATTAAATCAGGACTCGGGTTCGTGAACGTTCTTCAGAGTAACCTCGAACGATGGGGAGATTATTCGGGTTCACAACGGTTGTATGACGAGCCCGGTACAATTTGGGCTGTGGGTTCTTTCGGAAGTGCAAGCGGTGGTCACGGAACGTGGTTGAGTAAAGTAACTTCGCCTGATATCGCAACGGGAATCACCGACATTCAAACACAGGATATTAACTCTGTTGTTTACCCAAATCCGTTTGTTAATCAACTAGAAGTCGTTTTTGAATTGGAGCGAACCACATTTCTTAGACTTGAGTTGGTTGATATTGAGGGGAGAATCGTACGACTTATCATGGAAGACCGCATCAAAGCAGGTAAGAATAGCATCTCGTTTAACGGCTCTTTTCTCACTTCTGGAACGTACTTTCTTAATGCCTATTCGGCTGATAAGTTGGCTTTTAGTGAGAAGGTAATCAAGCAATAAGTTGTGGGTAATATTCGGGTCAGTTCGAGTTCGCGACCGCAGGAAGCGAGTATCGAGAATGGTTGGAAGGATCACGCTGCACTTCTCGATTCAATTCTTCCTCCGTCAGAATCACTCGAAGTGACGGACAGTTTAAAATTCTATTTTTCGTAACTCTAAAAAATTGAAGAAAAAACTCCCATATATCGCCCTGTTTCTATCCGTAATTGGGGTAATTGTCTGGAAATACGTCCACCGAACAGTTAAGCTAGAAAAGCAACCTATTATACTTGGGCATGGCGGAATGGGAGTTCGTTCGTCTTACACGCTAGATTCAAAACGATCGATTGAAATTGCACTTTCTTTCCCGATTGAAGGAACAGAAATAGATGTTAGAATGACTTCTGATAATGTTCTCATTGCTTACCATGATGAAGAATTGCCAGTTCATACGGGATGTCCGGGAAAGGTTTGGGAGAAAACGTACCCAGAAATTTACGAATGCTCGCATGGCGTTTTCCATAAAGCCGAGCCTGTTGATGCGTTAGATACGCTCCTCTCCCACTCTTGGAAAAACGGAACAATCTTCTCTTTGGATTTGAAACCTGAAGCTGATATTGACAGTGTTCGAATGGTAGAGTTCCAATCAAACATAAACAAGGTTGTTAATCAGTTTCCTCAGTACACGTTCCTCATAGAATCGCAAGATTTGAACCTCTTGGCTAGCCTTAAAGAAATGGATGTCAAGTGCGAACTGTTCTACTATGCGCACAATGGTGCTGATGGGATTGAAAGTGTAACGAAACATCGATTAGATGGGATTTCCATTAACGGAGCAAACATGACTAAACAACAGATTAGTGATGCAAAAACTGCTAACATCACCGTGATGCTTTGGGGAACGGGTTCCGTATTCTCCAATCGTGAATTTCTTGGATGGGGCGCAGATATCATTCAAACCGATGGCATTAAATCGATGACAACAATACTTGATAGATAACGATGCAATTCAATCGCGAAGCATTGGTAAAGGAAATCTCGTATCGAACTTCGCGAAGTTCTGGTGCAGGCGGACAGAACGTAAATAAGGTTGAAACACGTGTTGAGGCAATGCTCAACGTTTCCGAAAGTTCTGTGCTTGAAACAGCACAAAAAGCACGCGTTGCCGTACGTCTTAAAAATCGAATAAATGCTTCGGGCATTCTAGCGGTAAGCTGCGGAGAAACGCGCTCGCAAAACCGCAACAAGCAGATTGCTTCCAACCGATTGATTGAACTTATCGTTCTGGCACTCGAAAAGAAAAGGATTAGGAAGAAAACAGGAATCCCCAAATCGGTAAAACGCAAACGGCTAAACAATAAAAAGAAGCAATCTGAAAAGAAAGCAAGGCGTAGGTTTGATTCAGATTGACCTTAAATTCACGACTATGAAAACTTTGAATCCATTCAATGCAATCCTTGCTCTTGCTCTAATTATTGCAGGATGCCAATCGAAACCAGATAGCACTCAAGAATCTGAAATAGAAGAAACTGAGGAAACATATTCAGGTCAGGAATTCGACCTTCAAGGACATCGTGGTGCGCGCGGGTTATTTCCAGAAAATAGCATAGAGGGTTTTCTCGCAGCCGTAGAGCTACAAGTAAATACCGTAGAAATGGATGTGGTCATTTCTAAAGATAATAAGGTGATTGTTTCTCACGATTCTTGGATCAATTCAACCATATGTTGGGGATTGAATGACAAGCCTGTTCCGGAAGGAAAGGAACTCAGGATTTACGAAATGAGTTATGACGAACTCACTAATTACAATTGCGGAAGTCAGCCTCATCCAAACTTCCCTTTACAAGTCAAAATATCAACTTTCAAACCTTTGCTTAGCGAAGTAATTACAGAAGTTGAATCTAGTGTAGCTGCTTTAGAAGTACCGCCCGTTCATTACAATATTGAGATAAAAAGCACACCAGAAGGTGATGGTGTTTTTCACCCTGAACCGAAGGAGTTCTGCAAATTGGTTTTGGAGGTTATCGAAGCTGGAAACATTCTAGATAGAGCAATCATTCAGTCATTTGATGTGCGTGCATTGCAAGCAATGAAGGAATTAGACTCTTCCATTCCACTTGCATTACTTATTGAAGAATCAGCCGATTTTGAGAAAAACCTAGAAGAACTTGGGTTCACACCTGAGATATACAGTCCGAGTTTCCATCTCGTAAATGAGGCATTGGTAAAAGCCTGTCATGAGAAAAGCATCAAGCTCATTCCTTGGACAGTGAATGAAGAAGAAGATATGGTCCGACTTCTATACCTTGGTGTTGACGGCATAATTACGGACTACCCAGATATTGCTTTGACCCTAAAGCTGTAGTCAAGCAATTATGTACGTTTCACCCAATCAACGCCTTTATATAGATTGAGTTTCTCCACGATGCCGTCTATCTCACAATACTTGCTAAAACTGAAATCTCATAGATCAAAATACTTTCCGTTATTTTTGTAGTAAATAACTATTTGTCATGACTGAATTGATATTTATAGTAGCAGAAGCAGAAGAGGGTGGTTTTACCGCGCAATCTGTGGGAGTTGATATTTTTACTGAAGCGGATTCTTTGGATGAACTGAAAAGCATGATTCGGGATGCTGTTCTTTGCCATTTTGAAGAGGACGAACTTCCGAAACTCATTCGTATCCATTTCACCAAAGAGGAAGTTTTCTCGTTGGTTGCATGAGAATTCCAAGGAATATTTCCGCTTCTATTCTCATTAAAAAATTGAAGTCGTTTGGTTACGAAGTCACACGACAGACTGGAAGTCACATTCGTTTGACTACTCAAGAAAACGGTCAGCATCACATTACAGTTCCAAATCACGACCCAATTCGCATTGGAACTTTTGCCTCAATTGTAACCAAAGTAGGGGTGCATTTTGGAAAAACCAAAGATGAAATGGTTAAGGAATTGTTTTCCTAGTTGAGTTTGGCATAGGCTTAATTCAACATTTTCATTTGAAGTGCTGGTAGAAAAGTTGAATTGTAGAAAACTAAAAACTCCTCTCGTTTCCGAGAAGGGTTTCTAAATCTGTTATAACCGTTTACTAAGCTTCTTGCGAAACCTTAGGTGCTGCAGCCAAAATCTCCTCATTGGCGTAGTCTGCGTATTCAGCAAAGTTCTTCACAAACGAAGCAGCCAATTTCTCAGCTGTTGCATCATATTTAGACTTATCAGCCCAAGTATCCTTAGGGCTAAGCAATTCGGTAGGTACATCTGGACAAGAAGTTGGCATGGCCAATCCGAACACATTATGCGTCTTGAAATCAGCATCAGCCAACTCGCCATTCATAGCAGCGGTTATCATTGAACGTGTGTACTTCAATTTCATTCGACTTCCAACACCGTAAGCACCACCGCTCCATCCAGTGTTAATCAACCAAACATTTACGCTGTGCTCTTTCATTTTTTCTCCCAAAAGCTCAGCATACTTAGTTGGGTGAAGTGGCATGAATGCTGCTCCGAAACAAGCACTGAACGTCTCTTGTGGCTCGGTAATTCCAACCTCAGTTCCAGCAACTTTAGCCGTATAACCAGAAATGAAATGATACATGGCCTGTCCAGGAGTTAGCTTAGAAATTGGAGGTAAAACTCCATAAGCATCACATGTTAGGAAAAAGATATTCTTTGGATTCTTCGCGAAAGAAGGAGTAACAATATTGTCTATGTAATCAATTGGGTACGCTACTCGCGTGTTCTCCGTTTTATCTACATTCTCGTAATCAACAGTAGAGGTTCCCGAGTGGAAATTTGTATTCTCAACTAATGCTCCAAACTTGATAGCATCCCAGATTTGGGGCTCGTTTTCTTTTGTTAAGTCGATACACTTAGCATAGCAACCACCTTCAAAGTTGAAAATAGTATCTCCATCCCAGCCGTGTTCGTCATCACCAATCAGCTTTCTTTCGGGATCCGCAGAAAGTGTAGTTTTTCCAGTTCCAGACAGACCAAAGAAAATGGCTGTATCACCCTCTTTACCAACATTGGCAGAGCAGTGCATTGAAAGCACATTTTTCTCATGAGGAAGAACAAAATTAAGAACCGAAAAAATTCCTTTCTTAATTTCTCCAGTATAACCTGTTCCTCCAATAAGAATCATCTTTTTGGTAAAGTTTATTACTGCGAAGTTGTGTTGGCGGGTCCCATCAGTTTCAGGATTAGCATGAAAACCAGGAGCGCAAATAATTCGCCACTCTGGATCAAAGTTCAAAACCTCTTCCTTTGTCGGACGCAAAAACAGATTGTTCGCAAAAAGATTAGACCATGCAAACTCTGTTGCTACACGAATATTCATTCGGTGCTTGTCATCAGCGCAAGCGTATGCATCACGTATATACACCTCTTTATTCTGCAGGTAAGCAACCATCTTAGAATGAAGTTGGTCGAATTTATCTGCATCAAACTTGATGTTGATTTTTCCCCACCACACCGAGTTTTCGGTTTTCTCGTCACAGACAATAAAACGGTCTTTTGGAGACCGACCTGTAAACTCCCCTGTGTCTATGGCTAGTGCTCCGTTGTCAGTTAACGCACCCTGTCCGTTTATCAATGTTTCTTCAACAAGCTCAGCTGGTGTAAGATTCCAGTAAGCGGCTGCTACGTTTTTCAAGCCCAGATCAGCAACTGATGCTCCTTCTGCTCTCAATCCGTATTCATCCATGTTTCAATTTCTTTCGTTTTTAAAAAGGAAAGTGCAAAGATAACCTAATCTTGGTTCACACCAGATCATTTTGGGTTTGATGAATGTCAGTTTTCCACAAGTAAAATACTATTAGGTTGTTAATAATACTGAAGCGGTACTGCAGTGATTACTTGAGTTCCGGGGGCGCATTTTGCCGCCAACTCTTCTTCCATAGATTTCAAACCCTTCGCATCAATAGCTTTAAATGGTTGGTCTTTTTTTCTGAAAAAATTCTCCCAATGAATAAGGAAAATACGCTTTGGCTTGCTCAGTTCTACAATTGGCCCGGGATAGGAAGAATACTCGCTTGTTCCTGAAGAACCAATAAACAAATCATCAATTCCCCGTTCAGACAACAACTCTTTAGGAAAAAGACCAAAGGGCGCTTTGGCCATTGACGACATGAAGAATATGCGATAAGAAACCACAGAATCCTCCAACCAATCAACCATAAAAGATAAGGTCTGACCCTCTTGCCAATCTGAAACCAGCGTTGGTTCCGCCACAAGATCTTGAGAATACCTTTTCTTCAAAAAATTAATTCCTGCTATATGAGGTGGATGCAAACTTTTGAATGCCATGGTTCGCATAGTGCTATCAAGGCTATACTGCCACTGACCAACTTCATTATCCGTACCCATATTGTTATTAACCACTACCAGATTTTGTGGCAGGCTATAGTAACTAAGCAGGTGTTTACTGGTTTTGCTACTGACAATTTGAGCAGAGTCCGGAATAAACTTGGATAAATAAGGCATATCCATAAGATGATCGTAATGCGCATGAGCCGCTATCACCAGCTTAACCTTACTAAATGCGGCAGGGTTTAAATACTGCTTCACATAATTTGTATCGGTTCTAACCTTACCAAACAATACTCTAGTTACCGAAGGATTGTCAATAAACGGATCGGTTAAAAGCACGTTTTCACCACGTTGAATGGTGAAACACCCCGTTCCGTAGTACCGAATTTCGGTTTCAATATTTTGCGCAATTGAAGGAGAAAAAGCAAGTACAAGTGCAAAAAAGAAGCAGCAACGGAAAAATGGCATACGATTTATGTTGAGACGCCAAAAATATTGAAATGTGCAGGTTCTGGTATCCAATTTTCAGATATCTAAGTAGGATTACCAATAACTAGCAGTGCCCTCAAAGAATTTAGGACAAAGAACATCGATTCGTGCTTCGTGTTTCCAACCATTCATCTATTTTTGCCATCCATTATACTTTTTTTGAACAACAGTTGTTGAAAATAAGAACTGCCTAGCGGCAAGGAAACATCCTTTTTTTGTGTACCCTTGATTAAACCCGTAGCCAATGCATTCTGAATCTGGAGGAGAACAGGAAGACGAGCGATTGACCGAATGCCTAGTGCGTTTCGAGCACATGTTGGCACATGACGATCAGTACTATTTTGATGTAGCTGATTTGGAAGAGCTTATTGACCATTACATGAATCGGCTTGACATAGATAAAGCTTGGAAAGTATTAGAGCTTGCATCAAATCAACATCCTCACAGTAGCGAATTTGAACTAAAACGTGCGGATATTCTTGGATTAAAAGGCGATTACCAAGGAGCCTTAAAATCCATTGCGCTTTTAGAGGCCATTATGCCTAACAATTCAGATATGCTGATGACGAAGGGCAGCATTTACAGCAAATTAGGCAAGCACGATAAAGCAATTGAAATCTACAATCGTGCGCTGGAAACAGCCGAAAACGAGAACGATGTTCGACTATTGCTTTCTTATGAGTTTCAATCGCTAGGTAATCAATTGGAAGCCCTTAGCCAGTTGAAAATGGGATTACTCAATTCCCCAACCGATCAAGGGTTGATTTACGAGATTAGCTTCTTATTTGATATGATGGACGAAAGTGATTCGGCCATTGCCTTTTTTGGAAAGTATTTGGATGAGCATCCTTATCAATACAATGCTTGGTACAACTTGGCTACGTTTTACATCAAGAAGAGAGATTTTAATCAAGCTATTTGGGCGTTAGAATTTACGCTTGCTGTTAGCGACAAACACTTAATGGCGCACCAAGAAATTGGTGATTGTTTTCTCGAGATTGAAAACTGGGACAAAGCCGAAGAGCACTTTAATGAAGTATTAAGGATTGATGAAGACAACCCAGATGCCCTAATTGGCATTGCAGAATGTTCAGAAGGCCGTGAAGATTTTGAACTTGCGTTTAGTCGCTACAAAGCTATTGCTGATACGGATGCTTTTCATGCAGAAGCTTGGTACGGAATGGCAGTTGTTCGTGAAAAACAAGAACGATACGATGAATGTCTTCCATACATTGAAAAGGCGTTAGAAATTGACACCACCGACCCAGAATACTGGACGTTTTTGGCTGACCTAAAAGAACAGGGAAGCCAATTTGAAGAAGCTATAGAAGCATTGGAAAAGGCTAATTCACTCAATCCTGAAGATGTTAGTATTTGGATGGCAAAAGCCGAATTGATTTTCAATCACGTTGACCGAGAATTAGGCACAGAAGTTTTGATGGAAGCTTTGAAAATATCTCCAGAAAATGCTGAACTACACTACAGACAATCAGCTTTATTGCTGGCTTTTGGGCAAGTATCTGAAGCGTTGCACTTTCTCCAAAACGGACTCGAACTAGATTACAACAAACACATACTTTTGTTCGAGCAATTTCCTGAGGCACTCAACATCCCGCGAGTGATGGATCTCATTCAGATTTACGGACAATAATGAACTTTGAATTAAGTCACATTCCAGAACGAAGTTCAAAACCGAGAGAATCCGGTTTGACCATGGTTATGGACAAAGGTTTGAGCCTTCGCGGAGCTGAGGACCTTATCGAAACAGGAGATCACCTGATTGATATAGTCAAGCTGGGTTTCGGAACCTCACTTGTTACAAACAAGCTTCAAGAAAAGATCAAAATCTATCAAGATGCTGGCATTATGGTGTATTTGGGCGGAACGCTTTTCGAAGCTTTCCTAGCTCGTGGACAGTTTGATGATTACCGTAAACTCTTGATTAAACTTGGAATTGATACGGTAGAGGTTTCTGATGGGTCTATCGATTTGAATCACGACATCAAGTGTGAGCTGATTCAAGAAATGGCAAAGGATTTCAGAACGCTTTCAGAAGTTGGATCGAAGGAAGCAGGAATCATTATCCATCCAAATAGATGGAAATCGATGATGAAAGCTGAGTTAGAAGCAGGCTCTTGGAAAGTAATTGCTGAAGCACGTGAAAGTGGAAACGTTGGAATTTATCGTCCAAATGGGTCCGCTCACGTATCTCTCATTAGTAAAATATTAGAGGTAATTCCGAAGGAGAGTATTCTTTGGGAAGCGCCACAGAAAGCACAGCAAGTTTGGTTTATCAACCAGTTGGGGAGTGATGTAAACTTGGGAAACATTGCTCCTAACGAAGTGATTCCTCTTGAAACACTGCGATTGGGAGTTCGTGGCGATACGTTTTTCAACTATCTGCCCGAAGGAATAAACGTGAACGAGGTTATCGCAAAAACGAAAAAGAAGAAATGAAGGAATTAACGGTACAACAACTCAAGCAAATGCAGGATGCTGGGGAAACATACCAGCTTATTGACGTTCGAGAAGGGTATGAAGTGGAAATCTGCAGTATTGGCGCTGAGCATATTCCAATGGGCGATATTCTAGACCGAGCATCTGAAATAAAAAAGGATATTCCAGTGGTTGTTCACTGTCGTAGCGGAGCACGTTCTGCCAATATCATCAATGCCTTAGAAATGCAGCTTGGCTATACAAACCTTCATAATTTGAAAGGCGGAATACTTGCCTGGGCAAATGAGATTGATGACAGTTTGGAGCAGTACTAATGGCGTCTGAAACCAATCCGCGAAGCACAAAAGACTTCGTTTTTCTATACTTAAAAGGAATGGCAATGGGAGCGGCTGATGTCGTTCCAGGCGTTTCTGGTGGTACAATTGCCTTCATCACAGGTATTTATGAAGAATTACTCGACACCATTAAGGGATTCAATCTTTCGGTATTCAAAACGCTGAATGAAGAAGGAATTAAGGCTACTTGGAAAAAGACTAACGCCACGTTTCTCGTGGTGCTTTTCGCAGGGATTTTTACAAGTGTTATCAGCCTCGCAAAAGGAATCACTTTCCTGCTTACCACCTACCCTATTCTACTTTGGGCATTCTTCTTCGGATTGATAGTCGCATCAAGCCTCATTATTGGCAAGTACATTAAAGAATGGAACTGGAAAACCATCGGAATGATGGTGATTGGCGCAGCCATTGCATTCTACATAACCATAGCCGCGCCATCTCAAATTCCGGATGGATTAATTTACATTTTCCTTTCAGGATGCATCGCCATTTGCGCCATGATTCTACCAGGCATATCGGGTAGTTTTATCTTGCTTTTGCTAGGTGCTTATGCTACAGTACTTGGGTCAATAAGTGGTTTAGTTGATGGACTTAAAGAGTTTGATATTCAACTTATTACGAAATACGGGTTGGATATTGGTGTTTTTATGATGGGCTGCGTGGTTGGCATTATTTCGTTCTCAAACTTCCTATCATGGATGTTTAAAAAAGCGTACAGTCTGACCATGGCGTTGCTAACTGGTTTTATGATTGGATCTTTGAACAAAGTTTGGCCTTGGAAGGAAACAAGCGAGTTCAGAATTAACAGTCACGGAGAGGAAGTGCCATTCCTGCAATCGAACGTTTCACCCTTCAAATTTGAGGAAATTACTGGCGAACCATCGCAGCTTTGGTTTGCCATTGCTCTTTGCATCGTTGGCTTCCTAGTGGTCTTCGTTATGGAGAAAATGGCCGTTAGTAAATAATGAGAAAGTTTGGCCTAATAGGTTTCCCTCTCTCCCACTCGTTCTCAAAGAAGTATTTCGCAGACAAGTTTGAAGCGGAAGATATTGATGCAGAATACTGCAATTTCTCAATCGAGTCTCTTGAAGAGTTGGAGAGCATTCTCAGAACGGAACCAAATCTTGTTGGATTCAATGTCACGATTCCTTACAAGACGTCTATCATTCCGTTCTTAACAAACGTAGCGCCCTGTGCAAAATCAATACAATCTGTGAATACGGTTTGTGTTGAGCGGATTGGTAATTCATGGCAATTGAATGGTGCTAATACCGATATTATTGGTTTCAAGGAAAGTATTCTACCGCACGTTAAAGGGCATAATCAAGCTCTGGTTCTTGGAACTGGTGGTGCTGCTAAGGCCGCATTTCATGTTTTGGAAGACTTGGGAATCGAATGCAATTCAGTTTCCCGAAGACCAGATGAAGGTGATTTTACGTATGACGATTTAACGACAGAAGACATCTGGGAGCACTCCATTATCGTCAATTGCACGCCACTCGGAATGTATCCAAACGTTCAGGAAGCCCCTGACATCCCTTACGAATCTATTACAACAGAACATCTGCTGTTTGATATGATTTACAACCCTGCCGAGACTGTATTTTTAAAGCATGGTAGAATACGTGGGGCTACAACCATTAACGGACTTCGGATGTTGGAAAGACAAGCTGAGGAAAGCTGGAAAATTTGGAATCATTAGGGTTCGATGCATCGAGCCTTAACTTTGAACATAGCAGTACGGGTTTGCCGCGGCAAACCCCAACGAAAAAAATAAAATGGGATTTAAAGGAACAGAAACATACATCGCGTCAAACGAATTGCAGATTGCGGTAAACGCGGCCATTCACTTGGAGAAACCACTTTTAGTAAAGGGCGAACCGGGAACAGGAAAAACGCTTTTGGCGCATGAAATCGCCAATTCGTTGGGTAAGAAGTTGATTACTTGGCACATAAAGTCAACCACCAAGGCGCAACAAGGATTGTATGAATATGATGCCGTCTCTCGCTTACGCGACAGCCAATTGGGCAACGAAAAGGTGAATGACATTTCCAATTACATCCTGAAAGGAAAACTTTGGGAAGCATTTGATGCAGAAGAATCGGTAGTGTTATTGATTGATGAAATTGACAAAGCAGACATCGAATTCCCGAACGATTTGCTGCTTGAGTTAGACAAAATGGAATTCTTCTGCTACGAAACACAGCAGACTATTAAAGCAAAAAAGCGCCCAATCGTCATCATTACTTCAAACAACGAGAAGGAATTGCCTGATGCATTTTTGAGAAGATGTTTGTTCCACTTTATCCGTTTCCCTGAAGAAGAGCAGATGAAGAAAATTGTGGATGTGCATCATCCAGGGTTGAAGGAAGAAATGCTGAACCGAGCACTTGGTGAATTCTACAAGCTGCGTAAAGTGAACGGAATCAAGAAACGTCCGAGCACGAGTGAGTTAGTAGATTGGATCTCACTCATACTTAGAGATGACCTTTTGAAACATGAACCAGAAGAAGGGAAAAGCAAACTTCCTCCTCATTTGGGGTCATTAATCAAAAATGAGCAAGATTTGATGTTGCTTGAACGGATGCTCCGGTAACAGACCAACTAATTATGGAGCCTACCATATTTACTTCTTTAATAGGTATAGCCTTTTTCACCATTCTCATGTCTTTGGGGTTTCGTCTTACTTCAGGCAAATGGAATTTCGCTGAAAGCAAGAGAGCGGAATATGAAAATTGGGTTGAGCGTTATGGAAAAAAGATTAAACGAACACTTATCTTCTTTTGCGTCCTATACTATGCTGGTATGCTCTTGCAATTATCTTCATTGCTATGAATCCAACATTGGCCCTAGATATCTAACACATGTTCCTACAACTCTTTTACGCTTTAAAACACGAAGGTATTCCTGTCAGTTTACGGGAGTATTTGACATTGCTTGAAGCGGTGAAAGCTGGATTGGGTGAGACTGTTGATGATTTCTATTCGCTTTCACGAACCATCCTAATTAAACACGAAGAACACCTTGATCGGTTTGATGCTATTTTCAGTCAGTATGTGGCTGGAAGCATGAAGCTCTCTCCTACTGATCTTTCCAAGATTCAGGAAGATTGGTTGAAGTATATGGCCGAGAACAACCTTACCGATGAGGAAAAGGCCATGATTGAAGCCATGGGCGGTTTGGAAGAGCTGGCCAAACGTTTTGAGGAGCTGATGAAGGAGCAGCAGGAACGACACCAAGGCGGAAGCAAATGGATTGGTACTGCTGGAACGTCTCCGTTTGGAGCGAATGGCTACAACCCTGCTGGTTATCGCGTTGGACAAGCAGGTAGTAGAAACCGAAGTGCTGTTAAGGTTTGGGATAAGCGCGAGTTCAAAGATTTGAGTGACAAGGAAGAACTCAATACGCGGAACTTGAAAATGGCACTGCGCAGATTGCGGGTTTTCACACGAAGTGGCCATGAAGAGGAATTGGACCTTGATTCTACGATAAAGAAAACCTCAAAGAATGCAGGGTTTCTTGAGATTGAAATGCGACCTGAGCGTAAGAATAACGTGAAGGTGATAATGCTGTTTGACATTGGCGGTACAATGGATGACCACATAGATATGTGTTCCAAGCTTTTCAGTGCTGCGAAATACGAGTTCAAACACTTGGAGTTCTATTACTTCCACAACTGCTTGTACGAGCGATTATGGAAGGAAAACCGCAGACGTTTCAACAACATTAGCCCAACGTTTGATGTGATGAACAAATTCAATGACGATTATCGGTTGATAATTGTCGGAGATGCTTCCATGTCACCTTGGGAAATTCTTCATCCTAGTGGTAGCGTTGAACACAATAACCCTGAATCTGGTTTGGTTTGGATGGAACGTATTACGCAGAAATTCAAACACCATGTTTGGATAAATCCTAATCCGCAGGATATGTGGGAATATTCGGAATCGACACGAATTCTGAAGCAATCTGTGAACGATAGAATGTTTCCGCTTACAATGGATGGTTTAAGCAAAGCGATGCAGATGCTTAAAACTTCTAACAAGCGAACAGTAAATCCGACTGAGGCTTAATTACGCTGATAAGTTTCAGATTGTACGTGAGGGATGGAAGCGGCATCCTTTTTCATCTTCAAGCCTTCGAGTGCGTCAGGCTTTTCAGAAAAAGATATAGCGGACGACCCGACCGCCACACACCTGGTTTCGACTGCGCTCAACCAAGCTGCATGGCGGAAACGCCCAAAATTTATGATTTTCATGTAAACCTTAACTTTGTAAGTATCAGGGTAACTATTCAGCCAAAATAAAATTCGTAAAAGACTTGGATCTTAAAAATGATTGTCGGATCTTGTGGCTGTTATCGAGAAAGACCAGATCATATTACGATTACTTGACCGCCTGGATGCTTCGGAT
>Ga0222662_1000697_pt1 | contig 23602 bp, 29 predicted proteins | sample AntAcemetagen600_FD_179821 | JGI IMG/M metagenome (GOLD analysis project Ga0222662, IMG submission 179821) | Saline water microbial communities from Ace Lake, Antarctica - #600 | ecosystem: Environmental > Aquatic > Non-marine Saline and Alkaline > Saline | place: Antarctica: Ace Lake...
GATACTGCCCTTCTTAATCAAACAGTACCTCCAATTGTATATGTTCAAGGGTCTGGAAAAGCTGAAGGGTATTGTAATGTAACTCAGTTTGGTGCCGAAGCGTCAATCACTTTCACCAAATCAACATTTGCACTTCATAAAGTCATAGTTGTTCCAATCACATATACATAATCTCAATCATTCATTCAATGTGGAGTTCCAAAATCTATATATGCTTGTTTTGGTACATCGTATCGAATAACATTTGTTACAGCTAACGGGTTTTCAGCTACACTAGATATTTGGTCGTAGTTACCACCTCGTCAATAATTTATTACAGTTGCATCCTGATAGTATGATTCATTTATATAAGCACTAGGAGAATGTAGATGTATTCTTATATTCTCTTTTATATTTCATTCGACAAATCCTGATTGTAATAATGAGTTATCATAAAGATGGACATCTATAGTTGATGTATCATCAAGAAGTATAAATGGCGAATTGTATCAAATATAGTTACTGGTATCTCTGAATGTAACCTTTAGTCAAGAACTGTTTGTAAAATGATAAGAGTGAAACATATCAAGAGTCATTAATTGAGCAGCATTACATAGCTCTACTTCCACTTGTTCTCAAACAGAATAGGTATAAAAAGGAACTAGATTTGTTGTATATTTTACTAAGACTCCATCAATCTTCTTTGGTAGATTAAATGATATAGGGTCGCCTGGGTTTGTGTTTTCTATATCTAATATAGCTTGACTGGAATCTTCTACTATATCGTAATTCAATAACTCAAAGTTTGTGGTATTATATGTGCTTCAAGCCGTGTTTGCTGTAACTGCTAAAGTATTCTGTCAGATATGGATTCTTTCAAGTTTATTTACTCAAGCAGCAGCTTGTGTAGCATTATACATAGTGTCCCAATCATTGAATATCTGTTGTGGTAAATCCTCTGATATTCAACCAGACACATAAAAGTCAGCACTTGCTGAAGTTGAAGTATTGAATGGTTCTCGCACTCAATCCGTACGAATATTTATATCTCAAGCAAAATTAGCTATCATTCAATCAAGGATATATCATCAACTGGAATTAAGTTCAGGTTCGCCTGTCCATTTTCATATATAGTTTCATTCTGATAATGTAGTTATTGTTATGTCTCAAGCCGACAATGATGATAATGGGTCGATTCATACAACAAAGTCAGATCCAGTATTGTTTATCAATTCAATAAATCATATGGTTAATTTTGTTTGTGATACTGGAGATACTGCCAATAACTCTCAATCGTATTCTGATATAATAAATCATCTACTATCTCAATCAGGGATTACCCATCACTCTATTATTGATAAATCAACTATTTGTCATTCTGGGAATCCAATAAATCACACATAACAATCATTCTTGGTAACTATATCAGTACCATTGAAATAGAAGAAAGGGTTTCCACTAACCCCATTACTACTTCATCAAAGATTTAGAGTAAATCCTACAAATCATTCAGCTTCTCAATCTATTCAACTGGTCAATGTTCATCAAGTCGCATTCAATAATCAGAATCAAAACAAAATAATAGCTCATTCTTCTGCCTGTTGTCCTATATTCAGAGGTAGAGTTATTACTCAAGAATCAAACTCATCAGATACTAACCAACTATATTCAGGTAGTCCTGTAGTTATATTTGTGACAGCCTGTAAAGTGAAGAATCTCAAATATCATCAAGCTGATATAGTTAATTGTGGTATTGGTGGGATAGTAGGGAAATCATAAGTCATCAATCCTTTCGACAAAAACACTTGTTCTCCTGATATACCAACCGATTTCAAATCATCAAGGAGAGTCATGTTTGGGAATGCTCGCTGTTGGCTTGGTCTTAATGACGCTTGTTGGTCAGGTGTTAGTCAAGATCAATTTTTTCATACTCATATTGCTCTTCTGTTCATTACTGTTTGTATATAATAAAACTATTCTACATCCTCCAACAAAAAGAACGATAACGAAACTTCTCATCCTACTCACTTTTCCCAAACTTGTGCAAATATTGTCTTTCCTACCATATCTTGTGTTATAGTTACAGGGCAACGGTTGGCTACTATAGCTCAAGTGGAATTACTATATTCTAGTCTAGTCATATCAACTCTACTGTTTTGTATGATTCTTAATGTCATAGATATTGGTTAGTAGATAAATGGTTGCGTATCTTTCTGATATGGTTGAATACCATGGGATTGTTATAGTATTAAATAATTCAATATTAATATTCACAAAGACTTCGATTAAATTCATCATTATCATCTGCTCATTCTACATAGTTATTTGCGCTAGGATCTGGACATCCTACTATTGGTTCGGATTCAGCTATAATAGTAATAGCTTTAGTATTTGTTGCTGTTCCACCATTAGCTGTTGTTGTTGTAACTGCTACATTCAAGGTATAAGTTCACAAAGTTGCTCAATTTATAACAAATTGTCTACTATATCCTCATATCAACTCCCCAATAGTCCGAGTAATAACTTGTGAAGAATGTGTACCATCAACAGCAGATATAAAAGATATGCCAGCAGGAAGTGTTACTGTAGCGACAACATTGTCAGCTCAAATCAAACCTGTCATAGTAAGCACCATAGAATATATAATATTGTTGCTTTGTGTAGCGTCATTTGGTCAAGTAATACTTGCCGATAGGTTTGTTGCGATTAGTTGGCAAACTGAACTATTAGCAGGAAACCATCTTCTTCTTTTCATATTATTTTATTAGTAAATAAATGCTCATACAAATTACATAGGTAGTACGCGTAAATCAATCCCAGCTTCTGAACCTATAACATTAAGATCTGTAAATCATTCTCAAGCTATATTCAAAGAACCTCCACCTTGTTCTAATGGAAATCAATCTGTAGTGGTAGCTACTGCTCAGTTCTCAAAATATACAGTTTCTCAAGTAGTCATAACTTGAAATACAAATATATTGTCAGGAGAAAACTTAGGATTTATGTTTTCAATCAAAGTCTTTTGTGCTGGAGTAAGCAACGATAATAATGGTGTAGATGATAATCATACTGTTAGTTTCATTTTTCAAATATATAATGATAAAAGGGCATTACAGTTTTGCGTTTACTTCAAATTTTAAGGCATCTTTTTCACTCTTGCTTATATCTCTTAAGTCTATCACAGTGTCCAGCTTTCCTGCTAATTTCGCTACGGTATCAACTGTACTCTCTCCTGCTAAATCCAATGCTTGCTTTCTTAGCAAGAGAGCTTCTATCTCTTTCAAAGCAATTTCTTTCTCCTGCTCTTTTTGGATCGCTTCTTGTTCTGCTATTTCATCCTCTGTTGGTTCGACTGGTTCAGGGATTGGATAAGCTACCACTTCTTTTGTTTCAGTATCAAAGAAATGAGTCTTTGCTGTGAGTTTTCAAAGGAAACTGTCGTCTATAGTGAAGACCTCTGCTCATCGTTTGGAGAGGTCGTTTCATTCTATTACTTGTCATTTTAGGATAGATATTTTCATAGGTGGTTGTTAAGGATTAAACAAAGGTAACTGGTGTATATGTAACTGAGAAAGTTTGTACTCTTGCAGAATACGATCCATTACTTACTTCTGCTCGTATTGTTATAATATCTCCAGCTTTTATACCAAAAATATCAATACTTCTTACTCATATATATGTAGTAGTTCAACTAGCTATAGTTTCAGCGTTTCCTGTACTTACTCAATTTATTCTTATATCATAAGATTGTGTTGCTCAATTATTTCTATATCTATCGTATGCTATAGTGTATCATCAATTAAATGTAACTGGGGTAGCTGTTTTTAGTACAACATAAGTTGCAGAGGAGGTTAAATCTACTCCACTACTAGTATAGTGAGTCACTGTCGCTCAATAGGTTGTATATGAGCTTGGTAGTATAAACGACCTACTAACATTTAGTGTATTTCAATCTATTGCATATCATATTGGATATAAATTCGTTCAAATCACAGAACTTATCGCTCAAGCTGTATTGCTTACATACATAGGTACTAATGGAGTCAATCCACTAAATGTACTATTCAATCAAAGGGTAGTAGCTATCACATTCTCTCAAGCACTCTTAGCTTCTGTTGCTATTCTTGGTAAATCGTTTGGTAGTTTATAGCTATATGTAGCGTTTGTTTTTGATAGTAGTTTTGGTGTGAATAGTGTAGATGATGTGTAAATGAAGTTGTTAATCAATAGTTCAGTACCTACACTATCTATATTGAAAGCTGTCGTTCCATCAGCTCAAGCAGAGCTTCCTCCTTGACTTCCTGATATGTACGCTACATTTGTTCTAGTTTGTGGAAATGTAGCTAATAATAGTCTGTGGGATGTAAATAAGCCTGGAGAGCTATTACATTCTAGTCTAAAGAACTCTCCTGTTTGAAATACCTGTGGAATTGCGAGCGTTGCTACATTTCAAACAAATGTAAGTGTTTGTAGTGTTCCTCAACCATCATCCTTTACTGATACTTTTGTAGCGTTACAAGAAGCTGACTTTGTTATTGTAGTCAAAGACAATGCGTTTATAGCTTGCATTCTATATCAGGCACTAGTTGTACTTGTAGTAGAATTAAAAGTAATATTGTCTGTGTCAGTTACTGGAATAGTGCTGAATGGTGTTCGATTTGTTCCATCTCGTTTTTTTGAATTTCTAGTTGTAGTACTTCTTCATACATACCCAATACCATAATAGTTAGTACCATTCACTGTTTCGCTTCCGTATGTACCAGCAAATCATACTATCCAAGCTCTTTGTCATAGTGGGATTGTTATACTTCCTGCTAATGTAACTGTTGTATCTACCAATGATGTAGTCAAACTAGCTTCTGTTACTGTAGCTTCAGCATTCGCATCTATCAATGTTCCACTAGGACTAACAGCACTATCTGTTTCTATTCTAAATCTATAGTCTACTCAAGGAGATACAAATTTCCTTAATGCTAGATTGAATTCACTCCCAGCTACTCAACTTCAAAAAATAGGTATAGCAATTCTTGTGTTTGCTGCTACATCTCCTACATTCTGGACTACTGTACTCTCTGCGAAAGTCGGTCAATCTTCTACAAACAAACTATTACTTGCTACTACATCTTCTCATAGTAGATATGTATCTCTATCGTTTAAACTTTCTACAGCTCAAGCAGCTAATATATCAGCATCCAATTGTGCTTTATTTACAGCATCTAATCCAGTCGTTCCTGTCGGTACTTGTGGATTACTTGAAAATGTCTTTGTTCCAGCGATTGTTTGGTTACCTGTTAACTTCACTACTACACTATCGTTTGCTTTGTCTGTTTCTAGTCTTTCCACTTCATCTTGTATATCTTCGATCTGTTCGTTCGCAAATACCAAATAAGCAAAATCTCCACTATCGAAAGCTAATGCTGTATTTGTTTGTGTTGTAGCTGTATCGCTTACAGGACAATCTCAAGCACCTCTTACTATCGTGAATGTATCGCCTGCTTTGTTCATTACTTTTACAATCTCTCTTTTAGTTACTGGTTTGTTTTCTAATCCACTCGTAGCATCATATTTCTCTATCTTTAATAGATAAGGAAAAACAGCAGGGAATAAGTTACCTTCTCCTGTTTGTAATATGATACTAGTAGCACTCGCAGAAATTCCAGCTAATAATCTTCATTTTGCTAAATTCGCTCATTTGTAGTTTTGAAAAGGCATAGTCGTTATCTAATGTCTTCCACTGGTTGTTATGGAATTAAAACTCTTTACAACCCAATCTCTCTTACACTTGTATTTATCTATTATCAAATTGCAAGTGCTTTAATTTGTTGTCCAAAACTGATATACTGTTCTAGATAAACAATCACTTTGTCTTGAGTATACTGGACTTTCTCTATCTGTATATTATCGAAAGCATACTCAAAGTTTCTTACCTTTACTGTATCTCATGGTTGTAATAACTCTATCGGATATTCTCTATTCACTACCAATGTTGTCTGTCTTTTTGGATCTTTCCTATCATTCACATACTGGATAGCATAGTTATCTAATGCTGTCTGTCAGTATATATTGATCTCTTGTTGTAAGAACTTGCTACCATATAAAGCTATACTCGGAGCATCACTATATGATGTGTTTTGTGATAGTGTATATTTACTCCAAAAGAATACTTTGTTTACCATCTCTTGGATCTCCTCTTGTATATCTATGCTCTCAACATCTTTTTGGTTTGATAAGAAGTGTGTTGGTGTTACTGGTTTTGTAAACATATAGCAAGTACCGTTTCAATCTATATACCGTTTCCTTCATGAAGCATTACTTAATACATTCATCGCTTCAGCAGCATTTGTCGTGCTAATCGTTCCTGTTCATAGACTTGCTCAATCAGGTATAGTTGATGTAGTATAGTTGATGATATTACCACCATATGAAGCATTGATACTATCTATCAATTCTCTTGCTAACTGTCCTACTGGTTTGCTATCATAATTAAATCAAGCACTATGCTCTGTCAATAAAGAAGCTATTCACAAACAAGATAGTTCTATATATTGTCTGCTTGTTGTTTGTTTTCTTCCTATCTTCGTAACATATCACATATATAGATCCCAACCAGTTTTCAACTCATCATCATATCTTTTGATTTTTATTATATCTCATAGTGTATAGTCTGTTGTTGTGATACTCTTATTCAGCTGTAATGTCAGGTTTCATTGTCATCAATTTACATTTGAAGTGAATGTAATATCTCAAAGCAATAAGTCGCCCTTGATTGTTTCTTTTAGTGTTGTATTCGTTCTGTCGTATACCTTTACTGTTATCATTACAGATAGTTTACATAGTAAAGTCGTGTAATATCAGCTATGTATGTTCCATTGATATTCAATTCTATCGGATTACTTCCATTGTCGATCTGGACAAACGGTCAATCATAATCAATCGCTACTCCATTCAATACAACCTGTTTTTCTATTCAATCCAATATCAATATATCTCCATCAGCTATTGTTTCGTTTATAGTCAATGTATATCAATTTTGTACCAAACTAATAGTATCTGTTCAACTGATCCCAGCACCAAATATCAAATACAATTGATAGTCTGTTCTCGCTCAACCATTATCTATATCTAATGATAGTGTAGGAGAAGTTACAGCAACCTCTGTGTTGTATGTAGCATTCTCATCTTGGAAATTGTTTACTGCTGTGAAACTCATCACTACATTAGTCAATATAGTCTTTTTCTCGAAATCTCTATTGAAGTTTAATGATGTAAGACTTGCCTTGATTGTTCTGTATTTACCATTTACCAATATTTTCAAATCTCATTCTTTCTTAAATAGTTTCAATTTCAATGTATCTATCATATTATTGAGATCTTCTTCTGTATCTTGTTGGACTATCAATTTTATATTCAATATCTTTCCATTCACAAAGTATCATAACACTCAACCTCAATCTATTCTTGGTGCTTCGTATGTATCTAGTGATATTCTATTCATATCATCATAGTTTGCTGTATCTATAGATAGTTCTCAACAATCCGATATATCGAACCCATTGAATAAGAAACTACCACTCAAATCTACCGATGATTGTTGTGTGAATGCTATTGGGTATCAACCTGTTGTATATCAAAGCATATGCTCATATAATAACTAAAATATTCCTTTCCTTGATAATGCTATCTTTCTTGCTAACTCGTTACCTAATAAATCAAGATCTATGTCATTCGATACATTAGCATTTATATTGATATTGTTATTCAATGTGTTGTTTGGCACTATGTTCCCACTAGATCATGGCACAAATAACTCTGGTCATCTTTCTCATACGATATATGGACTACCTCATGATACTGGTCATCCTATAGCTCTTCAAGGTATAGTTCAACCCCCACCTGATATTCCTCCAGCTGATGCTGCTGCTCTAGCTGCTGCTGCGATAGCATTATACAAAGCTATCTGTTTTGCTGCTTCTTCTGCTAATGCTGCTGTTTGTTTTTGTAGTTCTATTTTATATGTCTTTGTTATCTCTTGTGAGAATAACTCTTTTTTCTCTTTCAATAATCTGTTCTGTTCTTCCTCAAAAGCTAACTCTGATATTAACTCTGTCTGTCTAGCAAGCAACGCTGTTTGTCTTTCTAGTAGTTTTTCTGTTTCACTCAATTGATCCTGTCTTTTCAATTCATCCAGTAGTTCTTGATTGATATTCGCTCTAGCTAATGCTAGTTCTCTTTCTAAAGCCACTTTCTTGTCTAGATCCTCTTGTGAAGCATCGCCACTCGCTATATCGACATTGATCCCAGCCAATTCTTTTTCTATGCTTATCGCTCTCTTTCCTATATCTTGTTCTACTCATCATAATTCCTCTCATACTTTTCATAACTCATCTTGTAGCTTTTTGATATTGTCTGTGCTGTCTTTTATAGCATCATCGAATGCTTTGATATATGCTACTCACTTCTCTTGTAGGTTTTTCTTTGTTTCTTCAGCTACTTTTGCCATATGTTTTTCTATTCATTCTTGCTCTTTTTGAACAAGTTTTGCTGCTTCTGCTACAGCATCTTCTGCATCTTTTACTTTTCAATATGATTTTGTTGTATTGTCTAATGTAGTATTGTAATCTTCTTGTGCAACTTCCAATGCTGCAGTAGAAGCCTTTTGAGATATTAGAGCAGAAACTGCTTCTTTTGAGTTTTCTTTAATAGCTCTATTTGCATTATCTTTTATTCTATTCAATTTAGAATCTATATTACTAGCAAAATTATCTGACAATAATCATACTTTTGCCATTAAATCTGCCATAAATTGTATTTGTTCTACAGCTACAACTGTCACTCTAGCAAGAGTTCTTTTGACAAATGCTTCCATTGTAGTAAATGCATTGGATATTGCATTGATAGCTGTTGTTATATATAGCTGAGTAGTCAACCAAAATATTTTAAATCATTTAGTTGATTCTCAAACTTCTGCCCTTTGGACTCTTAATCTGTTTGTCAATAGATCTATTTGAGATGCTGTTGTAGCAAATCTTTTAGCTGCTTCAATTTGTAATGCTGTATTTATCTCAAACTCTCAGTTGGCAGAGCTTAATGCTTCGCTTAATGTTGTTGAGTCTAATGCTAGTGAAAGAAATGCAGCTCTTGTTCTTGTATTAGCTCATAGTAATTCATCTATAGTATTTACTGCTGAGTCTCATTCTTTTCATAATCATTCTACAAACTTTTCAAATGCTCAAGCTGCATCTGTTTCCCATAGTTTACTAAATTCTGTAGCTGTAAGTCAAGATGTTTTAGCAAATCATGCTAATTTACTATTCGATTGAGCAACCGCTGTATTTATATCTATCAATGCTTTACTAACAGCTGTTCATCAAGCTTCTGCATTTATACCTACTGCAGATAATGAAGTACCAATAGCAGCTATTTGTGGAGGAGTCAATCAAGCGATGGTACCTGCCGCAGCTATTCTTTGAGTGAACTCTACTATGTCTTTTTCAGTAGTAGCAAAGTTATTACCAAGTTCTACAACTACTGAGCCTAATCTGTCTATTTCACTCAAAGGAAGTCATGTTACATTAGCTATTCTTGCGAAAGATGTAGCTGCCTCTTCTGCTGTAAGATTGGTAGTAACAGCAATCTTTGCTATTGTATCTGTAAACTTTGTAATATCTCAAATACCTACTCAAAGCTGTCATCAAAGTTCAGCTATTCTTGATAACTCTTCGAACGCTATTGGTATTTCTTCACTTAATCATTCCAATTCTTTTCTTAAAGCGGAGAATTCAGCTTCAGAAGCATTTAATGTTTTCTTTACTCAAGCAAATGCAGACTCGAATGCAATAGCATCTTCAGTAGAACTAGATAGAAAATTCTTTATACTACTTAATGCTCATAATATTAATCATATACCAAAGAAAGATGTAAGTGCTGCTTTCATCTGGGTGCCTATCATCTTGAATTGATTTCCTATCGTACTTCATACATTATTGAATTTCGATTGCAATCTGCTTAAATCTTTATCCCCTGTATTTACATAGTTATTTAGCTGTCTTTTGGCTTCTGTTAGCCCTCTTTGGAGTTCGTTTGTTTTTAATTGTGCATTTATTGTAGCATCCTCATCTCAAGATTTTTTAGCATCCCTTAATGCCTTTCTTGCGTTACCCAATTGTATTTGGAAATTAGCAACATCTAGCTCTAGTTTTACTCTCAACTCCTCATCTAGCTTTTTACCAGTATCTCTAGCAACATCAATACCTTTACGAAAACTATTTTGATCTACCCCAGCTACTATTGTTGCCTGTATCTTTGTTTCCAATACCATCTTTACTTATTATTGGTAAAATACTTTTTGATAATATCCAAGTCTTTGTTCTGTTCTTCACTCAATCATCATTTCGACATTATCTTTGTATTGATAGCTTTTCCTTCCTTAAATGTTTCGTAATTATCATATACAACCTTATCCATGTATCGCCCGATCTGTTCCATTGTCAATCTATCATACAATTCATCTATACTAATCCCTGTCTTTTTTACAAGAACCTCCAAATGGTTATCAAATGGATATGGTTTTGGTTTCTTTCATCAAATACTAGGGCTTTTCGTGTCAGAATAGATACTTTTTCGCAATGGGTGGAGCATTCATACTATATCGGTTATGTATGCTTCTATTTCGTTTTTTACTAACAATAAGACCTGTCTTTTCTTTATATTATACCGTTTATATTGATAATTATCTACAAAGAATTTATCTATATAATCTCTTTGTAGCAGTATTCACTCTATTTGTTTGGATGTATCGTTTGATAACAACAATTCTAGTATCTCAAGATATTCTGATGTTTGTTTTGCTGTTGATTGGTTAAAAGTAAGTACGAAATCTCATCTTTTAGTAGGAATAGTATATCTGTATGTTTTTTTTAGTGGGTATTTATACATATATTATACCATTAGAACTAAAACAGAGGATTTCCCCCCTGATTGTTACTATAAAGTAACTGTTGCTTTATTCTTCAAATATCCTCCACCTGATACTCCAACGAATGATGCTTCTGATCATTCAAATGATGTGTCTTCTGAAAGAAGTATATAATTTTCTACCATATCTCCACTCAATACATATTTTCGGAAGTAGATTGTATCTTGTACTCCTTGTGTACTATTGATAGCATTAGGACATGATACAAACTTAAACAATCCATATGGTACTGATGATTTCTCGATGTTATATCCATCAAGAGTTGAAGCATTTGGTGTGTAATCGTAGTCTACTGTGATTGTTTGTGCAAGAGTAGTAAGTGTAGAACCACCTGCGACAGTATTCATAACAATACCTCGAACCCCGTTTTGAGATACCAAAGAATAGTCATCTTGTGCTGTCAATGCTCCATCAGTTCCTCCTGTTACAGAGTTGATTGTTGGTGCTGTTCCATCTCCATTTTGGTTTCCGATAGCATAGAACAAGTTAGCAACAAATGGATTAGCTATTACTTGTGATACTCAAGTTACTGGTGTTCCTGCTACATTGAGAATATCCAATCCAAGCATTTTATCGAATACTGGTCTGTTGTTTACATCAAGCCAAGTAAATGATATAGTTGGTGTCAATTCTACCAATCTTGCCAATTCTCCTACTCCACAGTTACCTGCTCTTATAATCTCTTCGTTTTGAAGTGAGTGAGCGATAGAGAAGTCATTGATATGTCCAACAGTAGAATAGTTGAATAGATCTAATTCTGTTTTCAATGTTGATTGATTAGTAGCTGTCAATTTAGTAATAGCAGCATAATCTACAACATCAGTACAGTAATACAAATCTCACATAGTAAGTAATTTGTCGCCTGCATTTGCTAATATAGTACTCATAATTAAATAGTTTTACAAAATAAATTTAGCATCTTTTACATTTCCCACTAGCAGACTTATCCCCAGTACATTCGTAAACATATTGAGCGAAGTCTACATATTGTTCCTCTGTTAGATGAATACAACTGTCTTTCACATAAACAACTCAACCGATAGACCAAGTGCCATTAAACTTGTAGCATTTACTTACTGGTGCTGTTGCTTTCTGAACGATCTCTTTTTTTACTTTTCCCATTATTCAACACTTATATAGTTAAATAGATAGTCTTTTACGATATAGTGTCTATTGTCAGCAAAGAATATAGGAGAAACCGTATCTTCTAATATACTCTGAACATAGAACCCATCCACTATATCTATTTTGTTTCCACATCATTGATAAACAATGTTGTTTGTTATTGTGTCTATCACAGTTCCCAATACTCTCTCTGGAGTATCAGCTGTCAATAAGACTTTCTTACAGACTATATGAAACGATACCCTCGCAGTTTTCATTATATATCCTATCTGTGTTTTTGTTGTTGTATTGTTTGAAGTGATCGTCATATATACATATGTTCCAATAGGAGTAGAGTTTTCGTCAGGTTTCATTGAGAAAACTCTAGCCAACGAAGTAATAGCTGTTATAGCATTCACTGTGTTGTATATATTCTCTCATCTGATAGTCTTGATCATTATCTGTTTAATTCTTGATAAATAATATTCTCAACCTTACTCCTAATATTATCTACTGCTCTCGCAAATGTTCTATTACCTATTCATTGGTAAAAGACACTTCCCTTTGGTTTATGATAGTTATACTTCAATCATCATACTCCATACTCAACATTGATAGCATATTCTGCTGTATTGCCTATCGCTCAAACTATTTTTCATCCCTCGACCTGTGCTGATTGAACTACATAGCTATCTAGCATATTCCTCGTGTCCTCGGGTGTTAATCTTTTGAGTTCTTCTAGCAATATTGGTAGAGCTTTGTTTATACCAGCAATAACCCTTTTCTCAAATTCTTTGGTTATCGCTCATACATCCAGCTCTATTGTTGTCATTTCATCGCCTGAACATATAAAGTAATACAATCAATACCTCATCATACACTCTTGTCAGCATTGACACTAGATATGATATACTCTCACATATTTCATAATACAGGATCTGTCAAAATGATCTTTTGGTTCTCCTGTACTTGGTTATATGATACTGGTAGAACAACAACATAATCAGGAACATTAGTGTTTTCAGCATATTCAGAACTAACCAACTTTTTCTTATTTTGTTCGAAGTTACATTCTATATTACTATACAATGTCGCGTATGTTCTTTTAGAGAACCCACCAACTGTCGAATAAGCTGTTGCTGATATAGTACATAGTTTGTCAAAAAACATTAGATTACCTGTCATATAAAGCTGCTCTTGTATTTATTGAGTATATTGATCACTTTCTTTGGCACTCCTATTGTGTCTATATATTCCTGATAACTACCTTTGTCAGAGTATCAAATACTCCTAGACATATTACTCTCAGATGTGATTTTCTCTCCTTTCAATACTGATAATGTTGTTCCTTCAAGGTACAGCTGTTCAGTTACCCAAACAGTAGCGAGCTGTATGTCTTGTGGTATAGCATCATCTATCGTAGGAAAGATAAACGATTGAGTGCTAACAACCTTTTCTCAAAAACTTTGGATATAGGTGTCTATGATCCATTGTGCTTGTGTTATTAGCTTTGTAAGATTAGTGTCTGTTAATGTTGGATTATCTGGCAATACACTTGATGTATCTCTAGCGTCTTCCAAACTAACATATACCAATTCATCTAGTAGGTTTGTCATAATAGCATCATTCCTATATAAAGTACGGTCAATCCGATAACTGTAGCGAGCTATGGAGTTGAAAGTAACAGCATTATGCTGCTATTTTTTCTTCTAGTTGTTCAGCAGTCCATCAAGCAAATGCTTTCTTCCCAAACTTCTCTTTGTATTCAGCTCTTAGTTTATCAATACCTTGTTCTTCAGCAACCACTTCTTCTTGATCTTCTTCAGCAACATTAGTGGCTACTTTTTCTTTTACTTTACCTGAGACACTAACAAATTCATCATTACTAAGACCAGTAATAAGACTTTCATCATCAGTTTCATATTCTCATATTAAGTTAAATTGTACTAACTTAGTACCAACTTGAACTGCGTATCTTGGTTTACTTGTAAACAACATCATACATAATTAATAGATAAACAATCACAAAGTGCTTAATCGGATAGGTAAGTTGCCCTACCTATCCTAGAAGAATTATGCCCAAGTAGCTATAGCGACTCTTTGTCGTGTATCTGTTGCGACACATACATAGACAAATCAATCGCCTCGTACTACCTCTCAAGTAACTCCAGCAGCTCATGCTGATGCAGGTACATTTGTTGGTACTACTATAGCTCAAGAATGAGTACCAATAGTATTTCCAATAAACTCTTCTGCTTGTATGGCTTGTGGTTCGCCAGCATAATTTTTACTGTGATCTATAATGTCCATAATGATTTTTAATTAGTAATTAAATAGTTAGTCCGAAGATATATGAATGTGATTCTGCTGCGTTCTTAACTTGAAGAGTGTATTCTCCAATAATTCTTCTAGCAACATAATCTGCTCCTGCTGGAGTAGCATCCTTATCTTGGAATTGTCTATTTTGTAGTGGTACAAGAGCAACTTTACTAGGATCTAGCAATGCTACTTTGTCTTTGTCAAAGTTTCTGTCAGCTACAATAGTCATAATATCTCCTTGATCTGATAGAAATGTAGTTACATATGAACCAGTAGTAGTATCAGCTCTTTGCATAACTGGATTGTTTCCTGATTGGTTAAATGCTGAGATTTTTCTAGCTTGTGTTGGATGTGCCAATATGATAGAAAGACCGTTCGCACCGTTACCCTTAGCAATCTCAACAGCGTTGTTAATCAATGACATAGAGATAGCAGCTGATGCAGCATTTACTGAATTTCCAGTAGCAGCTTGCAAGAACCACATAATTCCTCCCATTGTACCAGCTTCTGATGATGTTCTAGTAACTCTTGGAGATCTAAGCATAGTTCTGTTTATTTCGTATGCTATATCCAATAGTTGTCTAGAAACTTGGTAATCCAAAGCTCCACCGATACCATATTTTGGTACTTCCAATGAAGTCAAAGATACTTTAGCAGTTCTGTCAAAGATTTGTGTAACATTGTATTCTGTAGTTGGTTCGTAACCATTGTCAGCCGATGCTTCAGTAGCTTCGTTTTTTGGTCTAGACAATAGGTTGATGATAGTAGCTGCTGCCATATTCTGATCAACAGAACCACCATAAACACTAATAGAAAGAGTTTCTCCATCCACATTGACTGCAGTTACTTTAGCTTTCAATGTACCCATAGCTCCAGTAGTCAATTCAAATTCCAAAATATCTCCTATCTTTACTCAAACATTTGTAGTAAGTACCATAGTACCAGAAGCTGCTACATAAGGTGTTGCTGCTTTGATAGCCCATTGCATTGGAGATACTACATCCTGTAATCGTTCGTGTTTTGTGTTTGTTGCCACTCATTCTACTCTAATAAGAGTCGAAAGAACTGGACTTTGTTCGATTACTTGTACGAAAGCATTAGATAGATCTCTAATGTCGTTTACATAATCATAGGATAATTGTTTACCTGCCATAATAAATAAATTTACAAATTAAATAGTTAGTCTTCTGTGTTTAGTTTTGGAGCGTTACTAATCATACCAATAATGTCTCACTTAGATTTCGCTTCTTCTTCTTTGCTTGTGTCTTTTGCTTCTGTACCATCATCTTTTGGCTTCACTTTGAAGTCTGTAGGTTTTGAATAGTCCAATATGAACCCATCAAGCAAACTCAACTGCTCCTCATGATCTTTACCTGATAAGACTTTTGTAATGAACTCCTTTTTTTCTTCAGGGATCTTAGACATCTTGTCTTCTAGGTTCTTGTTCAAGAACTCATCATACTTGGTGGCTTTGGTTTCTACAGAAGTAAGTTTACCAGTTAGTTCCTCAAGCTGTTTATCTTTCTCAGATAACAACTCTTCATACTTGCCTTTCTTCTTCGCTTCCTTTTCCTCTAGCTCCTTTTTGAAAGATTGTAGTTCCTCAAGAGATCATTTCACATTATGCACTTCTTCTTGTGCCTGCTTCCTTCTCTCTCTCTCTTCCTTCAATGATTTCTTGTAATTTTCATTCTCTTCTCAAACCTTCAACAATTTCTCAAAGTTTTCCTGTGTGAATTCCATTAGTGATAATTTACGATATAAATAACGGCTATAAAGAACCGATTCTACCACCTCGCTACAAGAGGTATTAGCTTTGTCTGGACTAGATGAGCCCAAACAAACGAAATACTCCCAGCAATACACATACTCAATATACTAATATATTCACTACCATAAACAAACCAATCTTATCGCTCCTTAATATATTATTAACTAATCATTTAGCAGTAGTTTTCCCAGTTGGTATCGTTCAAAAATCCATCTCTTTAGCCATCTATAGTTGTTAGTGGTAAATCCTGTCATTGTATCAAATCATACTCAATCTGTGCTTCTTCTTCTGTATACCCATTATATTTCTTTATAGCACTCATCAATGATATCACTTTGATCTCTCTAGCTATCTTCAACTCCTCAACCAATTCAGTATCGCTCTTAGCAAATATGTCTGGTCGATTGTATGATATATCTTCTCCTGTCAATTCAACAAAAGCATTCAATGCTTCATCGAATAGATCTCTTATATATTGTACTTTCTTTATGAATACTCAATGTCTTAATGTTCTGCTACCCAACCCAACAGCTCATTCGTTACTATCTAATCATAAGAACTCGATAGGTACTGATGTCATTGATGCTATTCTTCTGATGTTGTTATCCATATCTTTCAAACTTGTTTCTATCAAACTATTGATATTGTTTACGAACTCTACTGTGCTGTTCTCATCTCCATTGATTATTCTACCGATCTGTGAGAAGTCTATTCTTTTTCCTTTATTGTAATCCTCCAACAACTTCTGAGGTCGTTTGATGCCTTTGAATATAACAAAACTCTCTACATTCTGTAGGTATTGGGTATGGTTCATAACTATCTGTCTATCTACTGAATACACCAACTGCTTAATCTTCTCGAATATAGATATATCTCATTCTTGTACTATCAATAATGCTGTAGTATCTAATCCTGTTTGGATTGTTGGCAACAAGTCTGCTGTCTGTGGGATCGTATCCAACGGTACTTCTACTCATTGTTGTAATGTATATCATGGCATAGAATATAATTTGTTTTCAATATACCCAATATAGTATGATTGAACCAATACATATACATTATCTTGATCGTCTATATATAGTCTGCTTATCTTATCTATTCAGTTATCGTTCCAATAGTTTTTTGCTGGTTGATATACCAACTTCAGTTTCCCATCCTCTCTTTCAATCCCGATAGTACAAAATCATAGAGCAACCAAATCTCTAGTGAAGTCATCAAACATAACACCGAACTCATAACTAGGATTTCCAACATAATACGAAAAAATATCTGATATTGTGTTAAACAATCAGCTACCTATATTCATCAACTTTGCTTTGTCTTCTCATTCGTATGTGAAAAACTTTCATTTTATGTATTTGTAGTTCTCGTTCTCAGTATCTCTTAGATATAAATTGTTCTCCAATTTCTTGAGATTACTTTGTTCCACTAATAGCTTCTGATCCTGTGTCGATATGTTTAGCATAGAAGATGTTTTATTATATCGCTTGCTGGTTGTGGCATAGCTAAACTTTTACAACCTAAATACCTTATATATATTTATTGGTCAATTGCAAGTTGTTTACTACCTACCCCTATCGTCATGGATTGTTATAAACATATCTGTTTTCTTTAGTAAAGCAGTACACACATATCTGGCACTATCTATCCCATGATCCAATCATCCTGATGGCACTTGTAGATACTTTCAATTCTTATCTTTCTTTCGACTATAAGCCCTAAACTCTTTCTTTAGATTCTCGCTCCTGCTGGTTATATATATATTATGTTGTAACATTATATCTATACCAAACTTTATGCTATCAGGTCATTTCTGTGCTGGATGTATATTGTATCATCATCTATATATCTCCTCTATACTCTTTGGCTCAGCACTATCAGCTATAATATCATCAGTCTTATCAACTCCATTGTTAGCAAACTTATGTACTAGATCTTGGTTAGTTAGTCATCTCTCATACAATACCTCATCCAATACTATCCCATCATCTATCTGATACAATCCAATCATAGCACTAGGATCATTACTGAATCAGAAGTCTAATCAATATCACAAGAACTTGTAGTTGTCAGGCATCTCAAACAATTCCTGTCGTTTTGGGAATATCAATCAATCAACCGTACCATATTCTCATAATCAATATATCCTCCAGTATGCTTCGTTTGTCTTACCTAGATATTCAATTTCTTCTATTATGCTTTTCTCTAGAAATGGATTGTCTTTGTATGTACTCACTATTATCCCTACATCTCATTTTTCTATCGCTCTTTTCTGTTCTAGTTCTGTATTGATCCATATGTTCTCATCATCAGGATTGAAGTCGATGAATATCTTATACTTCGTTCTAATCATCAACTGGAAGAACTCTTTTTCGTATGTTAGCTCATTTGCTTCATTACAGTATAATATATCCCTTTTGCGTCATCTTATCTTCTGCTCATCATCAGCACCCATGAACTCTACTATCCTACCCTCATATCTATATGTCTTTTCTGATTTACTTCTATGCTTTTCTGATAATAGAAAATCATATCAATTACTCGATATTATCTCTTCAAAATCCCTAATAACTGTAGCATTTAATGTAGCAGAGTATTTACGAACTATAGACAATATTCAATCATCAAAATATTTGTCGTTATCTATCTTGCCTGTAACCAACCAAACAAAACACATCTGTAATAAAGAAAATGTCTTACTTGACCTAGTTCAACCTCTATTAACAGATATTTTCTTATCTGTTTTCCAATTCTTAACAAATACATTCGTAGCTCTAATATCAAGACTTGACATATATTATAGTTTGCCAAGTAAAACTAATAGTTACATACACAATATTATTGTCTTCCCTAGTTTATAACAGATAACTTTTTTTACTAACTGTCAATATTATCAACTCATCATACTATTATATTAACACTTATTGGCTCTTTTAGTCATCAATCCTTATCAGTAGCTTCTCACTTGAATAGACTGTATCTTTTTGTTCACTCTGCTATGATCTTTACTATCTCCTCTGTCTTTAGATCACTTGCTTGCTCTTGTAACCTCTTCTGTAGTTCATTCTGTCATAACACTACATTCACAAGATCTGTATCACAAATACTAATTATCCTATCGTCCTTAACCCCCGTTCTTTCGACTTCTTTCAACTTATCATGTACATTCCCAATAGATAATCATGTATCTTTTGATATTTGTGTTATAGACTGTAATGGATCTTTGACAACTGAAGCTATTACCTTAGCTTTGTTTTTAATTGCGTCTACTCTTGTATTATTTTTATTTGCCATACTATCACTATAATAAAACTATATATCTTTCAAATACCTTGATTCTACTTCTCTTCTATCGATAGTCTTCTCTTCTTCATCTTGTATAACTACTTCATAGCTGATACATACTCATTCTTGGTATGTGCTGTTTACATCTTGTGATGGATCTCTTACAAAATCTCTTTCAGCGAATATAATACCTTTCTGTCATTCATAAAACCCTCCTGTGATTTCTACCTTATCCATCATCTTAAACTGTGATAGTGATTTCAATTCAGCAAATCTTGCCAATCTGATCTGTTCTGCTTCTGTTTGAGTATCAGTCATAAGTTTTTATATAATATAAATGTTTTATTTAGTATAGTTATATGTTTTACTATTACAAGTGATTTATTTTTGTCTTGTTATCTTGGTAGACTGAAACAAATCTTAACTATGCTCTACCTTGCACAACGGCTAGGTCTGTTTACAGACTGAAATATTGTGCCAAAAGAATAAGGTGTGGTGGTGCTAGTATAGCACGATTTACTTGTTGTTAGGTTCTATGAGTTGATTTCTTGGTGCTATATGTTTTAGAATGTGATACGGTATGATTGATAATACTACATTTAGGTTTTATGTAATTAAGTTTTTCTTTGTTTATACAATCATTACATTCAAACCAAGATTTTGATTAACTTTCACATTGATACAAGAGAATATCATAGAATTAACAAAGTCAAAATTCAGATACCAACAACAACCACGGTTCAAATAACAGGCATTTTATACATCCTTGCGTTATATATTCATATTTCAGGATAATCTTCGCATCAAACAAATTCCTTTTTCATTATCCATTTTTTTACCTTACCAACAAATCCCACACTTTTCTGGGTAGCTCGTCTAATTGGCACAAAATTCACGATGTCGAAAAACGGAGTGGTTAGCTTTGCTAATTTTGACATATAGCGTTGTGCTAGTGTAGATTTCCTTTTCGTTGTATTCATGATCCTATCATTTAGATATTAAAAGGTTCACTGCTTCTATGAGTTTTGATATTGTTTATTCTATATCTCTAGTATATTTTGTATGTGATGAACCTGTTGTTGTCAATTCACATATACTTCGTTCTATCTTCTCTATAGTTCATTTTGCTATCCTATTATTTCTTATGACATATACTTCATCTCATATTCTATACTTAGGTGTAGGCATCACTCGTCTATTAGAATATAAAGGTTATAAATAATAACATATATCTAAATTCCAAATAAGCCATCCAAACTCAAAGGAAAATATTTTATTGCGACATGATATTCTAATCTGTGGTATCAAACGACAATAACATCTTCATATAAGTTTTCATACCTTTCAATTAAATCAATTGTCATCTGCTATTGTTTTTGCTCATCAACTATATCTTTCATTTGTAGCGACCGTTCCTCGGTTGATATATAATTTATCTTTGATTAGATACATAATAGTATATAGAATATAAAGGTTACTCTACTTTTCTTTACCTATCATATAAATAGGTAAACACTGCTTTACTTTACAAAGGGTAAAAGGTTTACTGGTCGTCTTTCTTTTCCTCATTTGTTATTTGTATAGTCAAATTTAAATCGTTCTTTCAATCGTCTATCCACATAAAAACTTCGTCATTCATTTCTACATCTTTAGTGAGTTTTTTTATCTCTTTGTGTATCTTCAACCAATTTCAGAAGTCCACCAAAAATAAATCAACACTTTCTAACGGAACTTTATCTACTACATCCTGTATAGTTTTCATAGGTAATCTTGCTTCCATAATCTAAATTTAATAGTAAAGGTTTATACAGCTACAGTAGAAATCCGTTTGACCGTTTCAGCAATTACATCATTGCTATGATACCTACCATCCTTATATAAAGGCAGGTGTTACCCTGCCAGACTGTTAATCTTTTCATAACTTATTGGCAAAGTCTTTTTTTGTTATACCACTTATCTCTGCGAATATATCATAATCAAAGTTTGGTAGCCCTAGTGTCTTGGCTACATCTTTCTTCTTTGCTTTCTCAAAACTCCTCTTTCGGTATGTATGGAGCGTTTTGTCTGTGTCGTATTTTTTAAGATATCCTCACATTGACTCTGCGTCTGTATTGTATTTTTTCTCAGATGATGTCATATCATTTCGTTCTATTCGTTCTGTTGTATCTACACTAAATGAGAAATATTCAGGGAACGATACAATCAAATTTCAATTACTGTCCCACAGTGTAGCTAACTTATTGAACAACAATCATTGGGTTGGTGTTGTTGTATTAAAATATCACGTGTTACGGTCTCCCGTGTTTCGGTTTCCTGTATTATATTCTCCCGTGTTTCGTTCTCCCGTATTACGGTTTCCCGTGTTTCAGTCTCCTGTGTTATATTCTCCCGTGTTTTGGTCTCCTGTGTTACGGTCTCCCGTGTTTCGGTCTCCCGTGTTTCGTTCTCCCGTGTTTCAGTCTCCCGTGTTACGGTCTCCCGTGTTTCAGTCTCCCGTATTACGGTTTCCCGTATTTCGTTCTCCCGTGTTTTGGTCTCCCGTGTTTTGGTCTCCTGTGTTATATTCTCCCGTGTTTCAGTCTCCTGTGTTATATTCTCCCGTGTTTTGGTCTCCCGTGTTTTGGTCTCCTGTGTTATATTCTCCCGTGTTTTGGGCTTCTTTTGCTCGTGTTACTGATGTTACTCAGCTTTCTTGTAGTTGTTTTAATCCTTCGATGATAGTTTCAATTTGTGCCATAATCTAAATTTAATAGTAAAGGTTTATACAGCTACAGGTAAGTATATATAGCTCGTGTATGCTTAGCTACAGCAGTTTCAAGATCTTCACAAGGTTGCTATCCTTGTACTATCCCAGTTCTATATAATATATGGGGGTATCGTTCCTGCTAGTATGTGTCTACCTAAAGACCTTCATTAAATTCCCTTACAACTTCAGCACTAGATAATAGTACCTCCATAGTTTTATCTTCTTTGATTGATTTTATAATTTGTTTGAGGGCTTTTTCACAATCCTTTACTGTTTCTATCTCGTTAGAGTCGACTCCATCTTCTATACGTTTAACAATTTCTTTTATTTTTACTTGTATGCTTTCAATTTGTGTAATCAAATTTTGTACACAAGAAGCTACATCGCTACCCTCTTGGGTAAGTTCTGCTAGTGACTCCATCTTCTTGTCTGTAAAGTATAAGGCATTCCTAAAAGCTGCTAATTTAGTCATAGTAGTTTTTTTAAGGTTATAAAAGGGTGTAGGTGTTTTTTGTGTTAGTCATTTGTCATCAATAAACACAACATCTCATTCCTTTATCTCTTCAATGAAATCCTTTGATGGGTGGATTGTGTAGTTACGCTCCTTATATAACTTTAATAGACCAAAAGTTCCTCTATTTGGACGATAGCACACCCCTTCTTTACCCGTTTCCGAACTCCATCAACTGTTTATATTAAGATAGCTATCTCACTCAGCCCGTTCCAATCAAGCATCGTGCATAATTTTACATATGCGTTCTGCTTCCTCTAGTGTTTCGCAATGAATAACTTCTTGATCTGTGAGGTCAGTAACCTTTTTGTTTTGTACTGGTGAGAGGTCGTCTATGTCAACAAAGTAATATTTTTCTCAAACAAAAGTATAATTGTTTTTTTCTGCTCGTGTTATAGATACATCATCCCTTCAATAGTGTCACGTTGGAACTCAGTCTATCAAATGACACTTTTCTCTATACTCGCATACGTATGTACATACGTGTCACTTAAATCTAACTTTATCTCATAGTTTGTAAGTCATAGTGTTTGTGTTATTGAATTAAATGCTCCTGTCAGACGGAGCTTACATAGTTAATCAAATGACTGCTAAGAACATCATTATCAAACTGATTGCTAGATAGATACGAACTCATTTGCTCTCTGGCAACTTACCACCAAATAATACAACAATAGCCCATACTTGTCATACAAACATAGCTATACCAATCAAACCGTAAATCAAATCTTCCATAATATATTTATAAAGTAATAAAACATTATTTTAACTCAAATCTATCTTTAACTTTATATCTTACATCATACCCATAAAACCTTGTTCATCATTTGTATTTTAGCCGACATTGTTCCATCTGTCGCTTTGGACTCTCCCAGAACCTATTATCATCAACTATATCACTATGCCAATTCC
>Ga0222662_1000698_pt1 | contig 23596 bp, 25 predicted proteins | sample AntAcemetagen600_FD_179821 | JGI IMG/M metagenome (GOLD analysis project Ga0222662, IMG submission 179821) | Saline water microbial communities from Ace Lake, Antarctica - #600 | ecosystem: Environmental > Aquatic > Non-marine Saline and Alkaline > Saline | place: Antarctica: Ace Lake...
TATTACCACCCTGATCTTTCCTTTTGAAGGACTTCTTCCTGGTTCGCCTTTTTTGGGTGTGCCTATTTCAAACTCATCAACGTGGACTTCTTTTTCCAAAGGAAACCTTTCACTGCTTTTCATGCTCAACTGTACCTTTTGTCTGAAATACCATGCGGTCGTCTGCTTGATGCCATACTTTTCGGCAAGCCAGATACTGTTGGCTCCTTTCTTACCTGTCACAATATCAAAGGTCATCTCGAAGGCTTTGTCAATCCCAAACTTGAGCTTATGGAACACCGTATGCGAGGTAGCAGATTCATCATATCCGCATTTTGTGCAGCGTCTATTGTACTTCTTCTTGCCATTGGTATGCTTGCCGTGCCCACACTTTCTGCACGAATACCCTCCAATCCATTTTTGATCAGACAGATACTGTAGACACTGATCTGAGCTGCCGAAACTATTCCTGAATCCCTCACGTGTAAGCCCCTTGTTTATCTTCATGATTGCTTGTTTTTATACAAACATCCAATGCAACACCGTAATCTATCTGCGGTCTGCGACCTAAAGGGGTAACCCTATTGTTTTATTCTTGGATTCAAACCCTGACGAGTGGCTGACTTTGACTGAAGAGCAGTTGTTAATGAAGAAGTCAGCATATTGGGTGTATTTGGGAGGTGCGCCTCAATCAAGTAAGGCTACAGGTCAAACTATTTACTTGCCCAAGAGTAATTTGCTAACTGTAGATTCGTTAAAAGAGATATTGAAATTGTCGGTACATGATAATTTACCAAGTTATCAAACACCTTAATCCATGGATAAAGTGTTAGACATAACGCCATTAGAAATTCGCGATTACGCGAAGAGTTACGGCTGGAAGCTTGTTAAGGAAGCGTTGGCTGATGGGTTATTCGTACTTAATCATCCCGAAGAGAACGGTGAACAAATCGTTTTTCCAAAGTCCTTGGATGATTCAAGTTTTATTGATTTTGCTCAAACGGCTCTACAGCGTTTATCTAGAGTTCACCATGTTCAGTTGCTGCATCTTATTAATCAGATAAGGGAGGTTAATGACGATGTTTTAAGTATTAGATACTTTTCTGAAAGTAAGAATGTCAATTCAATTTCTTTCGAAGAAGCACTTCAGGCAATTCAATCCACTCGACAATTATTACTTGCATCGGCAAGCACCGTAGTGAATCCTATTAGATTTCATCCACGATTAAACAGGCTAGAACCCCAAGAGCTAATAAAAAAAGCCCGATTTAGGCATACTCAAGAAGGTAGTTTTGTAGTTAATGTTTCATTACCATTTGAACTTGAACAAGACCCCAATCCAACGTTGTTTGGAGAAGACACTTTAAAGCCGTTCAGTAGGAAAGCCTTAGAGGTTGCTAATCAATCAGCATTAGACCTGCTTTTGGCGATTGAAGAGGATAGTTTTGATGAACTTTTGATTGAGGGAAACGGAACTGAAAAATCAATTCTGAGTTCAAACTTCTGCGATGCTATTACAGAATTGTTTGACGATGAGCGAGAGTTACCTTTTGAGCTAAAGCTTAACTGGAGTAGGGCTTCAATACTGAAGTTAAAGCCTCCGAATATTGTGAATTCGGTAAAGTTTCCTTTTTCGCACCGAAAGAAGATTGAATCACTCAAAGAGTTTTTGAAACCGTCCAAAAACCATAACCTTTCGGGCAAGTTTTACGCTACGGTGGAGACATTAGATGGAACTTTGGACGATGGTAATGAACGTTCAGGCCAAGTAGTGCTATCGGTCTTGTATGAAAATGAGATTTTGAAAACTAAAGCTAATCTCGGAGTAGCTCAATACGCAAAGGCAGTTGAGGCTCATAAATCTGGTGGTAGCTATTTGATTATCAACGGTGCTATTGAAAGAGGCAAAACCGTTTCGATTTTCAATTCAGTTGAATCTGTTGAAAAAACCTAGACTCTAGATTAAAGCCGTTAGCCCGCACAAGTCTTCCATCGAACGACTTGTGTGTTTCATAACACAATCAGTTTGTAACTGATTTAGTCACGCTATGGATTGTGAAAACTAGAGAAATATCCATGTTTTAAACAGCACCGTCATTGCGAGAAATTTCTTCCCGAAAATTTCGTGGCAATCTATTTCAGTTGGGTTCTAGTTTGATGGAGATTTCCACACTTCCTTCGATAAACTCAGGACAGGCGATTCCTCCTTTACAATAACGAGCGTTGCAGTTAGCAGATTGCTGCGCCTACGGCTGCCAATGACGTTTGCTACGAAGCACCCGCGTTAGGGATAGGGGCATCCTTTCCTCAAACCCTGAGGTTCTCGAAGGGAGAAGAGAAAAGATAGAGCGTACAACCCGACCGCGTTTTGTATTTACGCGGTAACGCCCAATAAAAAGGGATTGTGCCATAGATGCTGAAACAAGCCTGTGCTCAGCGGTGTCGAAGTATTCAGAATGACTGCTGGTTTATTGGGCATCGAAGATATTATTCGCCAAAACGCATCAATGCGGAAGCAACGTTTCTTTCTTGGCTCTGCGCTTCTTATTCATGTGAATAAGCCCATTTGCAGCAACGGAGGAAATAATTACCCCAGTACCAGCATAGAATCCTAGGTTCAACTCTTCATGCTCATGAAAGATGATGGCTGCAAGAATGATGGAGTATATCGGCTCCAGATTTACCGAAAGGTTCATTACAAATGGCGAAACATGTTTAAGCGCCTGATAGGATAGCTGCATGGCATAAACGGTACACACTAATACCAGTACTACCAGATACCCGCTATCGGATGCAGTTGGTAGCAACCTAAGACTGGGAAACAAATAGAGGTAGAGGGGAGCCAAGAGCGTAAGCGTGGCTAATCCGCCAATGAGTTCGTAAAACAACAGGTTGCGCGGACCATGGTTTTCTAATAATCCTTTGGTCTGAATAGTGAAATAGGCACAAAGCATGGCGCTTATTAACCCAAGCGAAATACCGACTGTATACAACTGCTGAAAGCGAAAGATGAGGTAAATGCCAAAAATGGTGAAGAGGCCGAGCACAAGTTCAGATGCTTTGGGTTTTCTTCGGTTTAGCAAGGGATCTAAAATGGCGGTAAACAACGCGGTGCTCGCCAGCGCACTCAATGCAATAGAAACATTCGAATATTTAATGGAGCCATAAAAAGTGACCCAATGCAGGGCAATCGTTCCGCCTACAAAGGCAATCTTTTTCATTTCTTTCCACGGTGGTGGTTCCAGTTCACCTGTCCATTTAAGAAAAGCGCCTAATGCTATAACGGTCAGTAATATACGCCACCAAACTAACGGGAATTCTTGCAGCGATATGAGCTTACCTAATATGCCTGTAAATCCCCAAAGGAATATGGCAAAATGCATTTGGAGATAGGCGCGTTGCATGGTGTGTAAATGTCGCTATTCGGAAGTTAGATTTTAGAATTTAAATTGTGTTTACTTCCCTGACGGAGGAAGGGTCTGAGGAAGCCTATTGAACATACATTTAGGTTAGTATAAATCGGTGCTTTGTATTCAATTCACCCCGGCCACGCCAAGAGGACTGGTTTTTCCCTCTCTTACAAAAAGATAGGGCTATCTCGCGCAGCGGGACGGGGTAAGTTGCAATAAGCATGTGTCCATTGCCACTTTCTATGGTTTGCCCGCGCCTTCCGCGTTCCATTCCGAAGCATCCGCCCATTAGCTAATCTGCCAATTATTTTACCATCAAATCCCTCACTATCAGCCAGTATTCCTATAATTTTCTTTTCCTTGCATGTATGAAGAGAATGTTAATCATTGGATTTGCATTGTGGCAGTTGCTATGCATGAATTTGCACGCGCAAAATGCAGATGCCATTCTGGGCAAGTGGATGGATGAGAACCAGGAGACAATCATTGAAATATATAAGATAGCCAACAAGAACGTCTACAACGGAAGAGTTGTATGGGTGAAAGACTCGTTAGGTTCTTTTGGTGAAGGGCTTCGCGATGTGCTGAACGACAATACGGGTCTGCGTTCGCGCAAGGTATTAGGCACAAATATGCTAGAAGGGTTTGTTTGGGATGGTACCGATACGTGGCGCAAAGGAGAAATCTACTATTACCAAACGGGTAATGATTACAACGGGAAAATCAATTTGAACGAAGAAGGGGAACTTAGACTGAAAGGTTATTACAGTGTTCTCTTTTTTCTTGGCAGAACCAAAACGTGGAATCGTATTTCCAATCTCAAACCTCGGATTGAGAAATGAATTTCTCAGAAGCCATATTGTACATCGGCTTGGCGCAATCGCTATTTGCAGCGTTTGCTCTAGGAACAAGAAAAACAGTTTCTCTTGCGGATAAACTACTGGTTGGCAGCCTTCTGCTTTTCGCCTTTAAGTTTATCATTCTCATTTTTCACATTCAACACAAGGAGTTCTTTGATATGCAGTTCTCGTTAGGACTCATTCCATTAACGTTCAGTCCGCTGCTTTATCTCTACACAACCTATTTGGTATCGGACAGAAAGCGTTTTCGGGCATTAGACCTGCTTCATTTACTTCCGTTTGTCCTTATTACAATGGGCTATTTTATCTTCTTTCAGGATGTTGTCGATTTCTCGGATGAAACCTTTCTTGTACAAAATGAGCACCTCTGGGTTAGGATGACTTTCGCCATTGTGTTCTTCACTTCCGTTGTTGCTTACACAGCACTCACGTTTGTTAAGCTGAATGTTTTTAGAAGGAACATAGAGGGGCAATTCAGTTACCGCGATACGGGGCTAGAGCTGTTTTGGGTAAACTTTATTGCAATCCTTTTTACGCTAAGCGGATTGGTGGTGATTGTAGCTGGAGCGTATAACGCCATCATGTTCGCGAAAATCGTTGACACCTCACTGCTATCGCATATTGGTTTAACCTCTGTTGCGTACGCAGTTAGCTACTTTGGTTTGAGACAACCTTCTCTGTTCCGTTCTGATTACGCACTGGATGACGAGGATTCAAAAACTCAATCTGAGATTGAAACGCAAGCAGTAGAGAAGGAGCAAGGCAAAGAGGTGAAGCAACGTTTTACAGAAGGTGAAGCAAAAGCACTTACCGAGCGGTTAATTGTTCACATGAATGAGGAGCGCTCTTACCTCAATCCCGAACTTACGTTGAGTGAGCTTTCGGCACAAATTAACCTTGCCAAACACGAACTTACCGAACTGCTAAATGTGAACATAGGAAAGAACTTCTTCACGTTTGTAAATGAGTTTCGTTTAAAGGCTGTCATACGCAGGTTGGCAAATCCAGATTATGACCATCTGACCATAATGGCCATTGCCAACGATTGTGGGTTTAATTCAAAATCTACGTTTAACAGCCTTTTTAAGCAGGCTTTCGGATATACACCTTCCGAGTACAAGAAGAAGCTCCGCGATGGCAGCGTTACAGTATAGCTGAGCTTTGGATTTACGTTAAATGAGGAATAAAATAAGAGTTCCTTCCTTCGTCAGGAAAACAGATTGTAGCTTATTGCGTTTCTGAACGCAGTGAAGAATCTCTAGCTCAATTCCAACGATTAACTAACTCTACTCATTTTAGACGGGTTTAGGCGGGTTCTCTTCCCAAAACCGTTTTTCCAATCCTTCGGGATCTTTAAGGACAATTCTGGCCCAATCCAAGCTTAGTTCATGCTTTTCTGCTTCAGAAAGTTGCCAATCTATTCCGGTTTGTCGTAAGCGATGCGTTAAGTGTTGCAAGCAAATAGCAGCGGAAACAGAGATGTTCAAGCTTTCGGTAAAACCAAACATGGGTATATACATCAGTTCATCTGCTTGCTCTAAAGCAGTAGAGGAGAGGCCCAATTTTTCTGTTCCAAACATGAGCGCAACAGGCTTGTTAATCGGAAGTTGGTACAACGAAACACTATTAGCATGTGGGCTCGTAGCCACAATTGAATAGCCTTTCGCTTTCAGTTTTTGAATACAATCTGTAGTGTTATCGTGTACTGCGTTGTACTTCTTCAGATTCAGCCATTTGGACGCTCCATGCACCACACGAGGATTGATTTCGTATTCGTTCGTGTTCTCAATCACATGCACGTCTTGCACACCAAAACAGTCCGCTGTTCGTAGAACTGCACTTGCATTCTGCGGCTGATAAATATCTTCGAGAACCACGGTAATATGTCGCGTTCGTTCAAGGATGCGAGAAGCAATCAGTTGCTGCTTGTTCTCCGTTATAAATGAGAGCAAATATGTGAGCAGTTCTTGGGAAGAAGGATTATTCATTTCCTGCTGGCATTCTTCCGTTTGAAGCGCCCATTTGGTTACACAGTTGAAGTAACATTCGAGCACCCACATTTGTGTCCCAGCCAGATTCGGAAGGCGTTATTTCCACCAAATCGAAGCCAATAATGGTTCTACCCGAACTCACTACTTTCTTAATAAGGTAAACGGCTTGATCAAAACTTAAACCGCCAGCTACCGGAGTACCGGTTGCAGGGCACAGCGAAGGGTCAAGTCCGTCAATATCAAAGCTGATGTATACTTTTTGAGGAAGTTCATGGACTATTTCCTCACAGATTTTGTTCCAATTTATACCGTTGAATTCCTTTGATTTTAACTCCTCGTTATAGAACGGAACAATACGTTTGTCGCTGTTCTTAATGGTTGCAACTTCTTGGTCGCAGATATCTCGGATACCAACCGAAACTAATTTAGTTACATTTTGTAGCGACAATGCATTCGTCATAATGCTAGCATGCGAATAAGTAAAACCTTCATAGGCATCACGAAGATCGGCATGTGCATCAATTTGAAGAATTCCGTAATCCCCTTGTGTTTCTGCAAGCGCCTTCATTAATCCAAATGGAGTACTGTGGTCACCTCCTAAAACACCCACTAGTTTTCCGTCTTGTAACTGAGCCAGCGAGCGAGAATAAACGTATTCCATCAACTCCGCACATTGGTCGTTGATTTCTGAAATCAATACTTGTACATCGCCATCTGATTCGGAAGCACCTTCTTCCAACTTTCGAATTACTTCTTGCGCCTTTTTACGGTAATGCTTGTTCAAATCAGCCCATTCAGTCGGAATGTGCCGCATGGCAATTCCCATCTTCCAAGCATCCTTGTATCCCGGGTAGTAGAGGTCAATTTGTTTGGACGCCCACAGGATAGCTTCCGGCCCAGTGCTTGTTCCGTCAGCAAAAGAAACCGTTACATCCCAAGGCACGGGAATAACTACAACTTCAGCTTCTTCCACGTCAAACGGCAATCCAAAAAGCCCCGAATCTTTCAACCCTGGACCATTCGCATCAAATGCATCAATCTTTTCTTGCTTGCTCATATCTTCCAAAATAAGAAAGGCCCCGCACAAACGAAGCCTTCAATTCAACTTATTTCAATCAGCTTAATTGATTGCGTCAGCTAAGTCACTTCCAGTTTTAAATCGAACAACATTTTTTGCCGCAATTTCAATTGCCTCTCCGTTCTTAGGGTTTCTCCCTGTCCTAGCAGCACGCTTTGCAACCGTAAACGAACCAAATCCAACCAAAGAAACACGCCCGTCTTTCTTTTTCAGTTCCTCCGTTGTAGCTCCAACAAAAGCATCAATTGCACGCTTGGCATCCACTTTAGAAAGTCCTGCTTCTGTGGCAATTTTATCAATCAATTCAGCCTTATTCATCGTCAATTAGTTATGGGTTACTCTCTAATATTCACGCCAAATATATACGCCTAATTACGTGTTACAACGCCTAATTGCATAAACCCAACCTTTTGTTGATAAAAGCAATATTTTGTTAATAACTGTCGCTGTATCGCTTACGGCTAAAGGGATTCAGCCCGATTCTGTTTTGGGCGTTCCCGCCATGCCCAATTGGTTAAGCGCAGCCGAAATCAGTTGTGTGGCGTTAAGGCTGTGCGCTATATCTTTTTTGCTCCTTTATTTCGACTGAGCTCAATGAAGACAGGAAAAAGGATGCCGCTTCCATCCTTAACGCGGGCATTCACTTAAAGAAACCGCATCTATAATCTTAGTAAGAACTTAAAATCTGCGTCTCAATGAAAAAAACATATTTTCTCATTGAATTAAGATGCATTTACCCTGATTCAGATTACCGCAAAACGTATTTTAAACTTGGGTTAACCACAAGCTCGTGTAACCTATTTTTGCGTTAATCGAATGAACAAGGCAACTCAACGAATTCTTTTCATCGTTCCCTATCCTTTGGGAATTGCTCCAAGCCAACGATTCCGGTTTGAGCAGTATTTCGATAAGCTGCCAGAAGCTGGTTTTGAGTTTGATGTGAAACCGTTTCTTGATGAACGTGCCATGCTGTATCTCTACGACTCAGGCAATTTCTTTCGAAAGGTTTGGAAAGTTAACCTAGGATTACTCAAGCGCTTTTTCCAGCTGTTTACGCTTGGTAAGTACGATTATGTATTCATTCATCGCGAAGCAGCCGCTATTGGTCCGCCCGTTTTCGAATGGTTAACTACAAAGGTCTTTCGCAAGAAGGTCATCTTCGATTTTGACGATGCAATCTGGTTAAAGAACACCTCAAGCACCAATTCTGTAATTAGTTTGTTCAAGCGTTATCGCAATGCAGAGAATGTCTCTTCTTGGGCTTGGAAAGTGAGTTGCGGAAACGATTACTTGGCCAATCACGCCAAGCAGTTCAACCAAAATGTAGTCGTCAACCCAACAACGATTGATACCGAGAACTTGCACAATAGGGTAAGGCAATTCTCTGAAGGGAAAATCACCATCGGTTGGACGGGAACGCATTCAACCATCAAGTATTTAGATGCGCTTATTCCCATTCTCAAAAAGTTAGAAACGGAATTTGAATTCAATTTCCTAGTTATTGCAGATCGAGAGCCTGAATTTGAACTGAAAAGTCTGCAGTTCCTGCCTTGGAATAAGCAAACGGAGATTGATGACTTATTAAAAATAGATGCTGGGATAATGCCTCTCGAGGACGATAAATGGGCGAAAGGCAAGTGCGGTTTCAAGGCCTTACAATACATGGCGTTGGGTATTCCGGCAGTCGTTTCGCCCGTTGGTGTAAACACCAAGGTTGTTGACCACACTTTAAACGGTTGGATTTGCGATACTGAAGTTGAGTGGGAGAATACGCTTCGACAGATACTCGGAAAGCAAATTGAACTAAGCACATTTTCTGTAGCTGCTAGAACCAAGATTAAAAAGCATTATTCAGTCAAATCCAACACCTCCAATTTTCTACATTTGTTTGCGAATTAAAGATTAAAAATCCCCCGCCCTACGAACACTTCCTTTGAAAAGGGGAAGGCGCTGATTCTCTTTTCAAAAGAGATGTCGAGCAACGTGGCGGATGATTTAATTGATAAAAGAAATTTAACCACCTATAGCACAAACCTCATGGCACAAACCTCAAACCTTACTGAACTAAAAAGCACTGCATTATCGCAGAAACACATTGAATTAGGAGCTAAAATGGTTCCGTTTGCAGGCTATAATATGCCATTGCAGTATGAAGGTCTAACGATTGAGCATTTAGCCGTAAGAAGTGCGGTAGGCGTGTTTGATGTATCGCACATGGGCGAGTTTATTGTTCGTGGTGAAGGTGCTTTCGAATTAGTTCAGAAAGTAACATCAAATGATGTTTCTGTGCTTGTTGATGGTAAGATTCAATACTCATGCTTGCCAAACGAAACAGGTGGAATTGTTGATGACTTGTTGGTTTATCGTATGGATGCGAAAACGTATATGTTGGTGGTGAATGCTTCAAATATTGATAAAGATTGGTCGCATATTTCTAAGTACAATACAGAAGGTGTGGAGATGATTAACATCTCTGATAAGACCACGCTGTTGGCCGTGCAAGGGCCGAAGGCGATTGAGGCACTACAATCATTAACAGAAATAAATCTTTCTGAAATGACGTATTACACCTTTGAGAAAGGTGTATTTGCAGGGGTTGAGAATGTGCTTATTAGCGCAACAGGCTATACAGGTTCTGGTGGTTTCGAAATCTATTTTGATAACGAACACGCTGATAAAATCTGGAATGCTGTATTTGAAGCAGGTGCTGCACAAGACATCAAGCCAGTTGGTTTAGCCGCAAGAGACACGCTTCGTTTAGAAATGGGTTTCTGTCTGTATGGAAACGACATTGACGATACCACATCGCCAATTGAAGCTGGTTTGGGTTGGGTGACCAAATTCACGAACGAATTCACCAATTCAGCTGCGCTATTGAAGCAGAAAGAAGAAGGGCCAGCCAAATGTTTAGTTGGTTTTGAACTGATTGATAGAGGTATTCCAAGACAAGGTTATCCTATCGTTGATGTCGAAGGAAACGAGATTGGGGTTGTTACTTCAGGAACCATGGGGCCAAGCTTGAAAAAGGCTGTAGGTCTTGGCTATGTTAAAACAGGACATCACCGTAAGGAAACTGAGATTTACATTCTTATCCGAGATAAGAAGATTAAAGCACAAGTTACTCGACCACCATTTTTCAAGGCGTAAGGTTTGATGCTCTTCAAAGTTCTAGACACGTATCGGGTAGAAGGGAAGGGACTCTTGCTTTCGGGCAAGGGTAAAACCAACTTAAAAGGAGTTGACTTTCAGAGTGGGATTAAACTTGTTCTTCCCAACAAATCTGAGTTGGAAACTTCGGTTGTTGGAATCAATTGGTCTAACGGAGATTTGATTGTCTCTGATGCGGAGAAGTTGGAAGTTCCGAAGGGAACGGAGGTTTGGCTAGTAGAATCAAAATCATAAATACTTTCATTGAGTGAAGTCGAAATGTTGAATTCCGTTGAAGTCTGTTTTTCCCCACTGTTGTTTGAGGAGTTTGCAAAGCCAAACAGCATTGTTGTTGTGGTTGATGTTTTTAGGGCAACCTCGGCCATTGTCACGGCTTTACAGTATGGCGCCAAATCCTTTATTCCAGTCTCAACTATTGAAGAAGCAAGAGAGTTAGGAAAGCAAGGTTTTCTTGCTGGTGGCGAACGGGATGGGGAGGTAGTAGAAGGTTTTGAGTTTGGAAACAGCCCGTTTTCTTACATGAGCGAGAAGATTAAAGGCCGTGAAATTGCCTTAACAACTACCAACGGAACACGTGCCATCAACATTGCAGCAAAAGGTACTGATACGGTTCTTATCGGTTCATTTCTGAACTTACAAGCGTTAGCAGATTATATTCAGGAGCAAGGAAAAGATGTGGTTATTTTCTGTTCTGGTTGGAAAAACCGTTTCAATATGGAAGACAGCCTGTTTGCTGGTGCGCTGACCAATCTTTTGCTAACCAGTGGTAAATTCAAATCCGATTGCGATAGCGCAAATGCCAGCAGCTTGGTTTACAGAACAGGTCGCAAAAATCTAATGAGTTTTCTTAAAAGCTGTTCGCACCGCAAACGTCTAGGACATCTCAACCTGGAGAAAGATGTTGAATACTGCCTCCAACGCGACATCACCGATGTGATTCCTGTATTAAGAGATGGGAAGTTGGTGAAGCTTTCTGCTGAGACCTACTAGGTCTTTTTTGCCTTCAAGGCACCATCCCCATACAATTCCTGTGCTGAGGGATGGGAGGTTGGTGGGGCTCAAATAAGGCTTATTTCCTATTCCCCCAGTTGGTAGGAGATATTCCTCTAACCGCAAGAGGTATTCCTCCCAGCTCTTGGGGCATTCTCCAACCGCTTTAGGGATACGTTTTGGCGTAGAACATATATGTTTTCCTAAAGATGAGACCTCTCTTTTCTGTGATGGAGTGGTGTGGTTTTGTGGCAATCATAGCCCACGATTTAAATTGTGGGCTATAATGCAATGAGCATATTCGAGAATGGTTTCAACCATTTTTCACCGCTTTGTATAACACGGCTAAAACCGATTAAGTGTGTGAAGGGTATGGGTGCGCGTTGGATGAAAAGGTAAAGACGGGATTTTTATAAGATCAGTTGTAAACTGATTGTGTCATGTTCCGCACAAGTGACGCTGCGCTTAACACTTGCGCAATTGGGGGTTTGTATGATGAATTTACCTCTTTTTCTGTTTGATGGTTGCAATGTTGCTCATAGAATTACCGCCAACGGTTCTCCGCCTACGAAAAATAGGGCTTTAGTACCTGCGTCCTTTCACCCGAAACTAAACTTAGCAAACTGTGATGAAACTTGCTGACGCACGGTCACCCTATTTTTTGTGGCTGATGTTGGGCAATGTTGTTGTTCATTTCGTGGCGACCTAATTAGTTTCATCTGTCAATAAACTGAATAATTTCACTTGTATGCTAACAAGTTTCAGGTCATTAGATTTCGCTAAGATGCTTTGATTGTCGTCAGTGTAGTGTTTAATTATTTAAGCCGCCCACGATTTAATATTCTCATCAATTTTAGCACTCCAACCAATTTCATCTTCGATTGTTTGATTGATAGCCCATTGATTCTCTAACCAAGTTTTCAATTTGTTAGGTTCTGAGAATTTATGCTCAATTCCAACCTTTAAGAATTCGATAAACTGCTCAATTGAAAGAGGAATAATTTTAGTCTTACCACCATAGAGCCGAGTATTCATCTTATTTAGGTTAAAATAGTGAGCTAGAGCTCCTTCACTAATAGTTGGAGCGACAAATAAACAATACAGTTCTTTACCTAAACTCTCTTTTACCTTGCCGAAGTGTCTAGGGACAGATTCGCTTTCCATTTTGTACTGCGTATTACCGCTTGACATAGTTACTTCTGTAATGATTCCGAAGTCCTCAAACTCGGACTCGATATCTGGCTGGTTTCCTGGAGCATAGTTTAGTGGCATACCATCTATATCCATAATGAAGTTACCATCAACTCTCTTAGCATAATTCAGCATAACCAATGAGCGCCAAACATTCCATTCAAGGAAAAGAGGAGCATCAGGAACGTCTTTAGATTTTATTTGCTCAAATACTTCAAGTATTTCATCAACGCCCTTGTAGTCTTTAAGCTCTTTCTTCTTTTCTTCTATATTCTTTGCTTTGACCGCTATTTGCAAAGAGTCCAGCGTGTCTTTCAATTCTTCTATTTGAATTGAGGTGTCCACTCCAATATCACCAAGCTTTTTTATTTTTTCAACCAACAGTGTTTTGTCGTCAGTCAATAGTTTAATGGAATAGGGGTTAAATAAATAATCTTTGAATTCTTGTTTATTCCTAAAATCCTTAGGTTCTCTTGCTAGGTTTTTTAACAGAAACTCAACGTCATCGACTTTTTGTGGGGAGATAATTAACCTGAATGTTCTTTTTTGAAACGTAATAAGTTCTGTGGAACGAATATAGCGAACAAAAGCATCGGCATAGTCCTTCATATTCGCTCGTTTAGTTTTGATGAATTTCTTTAAAGACGAGTCATTACTTTCTCTTGTTTTGAGATTTTTACTTTGCACTTCTTCATCAAAAATTTCGAGTATTTCGTTTTCGAAGCATTCGCTGACATACATTTTACGACTGCCCTTATATTTTTTGGAACTATCTTGAAACACTTTTATTTTCTCTACGACTCGGTCGTATTCTGAAACGTGTATTAGCTGAGAGAAAAACAAGGCAATCTCTGTTTTCGATAAGCTACCTAAGTCACGTATCAATCTTAATAGCTCTAAATAAGGCTTGACTCCAAATTCAACTTTTCTGGATTGTGTGTGATAAGGAGAAGGTAATTGAAACTTGAGGAGTTGCCTTGTAAAAGTCTCATCCAACCTTTTTTCGGACAAAAGCAATTCTCCTGCTCTTGTTAAACTGACTTTAGGTTCTAAATCAACAAAGCCAAATGCTTTGGGAGCTCTCGTTATTCTGTCTCTGGCTGCCAAAGCTGGGTCAGAAGGGAACGTTTCACCTTCATAAAACTCTGAGTCAAAAAGCGTCTGAAAGAAGCATTCTTGAATGTCTTGGTTTCCTGACCATGTTTCCCCATCAAAATTGTCTGTGAGAATTCTTATTTCTGGAATAATCTTTTCAATTGTCCTTGGTGAAGTGAAGCCGAAAAGAGCTTTTGATTTACTTAGGTTAGCCATGTTATTCCCAAAATTTATTTTCTTCTACTGCCATGGACTTTTTTTGAAGAATGTCCGAGGAACTGCTTAGAAACTCTTTTATTCTATTTATCGAAGTCTCAATTGATTTATCAGAGATGTCATTGCCAATGAAGCGACAATTGTTTTTTATTGCAGCTATTGCGCTTGAACCACTCCCTAAAAATGGATCACAAACTGTAAACCCATCCTCGGCACTTGCATGAATCATTGCTTGAAAAACTTCAACTGGTTTTTGAGTTGGGTAAGCTGCATTATGGATTCGTTTGAATCTCCAAACATCTGGGAATTTTCGGTTCCTTATTTTTCGAGTGTTTCCGTTTGTAGCGAATATTATGTATTCATGCCTTCTTCGGAAATAATGCCCCATACCGATGTTCACCTTATCCCATGTGATTAGATTTTTCACATCAAAGTGATCTCGAACAATATTCCCTAGGCTCAAAAGGGAGTATGAGTCAAACATGATGTAAATGTGGCCTGTTGATTTTTTTAGAACACGTTTGCATTCACTTAAAAAGGCTGTATAGTTTTCTTCGCTGTCCTCAAACTCGGAAAACCACTTTCCATTTTCTTGACCTTTGTCTGAATATTTACCCACAATTCGACCTTTACCCAGTTGTAGTTTGTTGTTCATGCCTGAATAGGCTGGGTCTGTGGTTATAATATCTACACTATTCGAAGGGAGTTTTTTCAAAAATGAGATTGCGTCATCCTGATAAATCGTAATTCTGTTTCCTTGATTCTCAAAATCAGCAACTTCACCCCGTAGTTTATTTTGTATTCTATCTTCTTGATTTTCTATGAATGCAAGAATGGATTGAAAGTATTTTCCTGAAACTTCACCTTCATTCACCATTGGAATAGAATTGCTTTCTAAGAAGCGATTTAAATCCTCCTTCGCAATTCCGTATTCTGCAACTATTTCATCGGTTCTATACATCTATTCTTGTTTCCGTTTAGACACCGCCAAACTATCAATTACAATCGAGCTTTCAGACGGCTTCAACAATTTTGCCCAACGGTTCTCCGCCTACGCAAAATAGGGCTTTAATACCAACGTCCTTTCGCCCGATGCCGAACTTTGCAGAACGTGATAAAACTGACTAACCCACGTTCGCCCGATTTTGTGTTGGTGGTGTGTGTGCCCAGCATGGGCAGAAACACTATCGCAAGGTAGTGAGTTCTTTGAAATTGTCTAGAGGGTGTAACCCGTAGGATTTTATCCAACGGGTTGAAAGTCCCTTATGCGCCCCGATGAGAATCGGGGAAGTATTAGCAAGTCGCAAGCTCGTTTACCGTGAGGTATGGAGTGAAGGAAGCGAGACTGCAAAGCTCGGTACTGACCCTTCGACAGGCTCAGGCTAAACCAAGCAGAAAGTACATAAGAGGCATGGTATCACGGGTAAGCGGACACACCATCGTAACGCCCAAAAGAGTATAGTTGATGCTGTGTAGATGTGCCAGTAATTGAGTAAAAGACAATGCCCTTACCTGGGGAGGCCTTGTCAACCACGAGTTGGTTAAGACAAGGAGTCAGCAGAGGTCATAGTAGTTGGAAAACGAGCAGGGAATGCGAATACCATATCCATGAAGTCTCACAGACCAATGAAGGACTGAACGTTGAGAAGAATGAAATTGAGCTAGGAGCGTCCTTTATGGAGTAGCCTAGTTGAAGAGTAACGAAAGGCGTGGTTGGTGAAAACCCGTAGGAAAGTTTCCAACGGGCTAAAGAGCGACCATAGTATCCTCAGCGAACCGCCAAGTACGTGAACCGTACGCTTGGTGGTGTGAGAGGCGAACTCCGCTCCTAATTTGGGGCGGAGCCGTCTACTCGATTGTAACACGTTTTTATGGCTTCTCTTCGTTTCTTGCTCCAAGACCATAAGCGATACCAATCAACAAATTAGTCGAGTTGGTCAGAATAGAGCCGTCATTTACAACAGGAACTTTGCTCACGTTATACAGCCCAAGATTATGTCGTGCTTCCAACGTGATAATAAACCTGCCTTTAACTGTCGCACTACCACCAATACCTCCTGAAAGTCCGGCATCAAATCTTTTGTCGTTCTCAGTGTTGTCTGAGGTTCCACCAGGGAACTGCTCAGTTCCTTCGGTCACAAAAGTCTGTTTTATCAAGAACCCAAAATATGGACCGAGATTAGCAAAGAATTTGAATTTTTTACCGAATGAAACACGGGCAAGAATGGGTAGTGTCAAATATTCGAAGTTGGTACGAATAGTAAACTCTCCGATTGGGTTTCCGTTGGAGTCGGTAAAATTAGATTTTGTTATCGCACCTTTTCTTTCAAACGAAACATTCGTTCTCAAAGACACAATTTTTGGAAAATTATATTGAAATGTCAACCCACCAGAAAATCCAATTGTCGGGTCGTTGAGTTCTTCAAGAAATTCATTACCTCGAAGATACGTCAGACTTGGGCCTCCTTCAACTCCAACTTCATACCTATTAATTTGTCCAGTCGCAAGTGTACTGTAAAGTAGTCCTGTGAATAAAAGTAATGCTCTGAGGTTCATTTCAAAATGTGTTACAACGTCTTTCCGCCTACGAAAATTAGAACTTTAGTTCCTGATTTTGTGCTTAAACCTTGTCATTGTTGCAACAGCAAGCATCAAACGAATAAAACTCTCATTTAGTACTCCAACAAAAACTTTATAGCCTCTGCCACCCTTTCCTTACTCGGAATCATGGTTTCTTCTAAGATGGAATTAAGCGGAATGGCGGGCATATCTTCAGAACCTACAACCTTAACGGGCGCATCTAAAGATTCAAAACAGTTGTCTGAAATACGCGCGGCAATGCTTTGCGCAAATGAGTTTGAAACAGGCTCTTCCGTTACAACCACACATTTGCCGTGTTTCTTAACGGTTGCATAAATGAGTTCGGTATCTAATGGCTGAAGTGTTCTTAAATCGATAACCTCAACCTGACCTTTGAATTGCTTAGCTGCATTTTGCGACCAATACACTCCTCGTCCGTAAGTGATAACGCAAACGCTTGCTCCATTATCAATCTTAACCTGTTCAGCTTCCAAGACAACACGGCCTTTTCCGAAAGGGAGAACGTAATCTTCACTTGGTTCGATGGTTCGTGCGCCTTCTGTTCCTTTAATCTTGCTCCAATACAACCCTTTATGCTCCAGCATAACTACCGGATTCGGGTCGTAATAGGCGGCTTTCATCAATCCTTTCAAGTCAGCTCCCGTTGACGGATACGCCACTTTAATGCCTTTGATGTTGCACAGCACGCTCTCTACACTAGACGAGTGATAGGGGCCTCCGCTACCATACGCACCAATTGGAACGCGCAGAATGCAGCCTACAGGCCATTTTCCGTTACTCAAATAACAAGAACGGCTTACTTCCGTGAACAACTGATTCAAACCTGGCCAGATGTAATCTGCAAACTGAACCTCTACAATTGGTTTCAATCCAGCAACACTCATTCCAACGGTACTTCCAATAATGAAAGCCTCCTGAATGGGTGTGTTGAACACACGATGATCTCCGAATGTCTCGGCAAGCGTTGCCGCCTCACGAAAAACTCCGCCTAACCTTCTTCCTACGTCTTGTCCGTAAAGCAAGCACTCTGGGTGCTTTGCCATCAATTCGCGAATAGCAAACAGGGCACTATCAACCATTACGGTTGGTTCTTTTCCTTCGGGAGCTCGTTCTCCTACCTCTTCTGTAATTGGTGTTGGCGCATACACATGGTCGAATAAATCGGCTGGTCGAGGGTCTTCGAATGTCAATGCTTTCTCATATTCAGCCTGAACGAATTCTCTTGTCTCCGCCTCCATCGTAAGCAATTCAGCTTCCGCGATATCAGCATCTAAAAGCTGTTTCCTTAAAACAGGAAATGGGTCTCTTTTACGATGCTCTGCAAGGTCTTCTTCGGTACGATAGAAATCCATACGAACACCAGAAGTATGATGATTTAGCAATGGCACTTTAGCATGAATCATAATTGGTCTTCGCTCCTTACGGATGGTCTTAAAGGCTTTCTCTATTGTATTGAATGATTCAATAAAGTCACTTCCGTTAATCGACTGAACTTCAAGACCTTTAAACCCTTTAGCATATTCACTTGCATCCATTGCACGAATCTCTTCAGCCTTGGCTGAAATATCCCATTCGTTATCCTGAACTAAGTAGAGAATAGGTAGTTTTTTGAGCACTGCCATTTGCAACGCTTCGGCTACTTCTCCTTCGGTAATTGCGGCATCGCCAATAGAACAAACCACAACAGGTTTGTCTTCCATATCAGGGTCCAAATCCATCAACTCTCGGTACTGCACACCCATTGCAATTCCGGTTGTTGGAATAGCCTGCATTCCTGTTGCCGAACTCTGATGTGGAATTTTTGGCATATCATCCCGTTTTAAACTCGGGTGACTGTAATACGTTCTTCCTCCTGAGAATGGGTCATCGCGCTTAGCGAGAAGTTGAAGCATTAACTCATGCGGTTGCATTCCAATGGAAAGCAGAATAGAATCGTCTCGGTAATAGGGCGCTACAAAATCTTGTGGCTTGAGTTGTAACCCAAGTGCAATCTGAATGGCTTCATGGCCGCGTGAAGTGGCATGCACGTACTTACTGGTAACCTTTGCATTTTCCTCATAAAGCGTTGTCATCGCCTTAGCGGTGCATATTAGGCGGTAAGCCTTTTTGAGGACTTCAACAGAAACAGCAGCTTTCTTCGCTTTTATCATGGGATAGCAAAGTTGATAAAGTTGATTGAGTTGGCAAAGGGGCGTAATTGATTGAGTTGATGAAGTTGTTTCAGTTCTTGAATAATGCTGATGCCTGAACTGAAACCTAGTAGGTCTAGTTAGACCAAAGCTCCCGAGCAAAGACTTACTAGGAGAGGAAAACCTTGATGGTCTCCGCAACCCGCAAAGCATCCGTACTAACAAACTAATTCCCTAACGTGCTAATTAGCTAGCCCATCCCCTTTTTTTTCGTGGTTTATCGCATCAATCTGATCTTTTAGTAACTTAGTGTATGCATTAGTACCAACCACCATGAAAAAATCATTCAAGAATCGCCTTATTTTGCGAAGCACATCAGGCCTACAATTTGTTCTAAAAGCAGAACTTGTTTACCTAAAAGCAAACGGTAGTTACACCGATTATTATGTACTAAAAAACGGGAATCTAAGCTGCATTACCCAAGTAGGCCATTTGGCATTACACGAAGAAAAGCTAGACAACCGCTTTTGGCGCATTAGCCAAAGTTGCATGGTTAACCTCGACTTTGTAGAGCGGATTTGCAACGACCGCACGCTGCAGCTCACTATTCCCATTCCGGAATTATTGGCAATGAGTGTTCGCTATTGGAAAGTAATTAAGAAGCATCGTTAGCTGTTGAACGAAAGCTGAGTGAGGAAGACGATGGTGTTAGCGCATCCGTCATTTCGAGCGCAGCTTGCGGAGCCGAGAAATCTGTTTCTTTAAACTACCAGATAGATTCCTCCGCTCCTTTCAAGTGCCTCAGGGCAAGCTGTTTCTTAATCGCAAAGACGTGCGTAGTTGACAGATTGCTTCGTCTTTCGTCCTCGCAATGACGTGCGTAATGCAGTCTCACTACTCATACCTCGCCATCTGCAATACCATTCTACTTATGCCTCTCTACTTACTACTTATACCTCTCTACTTACTACTTATACCTCTCTACTTACTACTTATGCCTCTCTACTTACTACTTATGCCTCTCTACTTACTACTTATGCCTCTCTACTTACTACTTATGCCTCTCTACTTACTACTTATACCTCTCTACTTACTACTTATACCTCTCTACTTACTACTTACTACTTATACCTCTCTACTTACTACTTATACCTCTCTACTTATACCTCTCTACTCACCCACACATTAAGCTCACGGTTTTGCTAAACTCGCTAACCCCAGCAGAATTGGCGGCATAAAACACCACATAATAGGTTGTGCCCGGGTTTAGATTTTTGAATTCCTTTTTACGTCCCGGATTACAATCAAAAACACCTTGTATCATAATTTGGAGGGGGGTAATTGCTGATTCGTTTGGGTTTTTGGGGTCAGAATCGTCTAAAAATAGCAACTGGCCTTTCTCATTCATAATCACATTACCCTCTAGCGGATAGTTTGCCGTAAGTATGCAACCATAGGTTACCGTATTATCTTGCGTTGCGCATTCTGCCAAAAGAACGCCACTCGATGCACGTTTTAATGAAATACCGATTGGATCTGCAGGCTCTGGCGTTGCTGAACGGCTGCTCTTAGTAGGCACATACCCAGCTAGGGTAATAATATTGGCATTGCCATCTGCAATACCATCCACATAGTCTGCCAACTCATCAAGCGCTTTCATTAAAGCAATTTTGGCATCTCGGTATGGACCGCGCTGAGCTATTCCGCCTTGCTCGTAAGCATACCGCGTATTATTATAGGAGTCTAGTAGTGCCTGAAAATCTACCTGGGATATTGGCGGATTTACAAACGTAATAGCGTTGTTGTAAATGCCATCGCGCACGCCTCCGGCAAACACCGGAAAATCGTTTACTTTAATGCTATGAAAATAATGACTACATCTTATACCACTCATAATTACTGTATTTAAAGGTTAATATTTTGTGTATTATTTTCCAAAGATGTAGGCAAGGCCAGCACTTCTGTATCCACTACTTGATAAGCGTACTGTTTGGATAAATAAGCGTACGATTTGAAGAACGTACGATGCCTTTTTGGGAATATTAACCTGGTAAACCGAATACTAGATCCTGTTTTCCGAATACTAAATCCTGTTTACCGAATACTTGATCCTGTTTACCAAATACTTGATCCCGTTTACCGAATACTTGATTCTGTTTTCCAATTACTTGATCCTGTTTACCGAATACTTGTACTAGTTTACCGAGTACTTGATCCTGTTTACCGAATACTTGTACTAGTTTACCGAGTACTTGTACTAGTTTACCGAATACTTGTATACGTACACCAAAAAGTAAACCTGATGCTATATATAGGATGTCTATCCCTGAATAAGGTTGGTATATGTGAATATTGAGACAACAGCCTTTTATACCCCTAGTAGCACAAAAGATTTCCAAAAAATAATTAGCCCTTTAGACCGTATTTTTGATGATAGGGAACTGAAAAACAATAAATTAGCACCACCAAACACAGAGTCGGATACGTAAACTAGTTTGCGTATCCAATAGTTGGGCAAAATTGTTGAAGCCGTCTGAAAGTTCGGCTGTAACTTGAAAGTTGGGCAGTTTCTAAGAGAAAATAAACGGACATGCGATACATAGGCACCATTTTACTTTTTAGCATATTAGTAACAAACTCTTTCGGACAAAGCAAAGGCAATACGGCAACACCGTCATTACCAATTGACAGCATAACTGGAAGGATAATTTATACCGATGTTGTTTACGTGGACAGTTCCACAACTAAGGAGGAGCTATTTTCAAGAGCAAGAGAATGGTTTGCAAAAGCATACAAATCTTCGCTTGACGTAATACAAATGGAAGACCAAACAAACGGGAAGATTATTGGTAAAGCTGCAATTAGCGTTTACTCATTAACGAAGTTTCCTGACGGACATATTAACTATACTATTTCCTTGTATTTTAAAAATGGAAGATACAAGTACGAACTAACTGATTTTTACCATAAAGGACAATACCGAAGTAATTACACAATCCCCGACTACGGAGCATGTGAGAAAATGATTAACACAACGGACAGAACAATGGGCATTTCACACCAGAAGACCTATAACAGCTACTTAAATAAAATGAATTCGGAAATTTCAGTTCTGGTCGAAAGTTTGAAAATGTCAATGAAAGTCGGCACAGTAAACGCAAAAAAAGATGATTGGTAAAACGACCACTCGGCCGACAGAAAACCACTTTGCGACAGCGCGAAATGAAGAACAACTACATTGCCCAACATCAACTACAAAAAATAGGGCGAACGTGGGTAACGCAGTTTCATCACAGTTTGCTAAGTTTGGTTTCGGGCGAAAGGACGCAGGTATTAAAGCCCTATTTTCTGTAGCTGAAGAACGTTGTGGTTAATTTTTTGTGCCGTCTGAAAGGTCGGCTGTAACTTGAAAGGAAAGTGGTTTCTAACATGAAACGAACGGACATTGTAGGATCGCTGCTGATAAACAAAACCAACTCCTAATACATTAAGACAAATGAGAAAAACAGTTTTAACGGTAACTGCAATACTTCTATGTGCATTGACTTTTGCACAGACAAATTTTGAATGGGAAAAAATTGACTCTGTTCCCAAAACCAAATCTCAACTATATTCTGACACCAAAATGTTTATTGCGGAAACATGGAGGTCTTCAAAAAATGTAATTCAAAATGACGACAAAGACGCAGGAACCATTTTTATTGCAGGAACTATTCAAAAAGTTGGCGGTAGTGGATTTCGGGCTGCAACCTTTTGGTATTCATATAATGTGAAGTTTTATATGAAAGACCAGAAATACAAAATCAATATTGAGAATTTACAATTTGCTTCCTCTGACAAAGCAGGTTGGACTGCTGACGTTGCTAACGAATGGCCAGGTGGGTGGAAATGTTCGCTTTTAGAAAAGCCATGGACTGAATTAATGAACTCCTTGAAATCTGACATGCAGCAAATCATTGACGATTATTCAAAGTATATCCAAGCACCTAGCGGGAGCCATGATAATTGGTAGTGTATAACTTCTCGCTCAATGAACCACCTTGAAGGACTTATAGATAATCGAAATAAGCAGCTCTTTGAGGAATTGAAATCGGTGCACACAATTGACGTACAGTTTGAAAACCGTAACGACTACTCTTGTTTCTCTAAAGGCAATCATTCGACAATTTACATTCCAAAATTTGACAAAAAACCACCCTCCTTCACTCACGAACTTTTACATATTTACCTGCGAACGAAAAAAGTATTCATTGGAGCAGCTTTTAAAATCTGTATTAATGACAGCGATGTTCTTAAAAACTACTTTGATGACCATTTGATTGAGCATGTTGGAAACACTTTAGACCATGTGAAAATGTTTCCGCAATTCATACAATTAGGGTTTAATCAATCCGAGTTTATTACTGACTTTAATGTAGACAAGTTGACCGAGGCGCAAATTCAAACGATTAAGACAAAATTTGAAGCCAAATGGTTTTTCAAAACACATAAATTCAAACAGGCTTTCAAATTGTTCATTGGTAAATATTTTGCAGTCAAGGCTTGTCCCAATACAAGTTTTAACTACAATGACAAACTTTCGCGATTGAGGGATATTCACCCTGAACTGTACGATATAAGTCAAACTTTTTTCGATGCTTGGGCAGCTTTTGACTATAATGACACTAATCAACTATCAGGTGGTTATCATGTTATTCTTTACGACTACATTTCGGAACTGGAAAATATTGTAAGGAGAGCCCAAGAAGAAAAAAACTAACCACAACAATTAAGCTACAATGCAGTGCGGCACGGCCGCAGTTCATTGTAGCTTAAGTTGACTCAACAACTTCGGTAGCGGGTTAGGAGCGGGAGACAGACCTCTTTTCAGAGCCTATGGGGATTCAAT
>Ga0222662_1000699_pt1 | contig 23576 bp, 17 predicted proteins | sample AntAcemetagen600_FD_179821 | JGI IMG/M metagenome (GOLD analysis project Ga0222662, IMG submission 179821) | Saline water microbial communities from Ace Lake, Antarctica - #600 | ecosystem: Environmental > Aquatic > Non-marine Saline and Alkaline > Saline | place: Antarctica: Ace Lake...
ATCCCCTACGGGAGGCCATTTTAAAACCTTCGGCAACAATCGTTCCGAAGGTTTTTTAATGCCCACAGGTAAAGATGGGGATGAGAACCCCGAGGTTCGACGGAAGGAGCGAAGCGACTGGAGATGGCGATCCACCAAATGCACAATTTACACTATGCCCAAAGTAGCTCACGTTTCCAGCGTGATCAACCATCCCAAAGTAGCCCACGCTTCCAGCGTGTCCCTACCCAACCCTGACACGCAGGATGCGTGCACTACTTTTTTCGATCCTCGCGCGCTCATTCAATCCAGCGAGCGCAACCTGCCGCACTGGTATCAAGACGGGGCAGCTTACTTTGTCACCTTCCGCTTAGCGGATTCCATTCCGCAGCAAAGACTCAAGCAATGGCATACCGAGCGCGAACAATGGAAACAGAGCAACCCAGACCCACTCTCCGACGACCAACGCCGAGAATATGCCGAACGCTTCCCTGACCGCTTTCAAAAATGGCTCGACGCCGGACGCGGGGCATGTGTGCTCAAAAAACCTGAATGTGGACAAATCGTCGCCGACGCCATGCGCTTCTTCGGTGGTCAAAGCTACCATCTCGACGCATGGGTTATCATGCCCAACCACGTTCATATAATCTTCCAAGCGACGCAGCCTCATTCGCCTAAGGAAATACTCCACTCATGGAAGTCCTACACCGCCAATAAAATCAACCAGCATCTAGGCCAGGTCGGTGCACTCTGGCAGAGAGAATCCTACGACCACATCATACGATCGCCCGCCCAACTTCATCATTACCAACACTACATTGCGCAAAACCCAGCCAACGCTCGAATCACAGTCACGCACATCTCAAAGTAACCAAAGTAGCCCACGCTTCCAGCGTGTCGCCCATCCGAGATAAAACACGCTGGAAGCGTGCGCTACTTTCTTTAGATATTGCCTCGGAATGTCGGATAAAACCGATTTTATACGACATGGTTGAAACCTGACCCGAGTATTGCAGGCACCGTAACGTAGCTCACGCTTCCAGCGTGTTATTGTCGAATCACGCTGGAAGCGTGCACTACTCTACAGCTCCGAACGCTTTTAGCTCGTAAGGACAACGAAATCCTTAACTTTTTCCCCATGCCTGATCCGCAAAAAGAAATTGCCCAGCTACGCGCCGAAATCGCGGAGCACGACCGTCTCTATTACAAAGACGCGCAGCCCACGGTCGACGACCAGGCCTACGACCGACTCAAGGCGCAACTCGCGCAGCTCGAAGCGGCTAACCCCGAGCTCAACTTCGACGACTCCCCCACCCAGTCGGTGGGCGACGACCGCCTCGAAGCCTTCGCAAGCTATCGACACCGCAAGCCGATGCTCAGCCTCGACAATACTTATAGCTCCGAAGAACTGATCGAGTTTGGCCAGCGCTTGAATAAACGCTTCCCCGAACAGAAGCTCACTTATCTCGTCGAACCTAAGATCGACGGCGTGGCCGTGAGCCTCACATATGAAAATGGCCAACTCGTCCGCGCCGTCTCCCGAGGCAACGGCGTCGAGGGGGACGACATCACCTCCAATGTGCGTGGGATCCGAGGTCTGCCAAATTCCATCCAAGATGCGCCTAAAATCCTCGAAGTGCGCGGCGAGATCTACATGCGCCACTCAGAGTTCGAGCGGATCAACGCCGCCCGGGAAGCCGAAGGACAAGCACTCTACGCCAACCCTCGCAACCTCGCCGCAGGCACGATTAAACTCCTCGACCCCGTTGAGGCTCGCAGCCGCAAGCTCGATATCGTAATCTACGGCATCGGTGCCTGCGAACCGGGTAACTACTTCCAAGCGCAATCCGAAATCCAGCAAAAGCTCAAAGGCTGGCACTTCCCCGTTCTTGAAAAATACTGGCTGGCCGATGGCATTGAGGAGGCATGGCACTGTATCGAAGAGCTGGATACACTCCGCCAAAACTTCACCTATCCGACCGACGGCGCGGTCGTCAAATTGAACGACTTCGCGCTGCAAGAAGAAGCCGGCTTCACTTCGAAAGCGCCGCGTTGGGCGATCGCCTACAAGTTTGAGGCCGAACGCGCTGAGACTTTGCTCAAAGAGATCAGCCTCCAAATCGGCCGCACGGGCGCGGTCACCCCCGTGGCGATTCTAGAGCCGGTGCAACTTGCCGGCACCACTGTATCCCGAGCCACCCTTCACAACGAGGACGAGATTCAGCGCAAAGACATCCGCCCCGGCGACACCGTGCTGGTGCAAAAGGCCGGAGAAATCATACCGCAAGTGCTCAGTGTCAACCTCGACAAGCGGCCAGCGGGTAGCCAGCCCTTCATCTTCGGCGACCACCTCAAAGCTCTCGGCATCGAAGCTGAGCGCGACCCCACACAGGCAGCCTGGCGCATCGTCAGCAAAGACGACCCCATCCGCCAGCAACGCGCGCTCCAGCATTTCGCCAGTCGAGCCTGCATGGACATTGAGAACCTCGGCACCGCCGTGGTCGAGCAACTCGTCTCCCGCCGCATGGTCAAGACCCAGGCTGATCTCTACACCCTGACCGAAGCGCAATTACTCGAACTCGAAAAATTTGCCGAAAAGTCGGCCAAGAATCTCGTCGCCGCGCTCGAAGCCAGCAAACAGTGCGAACTCTGGCAACTCATTCACGGTCTCGGCATCCCCCATGTGGGCAAGCAATCAGCCAAAGACCTCGAAGCCAACTTCGACTCGCTCGACGCAATCAGCAGCGCGACCGAAGAACAACTCGAAGACATCGATGGCATCGGCAGCATCATGGCGCAGAGCATCCATGCGTGGTTTGACGACGCCGACAACCAAGTCCTGATCGAACAACTCAAAGCTCATGGCCTCAATTTCAAAAGCGGCCGACAAGCCCAAGCCGACGGCGTGTTGTCCGGCAAAACTATCGTCCTGACCGGTGCCCTCCCCACTCTCACTCGCGACGAAGCCACCAAGATGATCGAAGCCGCCGGTGGCCGCACCAGCTCCAGCGTGAGCAAAAAGACCAACTACGTGCTGGCTGGCGAGGCCTCGGGTTCAAAATACGCCAAAGCCGAAAAGCTCGGCGTGACGATTCTGGATGAGACAGCGTTTAAGGAACTGCTCTCGGCTTAGATGCAGCAGAGCTTCTGCGAGATAAAATCGAGATCTCGTAGGGGCTTCACTTGCGAAGACCCTACGCCTGTCGGACGACATTCTTCTGACTCGACCCTTCGGTTCTAGCACCTAACCTTCACCGTATGGATTTTATAAAGGTCATGGAAAAAGTCACGAGCCAGTTGGATGCCGCAGGTGTCCGCTACGCGCTCATTGGCGGCTTCGCCATGGCGCTCCGCGGCGTGCAACGAGCGACGATTGATATGGATTTCATACTTATGTTGGAAGATTGGGAGAAAGCTGACCTGATCTTACAATCCGCAGGATACATCCGCGCTTACAAAAGTGAAAACGTCTCGCACTACATGGCCAAAGACGACGCACTCGGTCGGATCGATCTTCTGCACGCTTTCCGCGGCCCTACGCTCGGGATGCTCGATCGCGCAGATCAAATTGAGGTAGTCGAAGGGCTCAGCCTACCCGTAGTTCACGCCGAAGACATCATTGGCCTAAAAATCCAAGCCGCAGTCAACGCCCCACAACGTGCGACCGCCGACTGGGCGGACATTCAAATAATTCTAGAAACATCCGGCGAAAACGGTCTGCCCATCGACTGGGCACTGCTTGACGAATACCTCGACCTCTTCAAACTGAGCGCAAAGCTCGACACCCTCAAATCATGGTATGGCGAAACTAACTGAAACCGACAAAGCCGCTTTTCGGGAACTCACCGAAAGAGGCTGGGTGCAAAGCCCTGAAGAGCGCAGCCCACGAATCGTCGAACCAACACTCGAAGCGCGCACTCGCTATGTCCGTTGGGTCAGCGAAGCTTCAAAATTTTTCAAAGGCAAAAAGCCTGTTAATTTCGGCGGCAAGCATTGGAAACTCTAGGGGCGCATTAGCCTCTTTGCTTTCCGATGTAACTAACTGGATCAGCCCAAAACGATTGATCCTGCCCAGTAAAAAATCGAAACGCCTAAAAGCGACAGGATTGTCGCTTCTACCTTAGCTTTCAAGCCACTCGCCCGATTGAACATTAAACTTGCTAATTCAAGTATAATTAAAGATAAGCATCTCTAATATGAATTCAGCAGCACTCAATCAGCTCTTCATCGACCAGCCACTGGTCACGCTCTTCGCGGTGATCGCAGTGGGTTTGCTTTTTGGCAACATCACAATTAAGGGGATTAACTTGGGCAGTTCGGGCGTTTTGTTCTCCGCTTTGCTGGCGGGGCACCTGGGCTACAGCATTCCCGGCGGAGTCGGCACTCTGGGCTTGGTGCTCTTTGTTTACTGCGTGGGGATCGGTGCAGGTGGTCGTTTCTTCGCTTCAGTTGCTCGTGAAGGCGCGACATTGGCCAAACTCGCGCTGGTCATTGTGTCGCTGGGCGGGCTCATCACCTGGGCGGGTGCCAAGCTGCTCGACCTGCCAGCGGATCTGGCAGCAGGCATCTTCGCAGGGGCGCTCACGAGTACCCCCGCCCTCGCCGCCGCAACCGAAGGGCTCAAAGAGGCCTCCACCGGCGTCAGCATTGGCTATGGTATCGCCTACCCGTTTGGAGTCATCGGCGTCGTCCTCTTCGTGCAAGTGCTTCCACGTATCTTGAAGCACGACCTTGAAAAAATCGCGGCAGATCACGACGCGGGCGACGACTCAGAGGAGCGAGTGGAGAACGTGCTAGTCGAGGCGACCAACCAAAACCTAATCGGTAAACGCATCGTCGATTCAGGCATCGCCAATCTCAACGCTTGCCAAGTTTCTCGTATTTTCAAAGACGGACAGCTCGTCCCCTTGAGCTATGAAGACACCTTCACCGAAGGTCTGCTCCTCTTACTCGTCGGACGCAGTAAAGAGATCGCCATCGCGGTGGACTACATCGGCCATCGTAGCCATCGCAATATATTGAAAGACGTGGAAAACGAGCGCCAGCAGCTCCTCGTGACCGAGCGTAAGATCGCGGGCAAGACCTTACGCGATATCGCACCACTTAAAAACCACGGCATCGTGATCACACGGATCACGCGCCTCGGCCTGACCTTCGTACCTAACGCCTCGACTGTAATCGAGATCAACGACCAACTGACCTCGGTCGGCCGGACGGACGATTTAAAGATCTTTGCCAAGGCCGTCGGCCACCGCAGCAATGCAATCGACACGACGGATCTACTCTCGCTCTCTGCCGGACTCACGCTGGGCATCATCGTCGGCCTGATCCCGATTGGCCTGCCCGGCAGCACACCGATCACCCTCGGTCTGGCCGGTGGCCCCCTCTTTGTCGCCCTACTCCTCGGGCACTTTGGGCGAGTCGGACGTATCGTAGGCCACATCCCTCGCCCCACGCGTTTACTCCTGCAAGAACTTGGCCTCGTCTTCTTCCTCGCTAATGCAGGGGTGCGCGGCGGCGGTTCGCTCGCCGCGACTGTACAAGAATACGGCCCCATGCTTTTCGCACTGGGCATCATGGTCAGCATAGTGCCGCTGATGGTCGCCTGGCCGCTGGCGCGTAAGCTCTTCAAACTCGATCCTTTGCAAGCCCTCGGCGGCATCTGCGGCGGCATGACTTCGACGCCAGCACTCGGAGCAATCACCGCAAAGACCGATTCGCAAGTGCCCGTCGTCAGTTATGTGTCCGCCTATCCCGTAGCACTGATCGTGATGATCCTCATCGCGAAAGTGCTGATTGGGCTGCTGGGGTAAGCGTAGGGGCTTCACAGGGAGGCTGTCTCAAAAATGAGGCAATCTTCTGACATTAGGCAAATTTTCATACCGCGACAATCGCTGTCCTAATCTGACTCCTAATCATAATCTTAATCTAATCGTTGGGCTTCAAGTGCTTGTGGGAAATAACGGGGATTAGGATTAAGAGTAAGATTATGATTAAGAACCTAATTTGTAGAGATCCCCCATGGCTTTTATTCTTGTTGAGACAGCCTCCAAGTGAAGCCCCTGCATTTGCTATGCAGCAAAAAGCTCGCCGAAGAAGCGCGAAACCATTTCTATTTAGCATATGAAATCCTTGCCGCTACTTTTTGCCCTGATCGCTACACTCATCCTTGGCGGTTGCGCCAGCATCGACCCCAACTATGAAAGCCCGAAGGTGAATGTCGTCGGGATCACTAAGAGCGATACCGATTCGGCAGCCCTTCAGTTCACCATCCAGTTGCGCATCGTGAATCCTAACGCGGAGACAATCAATCTGAAGGGGCTCTACTACGAGCTCAGCCTCGACGGGATCGACGTGATCAACGGCACCGCGAATAACATTCCACCGATCGAAGGCTATAGCGACGTCGTGGTCTCGGTCAGTTCAGCGGCTAACTTGATCAATAGCGTACGCCTGGCCGCTCGCTTATTGGAAGCCTCCGGCGACGAACTCCCCTACGAGCTCCGTGCGAAGCTCGGCACCAGTTCTAAGTGGATGCCTGCGACGACCGTGACCGAAAGCGGGATGATTCCACTCCGCTAGCGAACAGTGCGACTCATCACCTCCATCCTTGGCTTTCTCTTCGGCACTGGGTTGCGCGAGGCTAAGTTCGCACGCCCAGAAGCCGGACGTACCGACGGCCAAGAGAGCGAAGAGGTTTTCCAATACTATAACACGTTCAATCTGAAGGACGGCCACTTGCTCGCCTCTGAATTAGAGAAATTGGAGTTACTTTTCGAAGTCGAATTCAACGACGGTATCGAGGCCGAAGTCACCCGCTTCGGCAATGGCGGCAATAATGCCAGTATGAGCCTCTACATCGAAGAAGAATACCGCGACATCCTCGACGATCTCGTGCGACTGCATTTTCACGGATGAGCCCGCTCTGGAGAGGCTTCGCTGGCTTAGTCGCTGTTTTGTTACTCGCATACTATGCCACTAACATGGAAGCAGAGAGCGAGCAGGAGATCGCGATGATCATGGAATCCGATCCTTCGACTGAAGCGCTAAAAGCCTTCGAAGAAGAGCGATATTTCTTCTATGAAAGGTATTTCCGCCGGATCGACCCCGAAAGCGGCGCCGACATCGGTTATTGGATATTGCATGGAGATCGCCAAATCGCAGCGGAAATCTTGGACGCCTACCCAAATAGAGTTCAGATCAAGACTTCCCTCAACTACGGGCTCGTCCCTGAGCACCAAAGCTTCAACCAGCGCGTGCGCCGATGGGTGCTGGATTTTAATCTGAAAATGGCCGAGCTGCTCAGTCAATAGGCGGCATGCGAGGAAAGTGTTTCCCTGAAAATCGCTCAGGGCTGGAGGCCTCGGCTCTAACTCGGCTACCCAAATCCGCGCCCTACGTCGGATGTAATTTAATGTGCGGGGTGGATCTCTATTAGAACAGGTAGCACGGCATCGGCCTTCCTAGCCTGAGCTTATCGAAGGCATGCCGCAGGTAGGCGTCTCAAGGTGCGGCATGAGGCCATGCCGCGCTACCACTTTCTACCCCGTTGAAATAATTGCCACCCCCTTCACACCACACACCTATTTCCATTGACTTCGTAGCGAGGGCTGACATCTATCCCGCCCTTTAACTACCACCCCGCCGTTAATTTCGCGGCGGGTTTTCTATTTCTAAGTGATCTTGATCGTAATCTTACTCTTAAACTTAATCCCACCACAGGGAGAAATTTGAGTGAGTTTAGGATTAAGAGTAAGATTAAGACTTCTTTAAGACCATGAACGCCAAAAACATCCGTAACATCGCCATCATCGCCCACGTTGACCACGGCAAGACCACTCTGGTGGACTGCCTCCTCCAACAAAGCGGTACCTACCGTGAAAACCAAAAAGTGCAGGAGCGCGCGATGGACTCGATGGATCTCGAACGAGAAAAAGGTATTACCATTAAAGCCAAGAATCTGGCAGTCAAATGGGTCAACCCCAAGGATGGCGAAGAATACACGATTAATATCGTCGACACTCCAGGTCACGCCGACTTCGGCGCCGAGGTGGAGCGTGTTATGAAAATGGTCGACGGCGTGCTCCTTCTCACTGATGCCGTCGGTGGCCCCCAAGCGCAGACTCGCTGGGTGCTTCGCAAAGCGCTGGATCAAGGCCTCAAGACGATTTGTGTGATCAACAAGGTCGACCGTGACACTTCTCGCCCAGAATGGGTGCACGATAAAGTGCTCGAACTCTTCCTCGACCTCGAAGCCGACGAAGATCAGTTCAACGCCCCTTTCCTTTACGCCTCCGCTAAGATGGGCTTTGCCGACCGCGAAGTTGACGGCCCTCGCGAGAATATGGTCGATCTCTTCGAGACGATCGTCTCTCGTATCCCCGCACCTGTAATCGAAGAAGGCGACTTCCGCATGTTGGCCAGTAACATCGACTGGGACGACTATGTCGGCCGTATGGCCATCGGCCGCGTGCTTTCCGGCGAAGTTAAAGTCGGACAAACTATTTTCGCACTCCGCAAAGACGGCAAGAAAGACCGCGTTAAAGTCACTAAGATGAAAAGCTTCTCCGGTGCCGGTGATACCGACGACGTGACGAGTGCGGTCGCTGGTGATATCGTCGGCCTCGCCGGTTTCGACGACGTCGATATTGGCGACACCCTCGCCGCCTCAAAGGAAGCGGAGGCCCTCCCCTTCGTCGAGATCGACCCTGCGACCGTCCAGATGGAGTTCTCCGTCAACAACGGCCCTCTCGGCGGCAAAGACGGCAAGAAGGTCACCTCTCGCCAAATCCGCGAGCGCCTCATCCGCGAGACACAATCCAACATCTCCATCAGCATCGAAGACACCGACGACGGCACACGCTTCCTCGTCAATGCACGTGGCGCCATGCAGATCGCCGTTCTCGTTGAGACGATGCGCCGCGAAGGCTTCGAGCTTCTCGTTTCCCGCCCAACCGTTCTCTACAAAGAAATCGACGGCAAACGCAACGAGCCCTTTGAGCAAGTCTGGGTCGAAGTCCCCGAGGAACAACTCGGTGGCGTCATGGAAAACCTCGCCAAGCGTAAAGGCAAGGTCACCAACATGGAGCACCACCACACCGGCGTCACGGTCGAAGCGGAAGTGCCCACTCGCGGCCTGATCGGTTTCGAGAGCGACCTCGTGACCATGACTTCCGGCCACGGTGTAATGAGTCACTCCTTCTTAGAGTATCGCCCACACTGCGGTGAGATCGTGACTCGCCTCACCGGCACACTCGTGAGCATGGAGCAAGGCAAGTCGATGCCCTACGCACTCGAAATGATCCAGAGCCGCGGCAAACTCTTTATCGGCCCCAGCGAAGAAGTCTATGCCGGCATGGTCGTCGGCGAAAACCCTCGCACCGAGGACATGCCCGTCAACCCGGCCAAAGCCAAGCAGCTCGACAACATGCGCTCATCCGGCACCGATAAGAGTATCCAGCTCTCGCCCCCGATCAAGTTCTCGCTCGAGCGCGCGATCGAATACATCGGCCCCGACGAACTGGTTGAAGTCACACCCAAATACCTCCGCATGCGCAAACGCATCTTGGACGAGACCACACGGCGCAAGCAGGCGAAAGCCGCGAAGGCATAATCGAATCCAATTATACTAAAACCATTCAGCCCAAAGCTGGATGGCTTTTTTGTGCCCATCTTTGGGGTAACGCATAAAAACCTCATTCCACTCGACCCTCCTAGCACTATACTACTAGAAGATTCCATCTCCCCCATGGGCTTACCCAGAAAGCCTGCGCCGAAGCGGCAGGGATCCCCATCCATACCCAAACGTCGCATCACTAGGCAATATGCCCTTCGTCTCGGTTGTTTCTTCCAAATGGAAGCGCAATTCTGGATCAACCTCCAAGCCGACTACGACCTGCGCAAAGCGATGCATGTGCTTCAATTCACCATTATACTAGCCTTGGACTTTCAGCAAGCGATGGGACATCCCCGATCTACTGGGTTATCACCAATTGCTACTACTCAAAAGTCACCACAGGTCCACCCTGCTCACGAAAAAGAATCACGACTGCAGCGACACCATCCGCTGGCGGAGGTGTCGCAATCTTCAAGACTCTGACGGATTGAGCTTTCCCGAACTGCGTCCATTTCAAAATGACATCATTCCCTTGATATGGAAACGGAGCCACTCCATTGCTAAACTCACGCCCCGGCAAAATACGGTTGGACGCAACAAGCCCTCCCGTCGTTGGAACTTCAAGACGAAAGTCATCCACGTTCGATCGGGTCTGATTAACGACTTTGATCCTATCAATCAATAGCGACTGCGAATCAGTTGTGCGTAAGCTAGCGCAACCACTCAGCGCAAGGACAAGAAAAGAAAGAAGTAATAGGCGACAAAATTTCATTTAGGTTTCTGGATAGGTTTTACGAAACAACAGATAGAACAGCACAGGGCACAATAAGAGCGTAAGCGCGGTGGCAAAGCTCAAGCCAAACATCATTGCGAAAGCCATCGAACTCCACATACCGCCACCAGAGATGGCGAGCGGCAAAAGCCCGATCACCGTCGTGCAAGTCGTTAACAAAATCGGCCGTAAACGTGAGCGACATGCCACCACAATCGCATCCGTAAGTGGCAACGATTCTCCGATTTTAATGTTTATTTCATCAATCAACAAAATCGCGTTATTCACGATAATTCCCAGCAGTGCAATCATGCCTAACAAAGTCATAAAACCGAAAGTCGATCCAGTGATCAATAGCCCCGGCACCACTCCAATCAGCATCGGTGGAATCGTCACCATAATGATCGCAAAGCGGCGCATACTGTTAAACTGAACAATCAAAATGAGGGAGAGCAAGGCCATGGAAATCGGCATCACGGCGGCCAAGTTCTTTTGCGACTCGCCGCTTTCCTCCGATTCACCACCAATTTCGATTCGGTAGCCTGCGGGCCAATCTTGCGCATTGGTCAATTCATCTAATAGAGGCTCAATCTCGGCAAGTACTTCACTGGCATAGCGACCACTGACTAGCCCCTTCACTGTCATGGTCCGCTCGGTATTCTCACGAAGGATGGAGCCTGGTTGAAAAACAACGGCAACATCCGCAACTTGCCCAAGTGGCACAAAACCAATCCGACTGCTGTAAATCGGGATATCCAGTAGACGCTGTGGCTCTTCTCGAAAATCATCGCGCGCCCGCAGTACAACGGGTATCGTTTTATCGTCTTCTCGGTAAACCGTCGCCTGTAAACCTGAAAACTGAAGGCTCAAGCTCTCCGCAATCGCATCGGTATTGAGCCCCAAGCGTGCAGAGCGCACAGGATCGGGGTCGACTTCGACTTGCTTGATCCATGCACCCCAGTCATCACGCAGGCCATATAAGCCATTGACGGGGCCGATGCTTTTAATGATGCGGTCACGCAAGGCGTAAAGTGCCTCGGTCTCTTTGCCATACAAACGCAATTGAATCGGATCGCCCACGGCAGGCCCGCTTTCGAGGGCCTTTGGCGTCACACGAGCATCCGGAAATGCGGTTTCTGCATAGGCACTCACTTGTTCTCTCAAAATGGTCAGCTCGGCGGGATCTTCAGCATACGTAATCACGGACAGCAGCGAATAATTGGGATTTGCTGCCTCAGGAGAGAGCGCGAGATACCAACGCGGCCCGCCATTTCCAATCCAAGATGAGATCGACTTCACCGTTTCCGAATTCTCCTTCAGTAGCCAAGTTTCCAATTCAGTCACTTGACGCTCGGTCTCTGTAATATCGGTGCCTAAGGGAAGTTCAAAATCGATGACAAATTGTCCGCGCTCGTTGGGCGGAAAGAAAATACTCGGCACTAGCTTGAAACTAGCGCCAGCCAACCCCGTCAGCACCAAGATTAAAATGGGATAGAACCAACGGAGCTTAATTGTAAAGCGAAGCAGACGCTCATACGGGTCGTAACACCGCGACAATTGACGCCCTATAAATGTATCCTTCTTCATTGGCTTGAGGAAATAAAAACAAGCCATCGGGATGATTGTGAGCGACAGTAGCCAACTCGAAATCAGGGCAATCGATACGACTGCAAACAAGCTAAAGGTAAACTCCGAGGAGCCTCCACCTGCTAAAGCAATGGGTGAGAAAGCTGCGATCGTGGTAAAACTCGCGGCCAGTAACGGAATCAATAAATTCTTACCCGCATCAACCACCGCAGTCATACGATCTTCGCCAGCGTTTAAACGCACCAATACCTGCTCCGAAACAACCACTGCGTTATCGACCAACAAACCAAGTGCAATAATTAGGGCGGCAATCGACATCATCTCTAACTCAACCCCAACGCTTGGCATAAATGCAAAGGCCATCAAAACAGTCGAAGGCACTAGAATACCGACGATCAAGGCCAAGCGAAAACCTGCGAAAAGGTACATCACTAATATCACAAAAAAGAAGGCCTGCCCGAGATTGACGATAAAATCACTGATCGATTTGTCCACATACTGTGGCTGATAAAACATACTCTCGAGTTCCAACCCGACCGGCAGGTTCCCCGTAACCTCATCCAAGCAGGCTAGTACATTGTCGCCGACAGTTGTGACCGCTTCACCAGCGACCATGGAGACGGCAATACACAACACACGCTCGCCATTGAAATGGGACCACGACGATGCGGGATTGATATAGGAACGCTTTACATCGACGAGGTCTGATAGGCGCACCGTCACCGACTCTCCTGGCACGGCGATACGATATTCTGCCAATTGCTCGACCGATTCAAACTCGCCCAGGGTGACGAGATTCAAGCGTTCGATTCCAGACTGCACATTACCACTCGAAGCGATCGAATTTTGACCACTCAGCGCCTGCATTAAATCTTGTGGTGTCAGACCTTGAGCAGCTAATTCACTGGCAGTAAATTCTAGATAAATACGCTCTTGTTGTGCTCCATGTAGGGCGACCTTGCCGACTCCATCGGTAGTTAACAGCGCGTCGCGTATATCCTCTGCGTAATCGAACAGTTCAGCGTCGGTAAAGCCATCCCCTTTCAATGCGAAGACGTAAGGAAATACATCACCAAAACTATCGTTTACCTTTGGTTGCTGTGCCCCCGATGGCATCGGCGTTTCTAGAACGATATTGCGCATGTCCTGCCAGATCGGTTCCAAATCAACATAGGTATCTTTGATTCCAACACTGATAATAGAGACTCCAGGCTTTGAGGTAGACTTAATTTCGTCGACCTCCGGCATTTGACGAATCGCCTGCTCAATGGCATTCGTCACCTCTTGCTCCACTTCGATTGAGCTACGCCCTGGATACTGCGTAACAATTTGCGCACTGCGTATCGTGATCTCTGGATACTCGAGACGTCCGATGTTAAAATACGACGAAATCCCCATCAACATTAAGATGGTATACAAGACAAGCGTTGTCCTGTTATTGAGGAGCGATATTTTGGTTAAATTAAACATGTACTGACTAGTCTTGCAGACGGACACGCATGCCCTCCTCCACGGTGTGCACACCGCGACTCAAAATTTGCTCGTTAGCTCGCAAGCCACTAAGCACTTCAACGTGGCCTTCAGCGAGTAGAGCACCGACTTCGACAGTCCGTCGTGAGACTGTCGCAGTCCCAGAATCTCCATTCGAGATTAACCAGACATATGCCTGACCACCGACCGCGCCGATGACACAAGTCAGAGGCACTCGAAGGCGTGGACCGGTATGACTTTCCAGGGTCACCATCGCCTCACCATCCATACCTTGACGCAGTGCACTATTGGACGCTTCTAAGATCGCCGTAATCATGAAGGTCGTATTCTGCTCACTACTCGGAGCGACTTTCAGCACGATTGCCGGAATAGATGCACCGCCCGCATCGGGTATGGTGAGCGCTATTTCGAGATCTGGCTCAATTTGAGTAATGACATTCGAAGGCACACCGAACTCAAATTCCATCGGCCCTTCACCTTGCACACGGAAAACAGTTTGCCCCGCAGTGACCACTTGCTGCACGTCGATTTCCACATCGGCGATCACGCCCGCATAGGGCATTTTCAGGACTGCATTATCAGTCTGCTTCTTAGCGAGTTCGAAGTTGGCTCTATTAGAAATCTGTTTTGCCACCGAAGCGTCAAGTTCACTCTGACTGGCGTTGTCTGATTCGTAGAGACGTTGCACACGGCGCAGCTCTTGCGTCGCTTGAGCGAACGACGCTTCTGCATCATTCTGCCGTGTTAAAAAATCGGCATTATCGATCCGCGCAAGAACGTCACCCTTTTCGTAGCGACTACCCTGCGTAGCGACGAGCTCGACGATGCGCCCACCCACTTCGAAAGCGAGTTCTGTTCCTTGTGCAGCATATAGCTGTCCGGAAAAGCTACGGAGTATTTCGGCCTCAGCCGCTGGCACTGTATATGTGTAGACAGGCCGAATCGGAGGTGCCGTAACCACCGGCTCCTGACAGCCGATCATGAATAAAGAAAGTCCCAAAGCGGACGCGCACAGATAACGAGAATAAAGTTTCATTGAAGTCATTGGTTTAAGGATTCTCTTTTAAGAATTGTTGAAATAAATCGATCCAACTTTGCTTGGATTGATTTGTTTGTTGAAATTCGAACCACGCAATCGAGCGCTGCAAACGATGGATCGCGGACAGATAATCATACAAAGCAACCGCCGCACTTTGACGCTGGCTTAGCAAAGTCTCCTGCGCATCGAGCAAATCAAGGATGCTCGCCGCACCTTGTGAATATTTTTCGCGAGCCGACTCATAGTTTTTCTCTGCGGACTCTAGGGCGCGACGGTTCAATCGAATATTCGGATGTGCGGACACAATTCCATTAAAGCTAACCATCGCAAACTCTTCGATCTGTTGCACTGCACGCTCACGCTGCGCTTCGAGGGTTCGAATCACACTTTGCTGGCGCAGCACATCTTGACGGCGTCGCCCCCCTTCAAAAATAGGAAAAGTTATGGTGACCCCTGCAAATCCCATATTTTCTGAATCACGGTCCGCAAACTCACTATGCTTATTAAAATGCGTGACGTCCGCAGCAAGTGCTACCTCTGGCAAATAATAACGGCGCTGTTTCTGCTCTAGCACAAGTCCCTGCGCAGCAATCTTCAAATCAAAAGCCATCAGCTCTGGCGAGTTGTCGATCGCATACTGCGTCATAAAGGAGCCCAACTTCATGAAGGATCCAGCGTCGCCAACGATCGGATCCAAATAAAAATCCATGAAGTATAGATCTTGGTCACCCAGCGTAATTTCCTCGAACCCCCATTGCGTATCTCGTGGCGCACCAATCAATCGGTTAAAGGTAACCACAGCATTCTTACGCTCGGCCTCACGTGTAATTAAGCTAGCTCGACCTTGAGCACGCAATTGCTCAAAACGATAGACCTCCGACAAATCGGCCGAACCGATCTCTACACGCAGCTTCGCAAACTGGTAATGATTCTCACTGAGCCGCAAATTCTCTCGCTCGATGTTGTAGAGCTGCTGTGTGCGTAAAGAATCAATATAGGCCAAAGCGGCTGCTTCCTTTGCATCCAGTTCAATCGACTGAGAATCAAATGCCGTTGCTCTTTCAATTTCTTCTCGGCTCCTCAGATTAGTGCGCAATTCATCATTAAAAAGCACTTGTTTTAGTTGCAGCCCTAAACTCGCTTGGTCGGCGTATTTCGGAGTCGAAGTCGGCGTGATTCGATCATTGAAGCGAGTATAATTACCGCTACCGACCGCATTTACCTGAGGCAATAATGCACTGCGAGCGAGCCCGACATCCGCCTTAGACTGAATCTGCTGCTCACGAGCAATCGTCACGTCAATATTTTTTGCTTCTGCGACACGCATTGCGGTTTCCAAATCCATCGGCTCACCACCCAAGCGGAAATCGCGGTTCGTAAACTCAGCAACCAACGAAGTGTCATAATCAGGCGACCATCCAATCTTACGCGCGGTTTCTGCATTAATGATTAAACTGTCCTCCAGCGGCAAATAGACAGGCAGTTCATCAATGTGCTGGCCGAGCGCAATAAAGTGAACATTCAATGCAGAACGTCTCGCGACCGACTGAATATTATCCGACGCCAAACCTAATAAAGCACCGTACTCCACCCCATCTCGTCCGGACATCGCAAGTGACGGAAGCTTTCGTTGTGATAGCCCCGCATACAAAGACTCCAATTCCTCACCAGTGATCCGCGGCATCGTAGTCACATACACGGCTGATGTGTCACTTGGTATGTTTGCCAAGGTCGACTCAGTAGTTTCACCCGCCAGCACGAAATCGACTTCTAAATTTAAATCCTCAGCGAACTCAAGTTGCGCGAGATCCAGTCGCTCCTCTAATACCGAGACATAGCCTTCATCAATTAAGACGTGGATCCTAGTCACACCTGCCAATTGGCCTAATCGCTCTAGATCGGCTAATACTCTACGTGGACTCGCGATAAAAGTGTAATTCACCAAGGTGGACGTGCCGTTTTTTGATAGGTAATTCGGCCCGATATCCGACAGCTGTAATGCCCCACCAATTACCGGCTTCGGCAAACCATCCAGCGCACGCCGAAGTGCATGCTCGGTCGCGATCACGCCACCCGCATAAACAATATCAACCGACTCATCCTCTAAGGCAGTCAGCAGGTATGTATCGACTAAATCGGCATCAAACGCGGCATTGTAACTATCTTTAAAAACCAATGAGCGTTGCCCTTCAGATAGACTCTTCAGCTCCAGCTTAAACTGATCGATCAATTTATCGAAATACGGCGAGTTACCATCGCGTATGATTGCGACCGTATAATCATCGGCATGAAGCGCAGAATTCGAAATACTAAGAAAGCAAAGCAACAGAAGCACTCCATTGATTCGATGCATTTTACTGACAAAAGAGATAAATAGCAGATCCATGTAATATTAGGTAAAAAAGGGCATGCCCCAGCAGTCTGCGACAACAAACTGCATCAGATCACCCATATTGCACCCGCTGCTCCCAAAAACTAGCCCCCGATCAAGTTCTCACTCGAGCGCGCGATCGAATACATCGGTTCCGACGAACTGGTCGAAGTCACACCTCAATTCCTCCGCATGCGCAAACGCATCTTAAATGAAAGCATGCGCTGCAAGCAGGCGAGTTCCTTTCGGGAGCTTATCTCCTTTAATCGCCGTCGCCAGTTCCACCTTCGCAGACCGGATGATCACTTCGCGGTCCAGTTCTGGAATCTCAGCGCCAAATTCTTTCTGCCGAATTGAATCTCCGATAATCCTAAAAAGATGAGTTGAACCGTTAATAAACGTTAATGCACGTTAATGCACGTTAATATGATCTCAGAACTAAATGAGAAATAAGGCTTTATAAATCTCCGCGACATAAACATTTGGACGACGATGGTGAGGCACTTCTAAAACAAAAAGTCCGACGCTGACAAGCCACAGCGTACCATAGCTAAACATAGCCACAGATCTCAGAGGACTAGAGATATTCAAAAAAACTAGAACGGTCAGCGCCAAGATGATCCAGACTGCGTAAGCCCAGACTGGCAGTGGAGTCGCCGAAATGATAACAGCCAGGATGCCAACGATCACAAGGACAGTCAGCACGGGACGCAAAAAACGCACTCTCATCTTAAACAATAATCCTGCTGCAAGGATAACCAATAGTAGCCCAATGAAAAAGGCACGACCATCCGCGAAAAGGAGAATGAAAGGGTTCATCGATTACATCTCTCTAGAACGTATTCTCTTTACCCGAGAACATACGGGCGATGTTGGAGCGGTGGCGCACCACGATGAGCACAGCGAGGACGATACCGAGGTAGAACCTCGGGTCTTCAGTACCATAAATAAAGTAAGCGGAGATCGGCAGACTAATCGAAAAGAGGATCGAGGCCAATGCCACCATTTTGGTGGTGTAGAAAAGGATCAACCAGACCACGAGGCCGATCAGAAGGACGCCCCACATCAACGCGAGCAGGCCGCCGATGGTGGTGGCGACGCCCTTCCCTCCGCGAAACTTGAGAAAGACAGAAAAGCTGTGCCCGAGGATCGCGGCGATCAGACCGATCACGGCGAGGCGATTGTCTCCCCCGTAGGCGATGAGCGGCCAGCCCGCGGCGACGAAGCCTTTGAGCGCATCGAGCGCGAAAACGGTATTGCCCCACTTCTTGCCGAGCGCGCGCTTAACATTAGTCGCACCGGGATTGCCGCTGCCTTCTTTGAAAATATCGACGCCCTGGCTGCGCGCCACGATCACGGCGAAGCTGATCGCGCCGAGGAAGTAGCCGATAATGGCGACTAGGAGAATGGATGTAATGGACACAGTAGACAGGAGACAGAACTCTGAGGCAGGGCGCGAGTATTTATTCGAAAGCGAGATTGCGATTTGAGAACAATTTTTTGAAGCGGACTCGCGAAGCGATTTCGAATTGTGCTTACGCAAGACGAGACCGTCGAAATGGCTTCGCCATTCCGCTACGAAACGTGAGGAATTCGCCTTCAAACAAAAAAGGGCTCCCCTAGTGGGAAGCCCTTTCATCAAATATTCGATCTGCCTTACAGCTTGATCACGCGGTATTTTTCGATCGCGGGATGATCGGTGATCTTCTTGGCAGCCTCTTCGGAAGGTGCAGTGTCGAGTTCGAAGACAGAAACGGCGAAGCCTTCGCCCTTGTCGCGGCTGAGCGACATGTTGGCGATGTTAACCTGGTCTTCACCGAGAGTGACGCCGATGAAGCCAACAATACCGGGCACATCTTTGTTCTTAAGAACGAGGAGTGTGGCGTCAGTGCTGACTTCGAGGCCGTGGCCGTCGATGGAGACGATACGTGGCGTCTGATTCTTACCAACCAGCGTGCCGGCGATGGTGCGGGTCTTGCCGCCCTTGCAGGTGACTTCGACTTCGATCAGCTCGTTAAAGTCGGCGTGGTTGCTGCTCTTGACTTGCTCAGTCTCGATGCCGAGACGCTCAATTTTCTTGGGTGCATTGACGTTATTGACGTTGTCTGAAATCTCGCGCAGGAAGCCACGTTGGATCGCATTCGTAAGTGGCAGCGTATCTAGCTCAGTAACTTTACCGTAGTAACGAATGGTGATCTTTTCGACGCCTTCGGGCGCGAGCTGCTGAGAGAAAGTACCCACTTTTTCGCCGAGGGTCATGTAGGGACCAAGCTTTTCGAGCACCTTGGGGTCGACTGAAGGCATGTTGAGCGCGTTCATGACCATTCCACCAGTGAGGGCTTCGATCATTTGCTTGGCCACGTCGATGCCGACGTTTTCTTGAGCTTCCTGAGTGGACGCACCAAGATGGGGCGTGAGCACGAGGTTATCGATCTGGCGCAGAGGGCTGTCTTCAGCTGGCGGCTCATCTTCGTAAACGTCGAGGCCTGCAGCGGCGACTTTTCCGGACTTGAGCGCGTCGATCAGCGCGGCCTCTTCGATGATGCCGCCACGGGCGCAGTTGAAGACGCGAACGCCGTCTTTCATGCGGGAGAAAGCATCCGCATTAAGCATGTGCTTCGTATCCTTCGTCATCGGCATGTGCACGGTGATGTAGTCGGCATTCTCGATGACCTCGTCGAGGGTGGCTTGTTTGACGCCGAGTGTCTTGGCGCGTGACTCGGTCAAATAAGGGTCGTATGCGAGCACGTCCATTTGGAAGGCCATGGCGCGCTTAGCGACCTCGGCACCGATGCGCCCCATACCGAGGACACCGAGTGTCTTCTGGTTGAGCTCGGAGCCAGTGTATTTTTTACGATCCCAACGGCCGGCCTTCATACCAGCGCACGCCTGTACGATGGGACGAGTGCCCGCGAGCATGTGGGTGAAAGTGAGTTCGGCCGTGGCGATAGTATTGCCCGTCGGGGTGTTCATCACGATGACGCCGTGATCGGTAGCGGCTTCGATATCGATGTTGTCCACACCGACGCCCGCACGGCCGATGACCTTGAGACTTTTTGCGATAGCGATGACCTCGGCAGTGATCCGGGTGTCGGAGCGCACGGCGATCGCGTCGGCGTCCTTGGCAAGCTCAAGGATCTGCTCCGGGGAGGAACCATAGGCTTCAACAACGTCAAAACCCTCCTGGGCTTTAAACAAATCAACACCGATGGGCGAAATGCGGTCTGCAACTAGTATTTTCATAGGAAGCGGGGGAGTAAATTTAAGCGGGGGTGAATTGCAATGAAAACATGTAGAAGTATGGATTTGGTAGAAAAGTAGCATAGGCATCCTTGCCTGTGTGCATCTGATGCGCTGACAGGCGGGATGCCTGTGCTACGATGTGAAAATCGCCCTTACTTTCACCTTCCCTCTCGCAACGAAGGCACTATGTTCTACCAAATGCGAAGTATGACAGGTTTTGGACGCGGCTGTGCAGATGCCAAAGAAGCAGGTGTGCACATTCTAGTGGAGATTCACTCGGTCAATAAAAAGACCTTGGACGTGCAAATTAGCGCCCCACGCGAATGGAGCGGCTACGAGGCAAAATGCAACGAATGGATGAGCGGCGCCTTCCAGCGCGGACGCGTCAACATCCAGATTAAAGTGGAATCGACCAAGGGCGGAGGTGACGCACTTCGGCTCAACACGGCTGCGATGGCACAGAGCATCGAGGATCTGCGGGCATTCGCGGAGTCTCAGAAATTGGAATTCAACCCGAGTAGCGAATTCCTGCTCGATCTCGCTCGATCCCTCAAAGATAGCAGCGGCCTACCCGACTGGAAAGAACTGGAAACCGCCCTCAAAGAAGCACTTGAAACGGCGCGAGCTGACATCGACTCGATGCGCCTGCAAGAAGGCGCGGCGCTGGCCACCGACCTCACAGAACGCATCGCTGAGTTGAACAAGCTGCGTGGGCAAATCGAAGCGTCTGCCGCAGGCAGTACGAAGCGCTACCGCGACGCCCTACTGGAACGGCTTAAGCAACTGGAACTGGAACTCGACCCCTCCGATGAGCGAGTGCTCAAAGAAATCGCAATCTTTGCTGATCGCTCCGACATCAGCGAGGAAACCACACGCCTGGCCTGCCACTTTGAGCAATTTATGAGTTTCATCGAATCCAAGGAAGCCACCGGGCGCAAAATGGATTTCCTCTGCCAAGAAATTCACCGCGAATTTAACACGACTGGCAGCAAGTCGAACGACATTGAGATCACCCGTATCGTGATCGAGGGTAAGAACGCTCTAGAGCGTATCCGCGAGCAGGTGCAGAATATCGAGTAAGGAAGTTGGATTTCTTTTATTTTCTGAATTCTCTGCTTGCATGCACTTTGATTAATCAAAGTACATGCTGTTAATTCGATCAAAGTATACTGATTTAGCAGCGTTCTCATGGTGATTACAGAGAATACAATTACTGGATTGGATACAGCTACCACTGGGAGCAATTTACCGTCATCGCTAGCGTGAAGCACGATAAGTAAGCATCGTTATAAACCACAGATGAACACGGATACGCCGATGACGAATCGCTCAATGACTTCGTTTACGGTGGAGTCAGCCGTGAACTTCACTGACTAGAGTTTATCGAAGTGCTCGAAAAGAAAAGACTAGAGCAGTCTCTATTTTGCGCCTTCTGCGCCCTTTTGCGGCTATCTCTACTGCCGAATTTAGGTTAAAAGATTCAATGCATGCCAAAAGGGCGTCATTAAATGTGCGGGGTATGACTCTATTGAGAACAAGTAGCGCGGCATGGCCTCATGCCGCACCTTGGCCTACATGCGGCATAAGGCCATGCTGCGCTACCACTGCTCCTACCCAATAATTGCCACCCTCCCCGCGAGTATGACAGAACACAACGGCTGTCGCCTTCGTGCTACAGGCAGGATGCCTGTGCTAGGTACAAAAAAAGAGGCGCCCGCTTTCGCGGACGCCTCTGAAAGATTCGGAAGAATCAGGTCTTAGTAGACTTGAGTTGCTTCTTCTTCAGGAACTGGAGTCTTGAGAAGATCAGACTTCATTTGTGCACGGAAGCGGGAGTCACCTTCGGCGACAGCTTGTGCGACAACACGGAACTCGATGATCTGCTTCGCGGCAAGCACGCTATAAGGAGCGAAGCTTACGTTGTTACCAGAGATGGTGCCGTTAGTGTCACCTGCAGCGGAGACAATCTTGAGTTGGCTTGGAAGTTGGACTTCGAGGCCGACGTTGGTGTCTTGTGCTGTTCCTTGATTAGTGATTTGGATCACGTATGTGGTCTGTTCACCAATGAGGAGCGGATCTTCTGTATCGATTACCTCGATCAGCAAGGCTGGGTAGCCGCGCCATTCGGTGCAAGCATCATCGTTGCCGCTAAGGCCATACTCGGAAGAGGAAGCGCTTACTTGATTGCAGTAAGTGCCTTCTTGAAGACCGATTACTGTGAGGTCGAAGCTCTTGGATTCGCCAGCACCGAGACTTGTTGTCCATGTCGCTGTGTTGCCGTTGATCTGTGCACCTGGTGCAGCGAGCAAGCGGTTTTGCGAAGGAACATTGTCGGTGACGACTACGTCTGTAAGAGGCACATCACCAGTATTAGTGGCTGTGATTGTGTAAGAAGCTTTCTTACCAACGAACTGCATTGGTGTGCCTTCCTTAACAACGTCGATGCCTGCTTCTACGATAACGACACATGCGTCATCAGAAACAGAACCAGCGTTGGAGGAGGAAGCGACCGCTTTGTTGCAATGCTCACCTGTTGCCGAAGCAGTGGTGTTGATTGTCACGTCACGGCTTTCACCCGGAGCGAGTGTGCCAAGGCTTGTAGTGAGAACCTTGTTGCCACTATCGTGAGCAACGCCAGCAGGCAGTGTGTCTGTAAGGACAACATCGTATGCGCAGAAGTTACCTACGTTGGAAACTGTGATGTTCCAAGGAACGCCAGCACCGAGAAGAACTTGCTCGTTTGGAGTTGTCTTAACGATAGCGAGCTCAGGAGCACCTACTTGCGTAGTGGTGCAAGCTTCAGGGTAAGCAACGATGGTTGCACAGTTGCTGAGGTCAGCGACTTGAGTTGGCTTTACAGTCAACTTCAGAGGCGTGCGTGAACCGCTTACGACGTTGTAGAGTGTCCATGTAACGCTGCTGCCGTTAACTTCGGCTTCAGGGCTGCTGGATACATATACTGTGCCGGCAGGGATCTGCTCTTCGACGACAACTTTCTTTACCTTGTCCTTAGCGATTACGGTGTAGTTGTAATCGTAGGGTGTGTTGATCGCCACCATATCGGGAGCGGACTTTTCAAGGCGAACGAGGTGCTTATCAACATAGTCAGTGACTATGCCAGTGGAGCAATCAACCTTAGGAGCAGGTGCGGGTGCAGGTGCTGGCTTTGGGTTGTCGCGGAAATCGTTGATGTGACGATTGTCAGATGGAATCTTCAGATTGAAGACTGTGGTTGCGGGCGTATCTGACACTGTGAAATTCTTGCCTTCATCCGGAGTACGATCAGCAAATAGCTGTGTAGCGGAGATAGCAATGAATCCTGCGAGTGCAGAAGCTCCGAGGAACTTTTTCATTATCCTGAATCCGTGAAATAAAATCCAATAAAAAGATGGAACCTGTTGGGGTTCAGTGGCTAAAGTAGCCTTGCAAAATAAAAACCGAAACACCCAACAGGTGACAGAATGAAGCAACTAAAGTT
>Ga0222662_1000702_pt1 | contig 23480 bp, 23 predicted proteins | sample AntAcemetagen600_FD_179821 | JGI IMG/M metagenome (GOLD analysis project Ga0222662, IMG submission 179821) | Saline water microbial communities from Ace Lake, Antarctica - #600 | ecosystem: Environmental > Aquatic > Non-marine Saline and Alkaline > Saline | place: Antarctica: Ace Lake...
CTGGGGGTCGAAATGGGAGGCAATGTGGCGGCTGGTTCTTGAACCGGGCGCCCGAGCCCTACGCTCTGCGCAAATTCTGCCGGCACAACCGATTTCAAATCGATCACAAGCCGATGTCCAAAGCCGCTTTGAGGCGCCAAGGCAAAATGCCGGTCGATAGCAACCGGGCCAGTGGTGTCGACAACAATGCGCGAAAGGCCTGCTTGAAACAGACCAAACCGGAAACCGGAAACCAACCCGCGAGCAGTTTTTCCTGCATTGGCAGGCAGTTGAAAGTCAACTTCTGGGAAATCAATAACCACGCGGTAAGGGTCGGCCAGCGTAAAGACGTTTTGAGGCGCCCCGCCGCCTTCACTCATGTCGATCACAAGCCGGGTCAACTCACCCTGCTCGCCCAACCGGACATTGGAGACAATTGTTTTTCCCGCGGCAGGTGGGAGAGCGATTAAAATTGGCGCTTCAGCCATTGAAGGTGAGACGCCTGTTACCATCGTACCCACTGTTAAAAATGCGGCAACAACGGCGCTCTTGGTGCACCCAACAACAGCGCTCTTGGCGCGCGCAGTGATGCGTTCCCCAAAACCTCTAGGGCAAGACCAATGAACCGGGGTCCAATTATCACTCATTACTGGGACCGCTCCTGCTTTCCACCGCTTTTCCTGTGCTTTGGTGCCGCTCATTTGGTCGTTTGGCCTCTGACCAATGTGAGCGTGCTCTGTCGGCAACAAGACACCTCATCCTGAGGCAGCTTCTAATTTCACTCAGAATATGGCCTCAGACGCTTGATATTCCGTTACTTTGCGCGATTTTAACCAAATTTCAATAACTAAAATGGTTAATGACTTATGGCTATCGCGCAGGCCACCCCAAAAGCATTGCTTGCCAAGGGTAAATCCAAGGCGCTAAAAGTTCTTCATCTGTTTCGATGGTACGTCATCTGAGTCGGCATATGCCGATAGACGGGCGGGAGGAGGCGGTTTCAAATAGAAACTGCCCGCTTACTACTAGGTCATCGTCCGACACTCGGACACCTGAGCAAGAGCCCCACTTCGTCTGAGAGAGCCGCCGTCGGTCACTGTTGGTATATTGCCAACCAGAATTCACGCGAAACGAATTTTCGTTTCAAACTAAAAGTTGTTAGCGCCCAGCAACCTAACTATTGGGCCGCAAAAGAGAAATGATGCAGACAGTGCAACTAATGAAGATTGGCCAAGCGAACATGACACCCCATTTGGGTCGTCAGACGCACCGCATGAGGCCCTCTGTTGCTGTCTTGCCCCAAACACTTTCATCACACCGCCAAACTTCCGCCATGGCTTTCTGCCGGCGTGAGGGCTTTGGCGGGTTCACAAATTACGCTGCCCCGATGCAAAACGTCCGGTCGTCAATGACCCGTCGTGCGCTCGGCGTGATACGGCGTATTGGAGATACCCCTCATGGGAAACAAAATGCTGATCGATGCAGCCCACCCGGAAGAAACCCGGGTTGTGGTCATGCACGGCAATCGTGTCGAGGAATTCGACTTTGAATCAGAAGCGAAGAAACAACTTCGTGGCAATATCTATCTTGCCAAAGTAACGAGGGTCGAGCCTTCGCTTCAGGCGGCTTTTGTTGAATATGGTGGAAACCGTCATGGCTTCCTTGCGTTCAACGAAATCCACCCTGACTACTACCAAATTCCTGTCGCTGACCGCGAAGAGCTGTTGAAAGAATGGGCTGCTGAAGCTCGTGCTGACGACAGTGACGAGGAAGAGAGCGAAGTTGACGCCAAGTCCGAAGACGACGCAGATGGTGATGTCGCGGCAAGCGATGACACCACCAGCGACGAGGAAGAACCAGCAGCGGATGCCGATGGCAATTCTGATGCAGATATTGCCTCTGATGATACCGTTGAAGCTGTGGGCAATGAGGATGCGCTTGAAGAAGCCCAGCCGAAAAAGCAACGCCGCACCATGCGATCTTACAAAATTCAGGAAGTCATCAAGCGCCGTCAGATCATTCTGATCCAAGTCGTCAAAGAAGAACGTGGCAACAAGGGTGCAGCGCTCACGACTTACCTCTCTCTCGCAGGGCGCTATTGCGTGCTGATGCCCAACACAGCACGTGGCGGTGGCATTTCGCGTAAGATCACCAATGCGGCAGATCGCAAGCGCTTGAAAAGCGTGGTCTCGGGTCTCGACGTACAAGACGGCATGGGCCTGATTGTCCGCACCGCAGGTGCGAAACGCACCAAAGCAGAGATCAAGCGTGATTTCGATTACCTTCTGAAAATGTGGGAACGGGTCCGTGACCTGACGCTCAAATCCAGCGCCCCTGCCCTGGTGTATGAAGAAGGCAACCTGGTCAAACGCTCCATCAGAGACCTCTATTCCAAGGATATTGATTCCGTTCTTGTTGAAGGTGAGGATGCTTACCGCGAGGCGAAAGACCTGATGCGCATGCTCATGCCGAGCCATGCCAAGAACGTTCAACCGTACAGAGAACGCGAACCGATTTTCCAAAAGAACGGTATCGACACTCAACTTGATGCCATGTTCTCCAGCACGGTTACGCTGAAGTCAGGCGGGTATCTGGTTATCAATCAAACTGAAGCTTTGGTCGCTGTGGATGTGAACTCTGGACGTTCAACAAAAGAACGCAACATTGAAGCAACGGCGCTTAAAACCAACTTGGAAGCCGCCGAAGAAGTTTCACGGCAAATGCGCCTTCGCGACCTGGCTGGCCTCATCGTCATCGACTTTATCGATATGGATGAGAACCGGAACAACCGCGCTGTAGAACGCAAGCTCAAAGAAAGCCTCAAGGCGGACCGTGCTCGCATTCAAATCGGTCGCATCAGTCATTTCGGTCTTTTGGAAATGTCGCGCCAACGTATGCGCGCAGGCATCATTGAAGGCTCAACGGTTACCTGCCCCATGTGCGAGGGTGCTGGCTTGATCCGTTCTGTGGAATCCACAGCTCTTCATGTGTTGCGGGCCGTCGAAACAGAAGCCGCCAAAGGCAAGAATGATGCCTTCACCGTGACTGTTTCACCAGAAGTTGCCATTTATATCCTCAACCAAAAACGGGCGCATGTGCTCGGCATTGAGGGGACGTATGGTGCCTCTGTTTATGTGGAAACGGACCGCGACATTCATGGGTCTGACCATAAGGTTGAGGCTGCTGCTTCACGCGGTGTCGTCGCGCGCACAAACTCCCTTCCCGTAGCAGAAAGCACTGCCGAAGACGACGCAGATGGTGATGTCACGGCAAGTGATGACACCAACAGCGACGAGGAAGAACCAAAGAAAAAACGTCGGCGTCGTCGGGGCCGTGGACGGGGCCGCAAAGATGCGACAGAGGAAAATGGGACAGCAGAAACCGCTGATGGCGATGCAGACGCTCATGAGACCGCAGATTCCGTTGATGCAGGCGCCATAGCTGAGCCAGAAAACGAGAGCCCCTCACAAGAGAATGGGGATGGTGGCGAAGAAGGTGACGAAGATAAACCTAAACGCCGTCGTCGTCGGGGACGTCGCGGTGGACGTCGCAATCGTCGAACAGAAGCTGGTGAAGGCGAAGAGAACGGTGAAGAGGCGAGTGTAGACCAGGCTTCAGAACCTAGTTCAGAGGCTGTTGCAACCACGAATGAACCTGAAGCTGAAGAAGACGCACCTGTCTTGATTTCCTATTCACGTGCATCTGAACCTATTGTTGAAGTAGCCGCGGAAAAAGAAACGCCTGCACCAACAACAGTCGCAGAAACCATTGTTGAAGAGCCCGTTGCAGAAAAAATTGTTGAAGCCGACCCCGTCTCGGAAGAAATTGCGGAGCAGACAGATACACCTGCAAAATCATCACGTAATGGCTGGTGGCGGCGGCGCACGACTGCTGATTAAACTGATCGGCTGAGATACTAAATAATTGACGCCGTTAAGGCTTCAACCAGGATTTGAGACGGCGGGCTGCTTCGGCAATGTCCGCCGTTTCTCCAGCAAATGAGAAACGCAAAAATTGATGCCCGCGTACCGGATCAAAATCGGCACCGGGCGTTGCTGCAACACCTGCCTGCTCCAACATTTTTGAACAAAAGCTGGCGCTGTCATCTGATAGGCCCGAAACATCTGCATAAAGATAAAACGCGCCGTCTGCTGGTGCGAACCTGTCTATTCCGGCCTTCGGAAGTTCCTTTAGAAGAAGAGCTCGGTTGCGCGCATAGACTTCCACATTTTTGTCAAGCTCCCTGCTCTCTTCAAAAGCTCGTTCGGCGGCGATCTGGGACAAGGTGGGCGCAGAGATAAACAAGTTCTGTGCCAACCGCTCAGCCGTGCGAACAAGTGCTTCAGGTAGCACTGCCCAACCAAGCCGCCATCCCGTCATACAATAGTATTTTGAGAAACTATTTATGACAATTGCGCTGCTCCCACACTCAAGGGCCGACACATCTTCTGCGCCATAACTTATGCGATGATAGATCTCATCTGAAATGAACCACTTGCCCGTTGCCTGACAATGCTTGCTCAAGGCGGTGATTTGATCTCGTGTCAACATTACGCCCGTTGGGTTTGAGGGACTTGCTACCAGCACCCCTTTCAAAGGGCCGGTCTCCACTTCCGCCTTGCTAACGAGCTCAGGTGTCAGCGCCCAATTGGTTTCGGGACCAGTGGGAATGCCGACAGGAATGCACCCCAGCGCTTTCAACGTGTTCCGATAAGCCGGATACCCTGGTTCAGGCAGCCCCACTCTGTCGCCCTCCTCAAAACAGGCCAAAAAGGTGAGGATGAAAGCCGCTGACGATCCTGCGGTTACGACTACACGCGCCGGATCTATCTCGACCTTGTGCAGGCCAAGATAATGCTCTGCTATCCGCGCTCTAAGCGACGGTGTGCCGAGAGCATCTGTATAACCGAGAGGACCCTTTCCCAGCGCCTCAGCAGCAGCGTGGCGCACGCTTTGCGGTGCTGACGCACCAGGCTGCCCAACCTCCAGATGCATAATACTTTTGCCCTGCGCCGCCAATCTGTTCGCATCACGCATAACATCCATGACGATGAAGGGATCAACATTGCTGCGCCGCGAAGGCTTTACGTCACCACTAACCATAATTTGTTACGTACTTCACCTTTGTAACTTCAACGCCCTATCGCCTCGACCCCAAGTCCCGATCCATCTGGATCGACGCCGATTTCACAGTTGGTCGTTCCTCGCAGTAAGCCCATAGGACAGACAATTGCGTTGACCAAAACAGATGATGTCGATGGTGTTGCATTTTGCAATGCCGAGGAAATGGTTTGGCGATCTCCACTCAATGTCTGGCGTAAGACCTGCTGGATGCCAGCCGCCGCAACTGGGCCGCCCCCTGACGCACCAGCGAAGACCAAGGTTGAGCTTCCCGGACCGGTTGCGAGAACAGGTGCAAGAAAGGCGCCCCCGAGCCCGCGCATGGGTTCATCAGGTGTCGACGCCAAGACAACGCCGGTGCCGGGAGCCGTGCGCCCTGTGCCCAAGGGCCCGTTCATCGTGACTGCACAAGCGACGGCATTGCCGCTAGCGGACACGACCGCGAACCCGGTTGATCCCAAATCGTCGGGTAATTTCCCTTGAACACCCAGGGACGCAGCCGTTGCATCAGCGGCGCGGCCTGCACCGGCCCCGTCAGTTGAAGACACGTTTTGCAAGGCGGACCAAAGAGCAGCCGCATAAGCCCCAGCGCCGACGTTCAGAGATGGCGTGTAAATTTGAACCCCGTCCATTTGCAGCAATGCGGCATCGCTCACCGTTGGACGGTAATTTTGCAAATCGCGGGCACTCACCAAGCCGTCGGCCTCAGCGATGGTCCTTGCAAAAGCGACTGCGCCATCACCTCCATAGAGTGCAGCTACACCTCTGCTGCGAACCCTACCCAAGGTAGATGCCAGTTCGATTTGTTCTGCGGTTTCCAATTCACGAAGTGGCGACCCAATGGGCGATAATAAGCCAGATGCCAGCTCTGGCTCAGCCCTCAACGCAGCCGTGTGAGGTGCAAGTGAGCGTGCCATAGCCCGCGAGACGGGCGTTCCAATCGCCGCCAAGCGTTCTGGCGCTGCAAGCAAACTCTCCCACGGCAACTGACCATATTGCGCGTGCAAAAGCGCGAACCCACGGACATTACCTGGCACAGCAACAGCCCCGCCAGCAGACGCGCGGCGCGGTAAGAATTCAACACTTTCCGTTTTTCGTTCAATTCTGTCGTGGACTAAACAAATGCCACCACCACCAAGGCTTGCCGTCACTGGCTGGGTTACGGACAGCGTAAAATAGAGGGCAGTTGCTGCGTCCGCAGCACTCCCCCCACGTTCCAAAATATCTCGGGCAACCAGAGCTGCGGTTGGCTCGTCTGCCACCACAAAGCCACCGCTTTTGCTCCCAAGGTTATCTGAGTCTGTTGCCTGACCAATGCCGGTTAGGCCACGCGCATTGCGCTCTGGCCCTACAACCGAGCCCAGAGGCGTGCTTGTATCAGGTTCATTGTCTCCCAATACGCTTCCGCATCCAGCAAGCCCTGCGACTAGAATAAGTGGCAGGAGCGTTTGGTAGGGGCGAAAATGCTGAAAGAATGGGACGGAATGTGAGCGGTGAACAAAATTTAGCCTCATTGGAACTGGAATTTCCTTTTGACTGGGACACCTAACCTGCGCCTGGGCGTCCAAACTTGAGAGAACAAAGTTGGCAACAGCAAGAGATTAACCAAGACGCGAACGAAAAGCACGTCTTAGACAAATCAGCCGTTCTTGGTAACAAGTACGCGAGTTTACCCCGGTCTGCGATTGACCGCACCCATTTGCACTTCTAGTTTCCCTAGAGGGGCAATTAAATTGGCGTCACGATTGCGCGTGATGCCCACCAGAGGACCATTAGTTGGTACTGAAGTTATGATGCTTGCATTTTTTCGCTCCTTTCGACTGTCGCCCGGCTTTCTGCGCCACCGCATGATTTCGGCAACCACGCAGAGCTTTGCACTCGCGATGACGATCCTTTTTCCTGTGATGGTTTGCCTAACAGGCCAGGCACAAGCTGCGGGTCTTATTCGCGATGCAGAAACAGAGTATATGTTGCGCGAATTCGGAGAACCAATTTTCCGTGCGGCTGGCCTTGATCCCAGAGCCGTCAACCTGCACATCGTGAACGACAATTCCCTGAATGCATTTGTCGCTGGGGGCCAACGGATGTTCATTCATACCGGTCTGATGTTGAAAGCAGATCGCCCCAACATGCTCATCGGCGTTATGGCACACGAAACCGGCCACATGGCCGGAGGACACTTATCCCGGACCCAAGATGCTCTCAAAGGTGCAGCTGTCCCGGTCGTCATCTCTACGCTTTTGGGCATTGGCGCCATTGTTGCCGGAGCTGGTGATGTGGGGATGGCCCTCATCACAGGCGGCCAAACGCTCGCTCAACGCAACTTCCTGCAATACAGCCGTATTCAGGAAGCTTCGGCTGACCAAGCGGCCATTACCTATCTTGATCGCGTCGGTTGGTCGGGCAAGGGCATGATGGACACCTTCTATCTGTTTCGTGGGCAAGAGGTGTTAAGCGAACGGCAACAAGATCCCTATTTGCGCTCTCACCCCCTTTCTACACAACGCTTGAGTGCGCTCGAAGACCGCGTAACGACATCTCCCTATTACGATGTCGTTGACCCTCCTGTCTGGGTGTCTCAATTCGAAATGGTCAAAGCGAAACTGTGGGGTTTTCTCGACAACCCTGCCCTGACTTTCAGACGCTTTCCAGCGGCCGACCAGAGCCTGCCTGCGCATTATGCACGCGCTGTGGCTTTTCACCGACGCGGTGACGCGGCACGTGCCTTGGCCGAATTGGAACCTGTTTTGACCGCCATGCCAAACAATCCATTTGCGTGGGAATTGAAGGGTCAAATTCTGTTTGAAAGCGGCAAGGTGGAAGAGTCCATCGCGCCTCAACGCCGTGCCGTTGACCTGGCTCCCAATTCTCCATTACTGCGTGTGGGCCTCGCCCAATCTCTAATTTCCACAGAAACAACTGAAAACACGGTCGAAGGTTTGGAACACCTGCAATTCGCCGAGCGATTTGACAAAGAAAACTCTCGCGCCTTCCATCAAGCCTCTATTGCCTATGCGCGGCTTGGAGAGTATGGCAATGCAGAGTTGGCGACAGCAGAACGCTTCTACGTTCTGGGACAATTGCCTCGGGCCAAACAGCATGCCAAACGTGCTCAGAATGAACTTCCCTCTGGATCACCCGGGTGGCTGCGCGCTGAAGATATTTTGCAAGAACAAGTGAGAGAGTGAGTTTTGATATGCTGATCACGAAAAGAGTTTCGAAAACCTTGGCGACGATCGCAGGCGTCATTGCGCTTGGACTATCCGTCATGAGTGGAAGCTCCGTTGCAATCGCTGAAAGCGCTCAGTCTTCCTTCAATACGACCCAGACTGAAGCTATCGGAACAATCGTCCGCGAATATCTATTGGCCAACCCTGAAGTCATGGTCGACGTCTTTGCAAAGCTCGAAGAGCAACAAGCAGAGCAGGAACGGCTCGCGGCTGAAACCGCGATTAGCGCCAATCAAGATGCACTCTTCAACGACGATTATTCATTTGTCTATGGCAACCCCGATGGTGACGTGACCATCGTGGAATTCTTTGACTATAAGTGTCCTTATTGCAAAAGAGCCGTGGGCGACATAATGGCGGCCGCTGATGAAGATGGAAATATCCGCGTCGTCTTCAAAGAATTTCCAATCCTGTCGGATGAATCTGAAATGGCCGCTAAAGCTGCCATGGCTGCCATCTCGCAAAATAAGTATATGGAACTTCACATTGCGCTCATGGCGAGCCAGGGTGGTTTGGACGAAGCCCGCATCATGCGTATTGCAGAAGATGCCGGGTTGGATGTGGACCGTCTTCGCCAAGACATGGAAGATCCGGGCATTGATGCTGCCATTGTGCGCACGCAGGATCTCGCCCGCACTGTTGGTGTTGAGGGCACACCCGCGTTCATTATCGGCAGTCAGCTGGTGCCCGGTGCTGTGAGCAAAGAGCGTCTGTTGGAAATTGTCGAGCAAGAGCGCACATCGTGCGTCAGCTGCTAAAACGCTGCGAACAGCTCGGCTAAATCAAACCCGCCACAGGTGAGCTTGGGTCCGCATATCGCTTGCGCGGCATGCGCCCTGCCAAATAAGCAAGTCGGCCCGCTTCTACAGCCTTTTTCATGGCTTCGGCCATGAGGATGGGCTCTTTCGCTTCGGCAATAGCGGTGTTCATCAACACACCATCACAGCCAAGCTCCATGGCAATCGCGGCATCAGAAGCCGTGCCCACACCGGCGTCGACCAACACAGGTACGCTGGACTGCTCCTTGATCAACCGAATGTTAATCGGGTTTTGCACGCCCAAACCAGAGCCGATGGGTGCCGCCAATGGCATGATGGCGACGCAGCCCAGGTCTTCCAGACGCTTGGCCATCAAAATATCATCTGAGCAATAGACCATCACTTTGAACCCCTCTTTGATCAGAAGTTCAGCGGCCGTGAGTGTCTCCAACATATCCGGGTAGAGCGTTTTGCGGTCGCCCAGCACCTCAAGTTTGACGAGATCCCAGCCACCCGCTTCGCGCGCCAGACGCAATGTGCGCACTGCCTCGTCACCGGTGAAACATCCCGCCGTGTTGGGCAGGTAGGTGTATTTTTTGGGATCCACAAAATCCATCAAGATGGGCTCATTAGGATTGGTTACATTCACTCGGCGTACGGCAACGGTGACGATCTCAGCGCCGGAAGCTTCAAGCGCCAATGCGGTCTCTTCAAAATCTTTGTATTTGCCAGTTCCGACGATCAGACGAGACGAGAAGGTTTTGCCTGCGATTGTGAAGCTATCGTTGCCTGCTTCAGACTTTTGCACATTCGCTACAGATGCCACTGCCATGGTTCTTTCTCCTCAACCGCCACCGACAAACTGGACCAACTCCAGAGTGTCACCGTCATTTACCGGAACATCATCATAAGTGGAACGCGGCACAATTTCGAGATTGTGCTCCACTGCCAATTTTTGCGGATCGAGGCCAAGTTTCACCAGCAGGCCCGCCACGCTCAGCGGACCTTCAAATGTATGACGCTCGCCATTGATCGTGAGTTTCATAAAAAACCTGGGGCTCAAAATCTCGTATCTCAGTGAAATTGGGCGCAAATGATGCCTTTTCAAGCATGTAGCATGGCTTGAAACATGTTGAAATCTAAATCCGGCATTTGGTGGGTAGTCTCGGCGTGAAAGTTATTTCAACGGGGGGCGACATGATCCCATCCAGTTCTTTGGATTTGACGGCAATGTCTTTGCGTTCTCGGTCGCAGGCGTTGTTCAGGTGGTGGGCACTCTTGCAGCCTTGCGAGCAGTCGATAGCTAACCGCATACAAAAGAGCCCCTTTGCATCACGCCATCAACAGGCTTTCGAGAGACATTTGGTCGACGTCTGTTTTTGGACGCGAAAGATAGAATTCCGCAACAAGGTTGCCGTCCGTTTCTTCCCGCGTCGGGTCGATGCCTTGATCGCGAAGCTGGTCGAGTGCCTGTTCCTGTTCTTCGTCTGAGGCAAAACGACGTTGCTGGAAGGTTTGACCTTCTAGCTTCTCCGTCACATATCCGCAATTTTCCAAAGTTTCTTCAATCGCGTCGAAGGGGAACATTCTCAGCACGAAATTTGCGACCCAGGGCGACCGACCGGTCATCACCGCCGGCAAAATAGTGTCGAATGTTTTTTCCGTTACATAGCCAACACATCCCGTGGAGGTGATCAAATCCGTCGGTGCCAGAATCTCACTAGCTTGGCTCGATAATCCGCCTGTTTCCAAGTTCACCGCAAGACCGTCATCCAAAAGCCCGACTTCCTCGGCAAAGGAAATTGCATTTTCCGCCAGATCCAATCCGATGACTTCGATGTTCTCGGGATTTTCAAGATTGGTGAAATATTTCTTGTCGCGCGCAGCGATTTCCTCTGCACCAGCGACAGACAAATCCGTCTGTCCCCAATGTTTGTAGAGTTCGTCCATCGACAGGCCATGCTTGAGCAATGCCGCATTGACGCCATAAGAACAGCCAAGGTCCAACACGTGCACCGTATCGCTTTTTTCCTGCCGAACTTGCTCGATAATTTTACGAAAAATGGGGAGCGCCGTATCGGGTATGGAATAGTTTAGTTTTTTCAGTTCCCGGAAGTAAGCCCTCGGATCAAGCTCGTTGTAGATATGATCCATGTTGGCCTTGACTTCATTTATGTCGTGAAAATCGGCGCTTTCCATTGTCAGCCTGCTCTTTCCTGCGGTTGCTTGTTCGCATCCACTTCACCACCGATATCAACCGCTATCGGCAACAAGATGCGCAAAAACAACCGCCCATACCTATCCGGCACAGTTCACAATTGCTCATTTATGTTTGATGCGAAAAACCTAACATAGCCACTTGGAGATAGCTACCGCAGTCAGGTCACGCTGCGGCATCAAGGGTTTGCGGGCAGCCCCTCGACTGTTGTTCCGAGTCGCGCTATCCAATGTGCAAAGACAGTCTGGTTTGGCGGAGTTGGGAGGCTCACATGGACCCTTTGGATTTTAGTGGCAAACGCGTTCTGGTTGTTGGTGGCTCTAGTGGTATTGGCAATGGCATTGCCCACGCGTTCCTGGACCGGGGCGCAGACGTTCATGTCTGGGGCACACGCGCCAGTGCGGCTGATTATGCAGGAGACGAGGGCTCTAATCTCACAGGCATCAATTACGCTCAAATGGACGTCAGTGATTTTGACGCCATTGAAGCTTATGTGCCGCCGTTCGACACGCTCGATGTGTTGGTGCTGAGCCAAGGCACCGTGCTCTACAAGCGGCAAGAATTCAAAATGCCGGGCTGGCAAAAAGTCATGGATGTGAACATCGGCAGCCTGATGGCGTGCTCGGAAAAGTTTCACGACATGTTGGCGGCGGCGAATGGTTCGCTCATCACCATCAGCTCTACGGCGGGATATCACGCCACGCGCGGCAACCCCGCTTACAGCGCCTCAAAAACAGGCGCTATTGGCCTCACCAAAACCCTGGGCGAAGCCTGGGCCAGCGATGGCATTCGTGTGAACGGCATAGCGCCGGGGTTAGTCGACACCAAGCTCACCAAGGTCACGACAGAAAACCCGAAGCGCCTTGAGGGCACTTTGCGCAACATTCCGCTGCACCGTCTTGGCACGCCCGATGATATGGCGGGCGTTGCTCTCTTCCTGGCGTCCCCCCTGTCAGCCTATGTCGTCGGCCAAACCATCCCGGTTGATGGCGGGCTTATCCTCTCATAAAACAGCCAATTTCGGATCAGCCGATGGGCCACCTGACCACTCAATTGAGAGACTAAAAATGACTTCTAGTGATGAAATGGCAGGGATCGAGTATCATGGTATTGCCGGAGCAACGCAAGACTGCGTTGATGCGGTAATTGCGTTACTACATTTCAGACCCACATTGACTGAAGCCAAAATACTAAGCTCCAACAACGAACATGGTTTATTAATACGCGATAAGTTTAGCAACACTGTCGCTGTGAAATCCGGCTTTGCCAGCGGTTATGGTGGAGGTGGTCCAACGGGCTTCTCTTATGTGTTGCAACTTTTGCGATTTCACAATATCGAAATCAACGAATTTTCAGTGTCATCTGAACTACTAGAACGTCTAGACCGGTCATGCCTTACAAAGGGCGACTTGGAGCTCATCGATAACTCCAGACCGGTTCGCCCTCATCACTACCAAAATTACATTTTCGAAAACGATTTCCGTTCAAAATTGGACTCCACACTTTGGAACAAAATTACAGCAGTATTACCGCTAGGGCTTATTGATAGCCGCATCTCTGATCTAACTCTTGATTTCGAAATATCCCCAAGTGACGCGCTTTTAAAGGGGTTTCGTCGTTTGGAAGACTCCATTCGAAAACGTATTGATGTGAAGGGCGAAACTGGAGCACGCATTTTCTCAATAGCTTTTCATGGTGACGAGGCGAAACTCTACTGGAATGAGATTTCAGAATCTGAAAAAGTTGGGCGCGCAAATCTGTTTATAGGAAGCTTTATGGCTCATCGGAATCCGTTGGCTCACACAGAAAACTTACCAACTCGCGACGAAGCATTGAGCCAATTTCTTCTCTTGAACCACCTATTCAGATTGGAGAAATTAGCAATTGAAAGAACGCCCCGCGACCAGGAATAAGGACAATCTATGAAGGCGCTTACATCTCACGGAGCTGGCGATATTCGTTTTGAGGATTACGCTGACCCAACTTGCAATGCAGACACTGACCTGATCGTTAAAATGAAGACCTGCGGCATTTGTGGGTCTGATCTGCATATTTATCACGGTGCGCGATTCACCGGTGATACGGGATTTTGTGTTGGCCATGAGGCGATTGGTGAAGTGGCGGAAGTTGGCCGCGGTGTGCACAAGTTTAAAGCTGGCGATCAAGTGATGCTGTCTGCTGCCGTTGGCTGTGGCTCCTGCGCATCCTGCATGAGCGGGCACATCAACCGATGCGAAAACAATCAGATGGGTTGTTATGGTCTTGGCCACAATCTGGAAGGCTGCCAGGCAGAAGGCATTCGCGTGCCCATGGGCGACTTTAATGTGCGCCACATTCCCGAAGGCATCACAGAAGATCAAGCGCTGATGCTAACCGACAATTTGCCGACCGCCTATCTTGGGTGTCTCAACGCCGATATCGCGCCGGGCAAAACCGTTGCCGTCGTCGGGCTTGGCCCCATCGGCCTGATGGCCGTTGAGCTGGCGCTCGTGATGGGCGCGGCACAAGTCTACGCCCTGGATCTGGTGCCAGAACGCCGCGCACGCGCCGAAGCCTTAGGTGCCACGGCATTGGACCCCGTTACCGCCAAGGCACAGATAACGGAGCTTACAAAAGGTCGCATGCTCGATTGCGCAGTTGAGGCCGTTGGTTCTGACGTGACCATCCGAGCCGCGATTGATCTGGTTGGCGCGCAAGGCACTGTCTCTGTGATCGGCGTCAATCAAAGCATGGATTTCAAATTCCCCATGGGCCTTGCCTTCATCAAGGGGCTCACCTTCCGCATCAGCGCCTGTTCTGTTCAATGCCATTGGGATGAGCTGGTGGCCCTCATCCAATCTGGCCGGTTGCACCCGGAAAGCGTGATCACGCACCGGATGGGATTGTCGGAAGGCAGCGAAGCCTACCGCCTGTTTGATACCAAGGAAGATGGCGCGCTGAAGATGGTGATGTCCATCTAGCTCCTCACTTGAGCATTGGGGGCCAGCCATTGGGGCTTAACCAATGGCGCTCTCACCTGTGAGAGCGTATATAGAGGCGACTCGTCAGGTGGGGCGTTAACCCACCAGCGAGGCAACAGGCGTAAGCTCCAGAAAACGGGTGAATGAGACACATTTTCGCCCTTTTCGACGACTAGACATTTGAAACCTTGGGGTACACTTGTTTTTGGCTAATTTCGGCCAATTATGAGCCAAAACGGAAAAACGCATGGCGAAGCCGATCTTCGTGCTGAACGGACCTAATCTCAACTTATTGGGGACCCGTGAGCCGGAAATTTATGGAACCACCACGCTGGCTGACATCGAAGCGATGTGTGCTACGCGCGCGATGGCGCTTGAGCTCTCCGTTGATTTCCGTCAAAGCAACTCCGAAGGCGAATTGGTGACCTGGATCCAGGACGCCCGCACTCAGGCCAGCGCAATCATTATCAATGCGGCTGCCTACACGCACACCTCCATCGCCTTAGCAGATGCGCTTTCCGCAGCTGATTTGCCGACGGTTGAAGTTCATCTTTCAAATATTTACAAGCGAGAAGCGTTCCGGCATATCTCCTACATATCGCCGGTTGCCCTCGGGCTCATTTGTGGGTTTGGCGCTTCCGGCTACATGCTGGCGCTTGACGCACTCAAAACGCATTTCAGCGACTAACGACGATACAACGAAGGGCAGCGAGCCACATGAGCACAAAAGGCGTCGATAAAGACTTGATCCGGGAACTTGCCGATCTCTTGAAAGAGACCGATCTCAACGAGATTGAAATTGAGACCGACAACATCAAGCTCCGGGTTGCCCGTCAGGCCGCCCAAGTGGTTAGCGTCGCTTCCCCCGCGCCAGCCCCAGCTGCTGCCCCTATTGCAGCAGCCGCACCGACAGAAGCCGCGGCACATCCAGGTACTGTGCCCTCCCCGATGGTTGGCACGGTTTATCTGGCAACAGAACCAGGTGCTGCACCCTTCATCTCCGTGGGGGCGCAGGTCACGCAAGGGCAAACAATTCTCATTATTGAAGCCATGAAGACCATGAACCAGATCCCCGCGCCACGCTCTGGCACGATCAAACAGATTTTCGTTGAAGATGGTCAGCCGGTAGAATTCGGCGAACCCCTCGTCATCATTGAATAGAACCGGAGCGGCTTAGCGCATGTTCGATAAAGTCCTTATCGCCAATCGCGGCGAAATAGCGCTTCGTGTTCACCGGGCTTGCCGGGAAATGGGCATTGATACCGTTGCCGTTCACTCAACGGCTGATGAACATGCCATGCATGTGCGCCTTGCCAACGAGAGTGTGTGCATTGGCCCGCCTCAGGCGAGCGAGAGTTATCTCAACATTCCAGCTATTATTTCAGCATGTGAAATTACTGGCGCGCAGGCGGTCCATCCAGGCTACGGCTTCTTGTCAGAGAATGCGCGTTTCGCTGAAATTCTGGAAGCACACGGCATCACATTCATCGGGCCGACGTCAGATCATATTAAACTGATGGGCGATAAGATCGCGGCCAAGCGCACTGTGAAAGAACTCGGTATTCCAGTTGTCCCCGGTTCTGAAGGCGGTGTGGACACCGACGAAGAAGCCATGCGCGTCTCCAAGGAAATCGGCTTTCCTGTTCTTTGCAAAGCCTCTGCCGGCGGCGGTGGGCGCGGAATGAAAATAGCCAAGACGGAAGATGATCTGATTGAAGCCTTCCGCACAGCACGCGCTGAAGCGAAAGCGGCTTTTGGCGATGACGCGATGTATATCGAAAAATACCTCGGCAAACCGCGCCATATTGAAGTTCAGGTTATTGCGGATTCTCATGGCCATGTTGTTCACCTGGGCGAACGTGATTGCTCTCTACAGCGGCGCAATCAAAAAATACTGGAAGAAGCGCCTTCTCCCGCACTCAATGAAGAATCCCGCAACAAGATTGGTGAGATCGTCAGCAAAGCAATATCCAAGCTGGGATATCTTGGCGTGGGCACAATTGAGTTTCTTTATGAGAACGGCGAATTTTATTTCATCGAAATGAACACACGTTTGCAGGTTGAGCATCCTGTGACGGAAGCGATTACGGGCATTGACCTGGTGCGCGAACAGATCCGCATTGCCGCTGGCCTTGAGCTCAGCTTTACGCAAGAAGATGTGACATTCGAAGGTCATGCCATTGAGTGCCGCGTGAATGCCGAGAATTCAAAAACCTTCGCGCCCTCGCCCGGCACCATCAAAGAATATCACACGCCCGGTGGTCTCGGTGTTCGTGTCGACTCTGGTGTCTATTCCGGCTACCGCATCCCTCCCTATTACGACAGTTTGATCGGTAAGCTCATTGTGCACGGGCGCAATCGGAATGAATGCCTGATGCGCCTTCGTCGCACATTGCACGAATTTGTAATCGAGGGTGTCGATACCACCATTCCGCTCTTTAAAGATCTGGTGAATGAGCCAGATATTATGAATGGCGACTATCATATCCACTGGCTTGAGCAATATCTGGAGCGCTCTTGAGGTCTTGGGTAGGACCCATGAAAATCATTGATCCCGACATTCTTCTGCAAGCATACGCCGTTGGCGTATTTCCCATGGGAGAGAGTGCAGACTCTGAAACGCTTTATTGGGTTGAGCCTGAACTGCGTGGCATTTTGCCGTTGAATCAATTTCACGTGCCAAAGCGTCTGGCCCGCACCCTGAAGTCCACCCCGATCACCGTTCGCATCGACACAGCCTTCAGGCGCGTGATGGAAGCATGTGCTGAAGATGTGAATGGACGCGGCGGCACGTGGATCAATGATGCCATATTGGACGCCTATTGCTCACTTCACGAACGTGGTGCCACACACTCGGTTGAATGTTGGTTGGGTGATGAATTGGTGGGCGGCTTATACGGCGTCTCTTTGGGCCGTGCGTTTTTTGGCGAGAGCATGTTTAGCCGTGAACGTGATGCCAGCAAAGTGGCACTTGTCCACCTTGTGGCACGCCTGATTGCTGGCGGATACACACTGCTCGACACGCAATTTGTTACAGGGCACTTGGAGCAATTTGGCGCAATCGAAATTCCGCGTGATGCCTATAAAGCAACCTTGGCGGAAGCCCTTGCTGGTCCGCCAGGCGACTTTTATTCGCTGGCGGGTGATGCATCAGCTTCGACCATTTTGCAATCGATCAGCCAAACGTCATAAACAGGATGCTCAACTGCGTTGAGGCCGGGGCTGGAGGCAAACATCCAACCGGAGAAAATGCGCTCGGGCTCATTTGGCAAGCCTAAGTCTGTGGTCGAGGTTTCCTGAAGCTCATCAGCCAACGTTTTGCCAATGTTAAAGACTTCCACAAATGCCGTCGTTTCAGGCGTCTCTTCTGGCGGGCGTTTGTTGCAAGAATGTGTGAGTACTTCCAACGTACCGAACTGAATGCGGGTGCCCACAGTGGCTTCCAAACGCGAGATACGCGCTGTGATCTTGTTCAGGCCTGTATATACCGCTGCTTGACCGACCGGTTCAGAATGAAGAACAGCGGGCATACCGAGAACCGATGCCATCAAAATGCCCAGCGCCATGGCAGGCTTGCGCAGGAGGATCATGAAACTCACTCGCTACCACCTTGTGCACTAAACACCGCTTGACCAACCAGCCCAATCAGATCAATCGCGCCTTGCGTGTATTGAATTTCGTCGCCGCTTTCAAGCATATCCTCGGAGCCACCAGGGGTCAGCGAAATATAGTTGCCGCCCAGCAATCCTTCACTAGTGATTTTGGCTGAAGAATCTTGTGGCAATTTGATTTCGTCAGAAAGACTAATCGTGACAACAGCGTAGTAATTTTCTCGATTGAGTTCCTGTGCGGTCACAGTTCCAATTTTGATACCTGACATGCGCACATCAGATCCGGTGGCCAAGCCATCAACACGGTCAAACTCCGCTGTCAGTATGATGCCCTCCACTCGCCCCATGTCGGAAACTGAATAGCCGTATGACAAAAACGCTACAGCGATCCCAATGACAACCGCACCAATTAACGTTTCGACAAAACTGCTTTCCATATCTCTCGTCCCTCCCGGGTGTACGCCGACGTTTTTACCATCGGGCTCAATCAATCTTTCCAACAGACATAATAGTATTCTGTTTGCTTTTCCCTAATAAGGGCCTAGCAAACCGCAAGTGTGACTTACTTGCGTCAATTGAGCTGAAAACAGACGAAATGGCGGACCTATTCTGGCGACCAAGCCTCATAATCACCAGAAACACGCGGACGACCACCCTCAGACAGGATGCTGCCTTCCGGGCGATAGGCATAGGGTGTGCCCGTCATATTGGGTTTATGCGGCAATTCCCACTCGCGTGGCTCATATCCGTCTTCTGACGGCAACTCGTCAACTGTGTGATGCATCCAGCCGTGCCACTCGGCTGGGATGCGCGATGCCTCAACCAAACCATTGTAGACGACCCAGCGACGGTCCGTTCCGTCATTAGAGCGATAATATTTATTGCCTTGGGCGTCCTCACCCACGCATTCGCCCTTACGCCACGTATAGAAGCGTGTGCCAAATGTTTGGCTATGCCACCAGGTGAAAAATTCTGCGAGAAAGGCCATGAGATCAGCTCAATTTATGTCAATGAAATCGCGGCGAATATGGCATTTGCGGGCGCTTTCGTCCAGTTTTCTTCACCATGGATGACATCCCCCAGTGGAACAAATAAAATTCACTAACGCCGTGCCCACCAGAGCCAAACGCCCAGACCATTCAAAAGCACCAAAATAACAGCCACAGCGTCCATTATCAGCGGGCCACTGGCAGCAAAAAACCGCCCGGAATGCAGGTCCAGCAGCACTCTGGAAAATGGCAAGCCACCACCGCGCAGATGCTGATTGATCGCCGACAAATAGGCCTCCGAAAAACGTGTTGATTCGGACCAGACATAATCCCCGTCATAAGGCTGCCATATTGCAACATCCTCATCTGCCTTGAAGACCATTTCCCCCGCTTGCACTACCGGTCGCCCTTCTGAAAGCCCCACCGCCGTTATCTCAGCGTCAAAACCTTCAGGCGTGTAAACTTCTATTTGTTCGCCCTGATGGGTAAACAGATATATCTTCCGAGAACTTGCAACGATCACTAAAAGGTCGGTTTGCACCGCCCCGATTACCTGTCCCTCGGTCGTTGCGATTGCCTTATCGTTCAAATAGAGCCAGCCGTTGCCGGAAGTAATCCACTGGTCATCAATTTGAAAAGAAACGGCATCATCGCTCAATCCGTCGATCCCATACCAGCTCATCAACCAGTCCGCATCGGTAGTCACATCGTTCAATTTAAGTTTTTCCGCATGGTTTAACATGACACCTGTAATCGAAAGCAGGAGTACAAAAACTGTGATGCCCAGTCCCAACCATCGATGCCATGTGCGAAACAAACGCCACTTATTCATTGGCTTCACCCTCCGCGCGCACGAGTCCGTCAAACAATAGTGCGAGCCGCGCCAGTTTGGTTAACGCGCGCACAGACAGCGTTGCACCGGAAATACCGTCAACCTGCTCAGACAATTCCATTTCACTGGAAAGGGACATTCCCCGAAATTGATCAGTGAAGAAAGGATAGCGCACTTCCCACCCATGGCTTTCGCGATAGATGAGAACCTGCAATCGCTCAATTGTTCCATCGTTTACGGAGATGCCAGTTGTAATAGCTTGGGTTTTCCCAATTTCTTCCAATATCCAAACCGTTTGATCGCCCTGGCGCCAATAACGTTGACGCAAGCCACTTAAATTACGATCTAGAATCTCATATGCCGCAGCTTTCACATCCGAAATCAACCATAAAAACGAAGGATCTGGGACTGGACCATCAAAAACTTCCGTCAAGAAAACTTCTGGGTCCTGAAACACTTTTTCGGCCCGTGCCTCATCTTCGTTCGCAAAGGCAAAAATTGCCAAGCATAAGCAAACTAGCATCTGCAATTTTGACTTAATCGACATTGGGATTTCTAACATGACATGTGGCGAAGACAAATGCTGGGCGCCCACCTCCGCGCCCAACCTTAGACTTTGGATGAGAGTTAGAACTGATACCCAAGCCCCACATTTAGACGGTCATCTTCCGTCCCACCAATCGGTGCACTGTCGATCTGATAATCTAGCTTCAAGACGGTGTCGGGTGTTGGCCAAAAATTGGCGCCTATCCGTGTCTGAGAAAAAACTGAGTCTACATTATCACCGGCTTCGTTATCCCATTCCGCATATTGAACAAAAAAGCCCAGATCGCCCCAATCCGTGCCGAAGCGATAAGATGGTTCGACATACCAACCTGATTGTTCATCGCGACCAACAGCCAATGCCGCGGTACTGTCCAGATCCCAAATGGCAGCCAAAGCGCGAACGCCAAAGCGTCCCGGGCCCGCCGCAAACGATGCATCAACGTGGCCTTCAAACAGGGTCGCCGCAGTTTCTTCTGCGGTGCCTTGCGTGACGTCAAATTGGCGTTGCGCTGTCAGACCGACTTCTACGCCAGGTACACCAGTCCATTGAACCCGTGCGGTAACTGCGCCATCGCTAGCACGCGCTTGTGCAACCTTTTGACGTCCGTTGCGAATTTTGAATGCATTGCCACCCGTCGTCGGCGTCAGCAAACCCGAATGATAGAGGACATTGTAGCTAAAACCTGCGCCGAGTTCGCCCTGCGCGCCAATGCCAGCTTCCCACCAGGTTGAGGGAATGATGTTCTTTTCTACTTCATTTCGTTCCACACCGAAGAAGGTTGGTGGTTCATGGGTCTCATTGAGAATTCCAACCGGGATCAATTGAACACCGGCGGTTAGTGAATGATTTTCCGCAATGTCAAACTCGAGGTAAGCCTGTTCCAGTTCTATTTCGCCCGGCTTGCTGTTTCCATTACCCGACAGAGAGTGCTCAAGTTCGAGTTCGGCAAACAGACGGATGCTATTTGTAAATTCGTGGCCGAAGAAGAGCACAAACCGGTGAAAGTCCACCTCATCCTTATTCCCTCCATTGTAGTGAAGCTCACCGTAGCCTCCTAGTGTAGTACGCTGCCACCAACCAGGTGTGGTTCCACCACTGGCGCCTGACGCGATTTCTTCAACCACATCTCCAGTTGCCTCTACTTTTTCGTCTGTGTCCGCGAGCTTTGACGTGAGGGCGTCGATCTGAGCTTGTTGTGCTTGAATGATGCGCCACATTTCGTCACGGTCCGGCAAATTGGCTGCCCCCGCAGAGCCTCCGGAAACACAAAGACCAAGCACCAGCCCGCTCGTGCCTAAAATTTTATTGATTTGCATTTTCATTCCTAATTCAAGAAATTATTGTTTCTGAAAGCGTCTCTTTCCACTTTTCCTTGAATTTTTTCTCAATATTAAGAATTATATGCAACTAGAAATTGATAATACTTCTCATTATCTTATGCCCGTGCTAATTTGGCACCACTCTCGCAACCTCAGAAAACCGAATGTTTTATGAAATCCAGATCTCACCATATTGCCTCACCGAGATTGACCCGTCGGCGTGCAATCTACCTGTTTGCAAGCGCACTTAGTGCCCCCTCAATAACCACTATCGCTGTAGCGGGTGAGCCAATTTCCAAATGGCAGGGCACCGCGCTCGGCGGGGATGCATCGATCGTGCTTGAAGGGTTTTCCGCGGAAGAATCCAACAACTTATTTGCGCAGGCGACGGCGGAGCTTTTGCGCCTAGAACAAATATTTAGCCTCTACGTCGAGCATTCTTCTATAAATCAACTGAACGATGCCGGTCAGCTTGCCTCGTCCCCGCCCGAGCTCGTGGCAGCTCTTAATCTCTCAGCTGATCTTCATCGCCAATCACAAGGTGCTTTCGATCCAACAGTACAACCGCTGTGGGAATTGTTTGCTCGCCAACCTACACCTGGAATGTCCAACACAGACTCAGCTTTGTTAGATGCAACGCTTGCGCGAATAGGTTTTGAACATGTCCACATGTCAGGTGACCATATTAAGCTCCACAATGAGGCGAAGGTAACCTTGAATGGCATCGCTCAAGGCATCATTACAGATCATATCGCGGCTCTCTTTGAAGCAGCTGGCGCAAAACACACGTTGGTCAACCTAGGTGAATTCCATGCGATTGGCCCAAAGCGCGATGGATCATCTTGGCGGATTGCATTACGTGACCCGGCCTCATCATGGAGAATGGCCGGATTGGCGGAAATAGAAAAAGGCGCCCTCGCCACCTCTGCAAACGCTCTCGACTACCGCCGCGCCCAACACCATCTATTCGACCCAAGAACTGGCTACCCAGCCAGCCATTATACGAGTGTAAGCGTTGTCGCCCCTTCTGCTGCGTTGGCAGATGGTTTGTCGACAGCATTGTTTGCGCTCCCCCCGGTGGAAGCGTTCCAACTTATTTCGCAATATGAGGAGACCGCAGCTCGCTTTACTCTTGTAGATGGTCAGATAACGAAAACAGACCTATGGCATGGAATTGAGAGCTAAAAATCGATGTCCCATGCGTCGCCCATAGCAACCTTCTGTTCGGCTACAGCCATTGCCGCCTTGGGAAGGCGCAATGTCATTTGCTGTTTCATCTGACCGTCTTCTTCAAAAAAAGGTCTTTTGTCGGCCAGTATCCAGTCTAGCCTGTGCAACAGATTGACGGGTGTGAGAGGTTTCACCAAGAATTGGCTCGCACCTGCGTCGAATGCTTTTCTAATGAGCTGTGGCCGACCGTGAGCCGTGAGCATGATGACCGGAATGAAACAGGCTGGCTTATTGTCAGATTTTCGAAGCTCTTCGAGAAATGTACAGCCATCCATTGGCTTCATTTCCCAATCACAGATCACCAGATCTGGCTCCCGAAACTCGATTTCGGCGATGGCTGCCAACCCATCTGCCGCTTGTCGCAATATTCTGACACCAAAGGCGTGCAGGATCGTTTCGACAAGGCGCCGCATGTGCACATTGTCATCCACGATCAGAACGTCGAGCTCATCTAACTCTCGACCATAAACTTTGCTCAACATCGTTTTTTTGTTCCGAGATCAAAGCCATCCATTGGTCCTGTATACGCGCCTAATCTCTCCAACTTGTTAACCAGATGGGTTGACGTGACCCCCAACGTTCATCCAGTTGCAATTAGAGTCGGGCATTCTTTGTTGCGCAATTGCGCTGGTGAAGCAAGGGGCTGCGTAGCGTAGCTTCCGGCTATGCGGAGTGAAGTAGCCCCT
>Ga0222662_1000704_pt1 | contig 23331 bp, 17 predicted proteins | sample AntAcemetagen600_FD_179821 | JGI IMG/M metagenome (GOLD analysis project Ga0222662, IMG submission 179821) | Saline water microbial communities from Ace Lake, Antarctica - #600 | ecosystem: Environmental > Aquatic > Non-marine Saline and Alkaline > Saline | place: Antarctica: Ace Lake...
GAAAACTCTGCGCCTCCGCGCCTCTGCGGGAGACTTCATCGTGGGGTGCTTGTTGGCCTGCGGTTCCGCGCGGGGCAAGCTATTTTCAAGTCTTCCAAAATCACAAAACATGACGCGCGGCAGTATAGCTATCCACTAAAAATAGCGAAGAACCATCAAGTAGGCCGCCAAATTGGCGATAGAGTGAAAATAGAGCAGATGGTTGCGGAGATTTATAAAGCCTTATTTCTCATTTAGTCCTGAGATCATACTAACGTGCATTAACGTTTATTAACGTTTATTAACGGTTCAACTCATCTTTTTCGATTTAAGGACGAATTTTCTCAAAAGCTGAGAGCTATTCAAAAAAATCCCACTTTGCCTCGACTACGAAAGAGTATTTATCGGCGGGTCAATTTGAGCATTTTCCCTTTTTCATATTGTCTATCATGTGTCTGAGAGGACTATCTGGATTGTTGCGATTGCCCATTCGAAACGTCTACCTGAATCTTGGAAAAATCGGCATGATTTTAACTGAGCTAGGCTGTTAGAAGCCACGTCGTTACCTTAAGGAATTTGCATTCGCGGGAATAGCCTCTACGGTAAATGCTCTCAGTCTTTATGAATACACGATCAAACTTCCGCAGTTACGGCCCTGTGGTCCTTGTTATCCTTTTGGCCGGTGCACTTTTTGCTTTTGCTATGCCTGAAAAACCAACACCACCTGAACCGACTGATGTCGATGTCAACGAATGCGCCTCCGCTTGTGGCTTACCCTCGCATGTCGATTTGAGCGGCGGCGATTTCCCCGTGCAGCGCACGGAAGCAGAGTGGAAAGAACGGCTCACTGATCTTCAATACCAGGTCACGCGCGATCACGGCACGGAGCGCCCTTTTGCGAACCCTTATAATGATAATAAAGAGACGGGGCTCTACAGCTGTATCGGCTGCGACACGCCGCTCTTTAGTAGCACGGATAAGTTCGACTCCGGCACGGGCTGGCCGAGTTTTGTTCAACCGCTCGACGAGCGCACGCTGGGCGAGACCCGCGATAGCAGCTACGGGATGGTGCGCGTCGAAGTGCATTGCAATGTCTGCGGTTCACACCAAGGGCACGTCTTTCCCGATGGCCCTAAGCCAACGGGGCAACGTTACTGCATCAACTCGGCCTCATTGAGTTTCGAAGAAGCCGAATCGCCCGAAGCCGTCAAAGCACTAGTCAAAGAGTGGTACCACGCAGAGTAGGTAGCGGCGCTTGTCCCTAAGTGCCCGCTAATAAACGTCGCGCAAGTAGCGCTTGTCAGCCTTGAGCTGCTTCACGTAGGCCTTGGCATCGTCTTCGCTCAGGCCACCTTCTTTTTCGACGATGTCGTGCAGCGCCACGTCCACATCCGTTGCCATGCGGCTGGCATCGCCGCAGACGTAAAAGTTCGCGCCTTTTTCCAGCCACTCATAGAGTTCTTGGCTGTTCTCGCGCATGCGGTCTTGCACGTAGATCTTTTCCTTTTGGTCGCGGGAGAAGGCTAGGTCCAGCTTCGTCAAAATGCCGTCGGCTAGGTAGTCCTGCCATTCGGTTTGATAGAGGAAGTCGGTCAGGTAGTGCTGGTCGCCAAAGAAGAGCCAGTTCTTACCCTTCGCGCCGAGCTCTTTGCGCTCTTCGACGAAGGCGCGGAACGGTGCGATCCCCGTGCCGGGGCCGACCATGATCATTGGTGCGTCATTGTCGCCGGGCACTTTGAAGTGTTTGTTGGCCGTCACGAAGACGTCGGCTTTACCGCCTTCAACGATACGATCGGATAGGTAGGTGGAGCAGACACCTTTGCGCTCTCGGCCATGGGCATCGTAACGGACGACGCCGACTGTGAGATGCACTTCGCCGGGGTGTGCCTTGGGGCTGGATGCGATCGAGTAAAGGCGTGGCGGCAGCTTACGCATGATGCCGACGAGAGCGTCGGCGGTGATTTCCTGAGCCGGAAAGTCATGGAGCACGTCGATGATTTCGCGTCCGTAGAGATAGGCTTGCAGGTCGGCCTTGTTCGCGGGGTCGAGCATCGCTGCGAGCTTAGCGTCCTTGGCGATCTCGTTGTAGCGCTTGAGCACCGGCAGCGAGATGGCGGTCACGTCGAGTTGACTGGTGAGTGCTTGGTGTAGGGTGTAGTCTTGCTCTTTAATCAAGACGGGAGCATCGGCGTCGAGCCTAGTCGTTTTGATGATCGCTTCGACCACGTCCGCCGCATTGTGCGGCACCACGGCGAGGGCGTCGCCCGTCTGGTATTCGAGGCCGGAGCCTTCGAGATTGAATTCGAGGTGGATGGTTTCCTTGGCCGAACCTTTGCCATTGAGCATCACGCGTTCGTTGAGCTCGGCAGGGTAAGGGTTCTTGCGAGAGTATTTGACGGGCGCGACGGCGGATGGGGCGGTGGCAGCTACAGTCGTCGCAGCAGGTTTGGCCTCGGCCTCCAATACGGCGAGGGCACCTTTTTGCCATGTGGCGAAATCGTCGTCATAGTCCACGTCGCAATCGACACGGTCGTAGATGCGGCGTGCGCCCAGCGCTTCGAAACGTGCGTCGAAGTCTTTGCCCATTTTGCAAAACTCTTCGTAGCTAGTGTCGCCGAGGCCGAGCACGGAGAATCGGCTGCCATTCATTTTAGGCGCTTGGTCGCTCATGAAGGCATCGTAGAAGTCGATTGCAGTCTCGGGTGGATCGCCTTCTCCCCAGGTGCTCACGATCACGAGTAGATTTTCGATGCCCTTGAGCTTGGCCACTTTGATGTCGGCCATGTTGACCGCCTTTGCCTTGAAGCCGGAGGCTTTGGCCGCCTTTACCGTAATGTCGGCTAAGCTCTCGGAATTGCCGGACTCCGTGCCGTAGAGCACCGTCAGCCCAGGAGCTGCGGCTGGCGCAGCAGTCGCACTCGAGCCGCCAGCGGCTCGCAGACCGCTGATGAAGCCCTCGATCCAGAGTAGCTGGTCGGATTGGAGGCCTTTGAGGAGGCTGTTCAGCGAAGCCGCTTGCTCAGGGGCAAGTGGAGCTGTATTTGGGACGACTTGGTCGGTGGTGCTCATATCTCTACTTTTTGGAAAACATCTAATGAAGCACGCATTGCTCGAAATGCTAGCCTATTTCTATGTTTTAAGTTCTTTTCTTAGGTTTTTGAGTGACAAACCTAAGTTAAGAGCTTATACGAAGGGTAGATTTCTTTTAGGAGAGTGTGCTTCTACGTTTGCATCGCCTAAAAGATGACACTTATTAAGAGGCAAGTTATGATTTCCGACAGCCAATCTGCTCCCCAATTGCACAAGAACGAAGGTATTAAAACCCGCAGCAACTATCTGCGTGGCACAATCCTTGAAGGCCTAGCCGACGCTTCGACCGGCTCCATTGCGGCCGATGACCAGCAAGTGACCAAATTTCACGGCCTCTATCAGCAGGACGACCGCGATGTGCGCGCCCAACGTCGCAAGCACAAGTTGGACAAAGCCTACTCCTTCCTCGCCCGAATCTGCCTGCCCGGCGGCGTTTGCACGCCCGAGCAGTGGATCGTGATGGATGAGTTGGCCAACTACTGCGCCTTTAACACGCTCAAGCTGACCACCCGTCAGGCCTTCCAGCTACACGGCATCTTGAAGGGCAACCTCAAGAACGTGATCAGCTCTTGCAACGACGTCGCCATGACCACGCTCGCCGCCTGCGGCGATGTGAACCGCAACGTCATGTGCAACCCCAACCCTTTCGCCTCCGAAGTGCATGCCGAAGTCCAAAAGGTGACCGAAGCGATCGACGCCCATCTGAAGCCGCAGACGCCTGCCTTCTCCGAAATGTGGCTCGATGGTCAGCCCATGAAGCTCACCGTTGAACAAGCCGACGAACGCTCCAAGGATTGCAAGGGCGACGATGTCGAGCCGCTCTATGGCCCAACCTACCTCCCGCGTAAATTTAAGATCGCCGTCGCCATCCCGCCCTACAACGACGTCGATGTCTTCGCGCACTGCCTCGGCTTCATCGCGATTGTTGAGGACGGCAAATTGCTCGGTTTTAACGTCACTGTCGGTGGTGGCATGGGTATGACTCACGGCAATGAAAAGACCTTCCCGCGCCTGGCCGAGGTGATTGCATTTTGCACGCCCGACCAAGCCATCGCCGTCGCCGAGAAGATCGTCACCATCCAGCGCGACCACGGTAACCGTGAAGACCGCGCCAACGCCCGTTTCAAATACACAGTCGAGCGCCTCGGTAAGGCCTGGATCCGCGAGGAGCTGGAGAACCGCCTCGGCTACAAGCTTGAAGACGCGCACGCTTACAAATTCGTTAGCAACTGTGACCGCTACGGCTGGAGCGAAGGCGTCAATGGCAAATGGCATCTCGGCCTCTTCATTGAAGGCGGCCGCATCGTCGACCTTGAGGATAAGCCGCTCAAGACCGGCATGCTCGAAATCGCCAAGGTGCTCAAAGGCGAAATTCGCCTGACCGCGAATCAGAATCTACTCATCAGCAACGTCGCCGCAGAAGATAAGGCGCAGATCGATGCACTGGTTGAGCAACACGGCCTCGACGCTTACAAGACTGCTTCTGGTATGCGCCGCAGCCAGATCGCTTGCGTGTCGCTGCCGACTTGCGGCCTCGCGCTGGCCGAGTCCGAGCGCTACTTGCCCCTGCTAGTCACCGACCTCGAAGTCATCCTCGAAGAAGCTGGTTTACAAAACGACGAGATAGTCATCCGCTCCACCGGTTGCCCCAATGGTTGTGGCCGCCCTTATCTCGGCGAGATTGGCCTCGTCGGCAAAGTGCCCGGTAAATACAATCTCTACCTCGGCGCTGGCTTCGATGGCGAGCGTTTGAATAAACTCTATCGCACCTCGATCACCAACCAGCAGATCATTGACGAGCTCAAGCCCATCCTTCTTAGTTACGCCAAAGAGCGCGAAGAGGGCGAACGCTTTGGTGACTTCACCATCCGCAAAGGCTACGTCAAAGCGACGACAGCTGGGAATAACTTCCACGCGAATACCTGACCTCGTAGAAGCGACACTCTTGTCGCTTTATTCCGGCCATGCAAAGCGACAAGATTGTCGCTTCTACTTTCAACCTAAAAAGATGAGTTGAACCTACTTGATTAACGTTAATTAACGTCCATTAACGGTTTAGAGAATTGAACCTACTTGAACTGCCGTTGTTAGGTTCAACAATGGTTCGACCGTAAGTATCCATAAAATAACTACAAGTGCTCTATTTTGTCCTTCTTGTTTCGTTCTGATTCGCTGGATGCAGCAAAGAAACCACTAAGTAAGGCGACTGGTAATTTAATCGATCACAGTCATCTCATCCAGCGTGAAGCTCGCAACCGCGCCCTCGGTGGCTGCCATGTAGTCCTGCAAATGTGGCTGCCCCATGTGTGCCTGCCAAAGCTCGCGCGTCTCCCAGCTCTCGTAGAACATGAAGTGCGCCGGATTCTCGTTGTCCTGATGCAGGTCGTAAGTGATGCAGCCTTCTTCCTTCAGTGTGATCGCGATGAGTTTGACTAACTCCGCTTTGACGAAGTCGACTTGGTCGGCCTTAGCGTGGATGTTGGCGACGATGGTGAGTGGTGAAGGCATATTTATTATGAGAGTTGAGTATGAGTGCTGAGGTTCGACTAACTTGGCACGACGGCTATGGCGACTGAAGTCATCACTACGTTCAAGTGATTTTCTCTTATGTGATGAATATTGTAATCACATCCGACCCACCGGGTGTGACTGGGTAGCTGCCCATGGCGTCGCTGAAAATAAACGCAATTAGCCCCACACGCCGCCCCTACAGCATATTGTTTACAGTGTGAGCGCTCGCCCCTATGGATTGTTGGTGAACTTCTATCGTCTGCTATTATTTGTGTCCTTTGCCCTGTGCCTCGAAGCATCGGACGCGCCCCTACGCTCGGACAGTCGATTACTGGACGCGCAGTCGCCATATCTGCGGCAACATGCCGATAACCTTGTCGATTGGTATCCATGGGGCGAAGCCGCTTTCGAGCGGGCACGCGCCGAAGCCAAACCGATTTTCCTCTCCATCGGTTATTCCACCTGCCATTGGTGCCATGTGATGGAGCGCGAGTCTTTTATGGATGCGACCACCGCGGATATTTTAAACCAGGACTATATCTGCATAAAGGTGGATCGTGAGGAGCGTCCCGATATCGACCGGATTTATATGAATTTCGTGCAAGCGAGCACTGGCAGCGGTGGTTGGCCAATGAGTGTCTGGCTGACACCAGATTTGAAGCCCTTTTTCGGGGGCACCTATTTTTCGCCCGAAAGCCAGTATGGGCGTCCCGGGTTCAAAAGTTTATTGACTCAAATTGCTGATTCCTGGGCAAAGGAATCTGGCCAGATCGAAGCGATGGCTGAAGAGATACATGAGGGGCTCAAAGCTCAGTTGAAAACTGAACTGGGGGCGTCACTCGACATCTCTGCGGATATGCTGAGTCAAGGTGCCTCTACCTTTGCCCGGCAATTCGATTCAGGCTACGGCGGTTTTGGGCGCGCACCGAAATTCCCACGCCCCTCGGTATTGCACTTCCTACATCGCGTGGCTTTGCGCGAAGGTCTGGAGTCGGACGCGGGGCAAGAGATACTCGCCATGAGCACCCAGAGCCTCAGGGCGATGGCCGCAGGCGGCATCTATGATCATCTTGGTGGCGGGTTTCATCGTTACTCAGTCGATCGCACTTGGCATGTGCCACACTTTGAAAAAATGCTCTACGACCAATCACAGTTGGTCACCGCCTACTTGGAGGCCTATCAACTCACAGGCGACGCTTTCTTCGCTGGGGTCGCTCGGGGTATTTTACACTACGTCAGTCGTGATATGACCGCGCCCGGCGGTGGGTTTTATTCGGCGGAAGATGCCGATAGCCTCGTGAGCGCAGAATCCACGGAGCACAGTGAGGGCGCATTCTACATTTGGGCACAAGCGGAGATTGAGGCCTTGCTCGGAGGGGATGCCGCCTTGTTTCACTATGTTTACGGCGTGGAATCCGATGGTAATGTGACGAGTGATCCTCACCAAGAGTTTACCAGTAAAAATATTTTGAAGCAGCAGCACAGTGTCGCCGAAGCGGCGGTAAAGTTTAAACAGAGCGAGGCGCGCATCACTGAGGCATTAGAATCCGCTCGACAGCGCTTGCTCGAAGCGCGGAGTCAGCGCCCGCGCCCTAATTTAGATGACAAGATATTGACCGCCTGGAACGGGCTGATGATCTCCGCCTACGCTCGCGCCTACAATGCGCTAGGCGATCCGGAATATTTGGAAGCCGCGACCCGGGCAGCGGTCTTCTTAAAAACGAATCTCGTCGAGCCCGAGAGCCAAACTTTGCTCCGCAGCTTTCGTGAGAAGCCCTCCGGTATCGAAGCCTTTACCATCGATTATGCCTGTCTCATTCAAGGGCTGCTGGATTTGTATGAAGCCGGTTTTGACAGTCAATGGCTGCAATGGGCCGAGTCACTCCAGCAGAAACAAGACGCACTCTTCTGGGACGAAACTGATGGTGGTTATTTCGCCTCTTCGGCCAACGATCCGTCAGTGATCATACGAATGGAAGCCTACACTGATGGCGCCCTGCCTTCAGATAATTCCGTCGCCGCTCGAAACTTGCTACGCCTATCCGCCATGCTCAACAAGCCGCAATGGAGCGAACAGGCAGACCAAATCTTGCGAGCTGCATCTGGCCAATCCGTAGGTGCGATCCCGCAGATGTTGGCCGCCCTAGACTTCGCCCTACAGAAGCCTCAGCAAATCGTCATCGCCGGGAGTTCAGATTCCCCAGATACCCAAACCTTACGTGGCATTATCAATCAGAGGTTCCACCCCCATCGCATTGTGCTCTTAGCTGATGGAGCCGAAGGGCAAGCGTTTTTAGCGAAGCACGAAGAAGCCTACGAGGCGATGCAAGCGATCGAAGGCAAGGCCACTGCCTACATCTGCGAAGACTTCACTTGTGAGCGTCCGAGTAACGATCCGGAAGTCATTCAAGAATTGTTGAGGTGATCCATAAACCACTTAACGAAGGAACTGCGCAGTGATACTGCCTTTGGATTCTTTTATACCATCGGGGTCGCCTTGATAGAGTAACTGCCCGCCGGCTTCGCCGCCGTTGGGGCCGATCTCTACGAGATAATCCGCGTCTGCGATCACTTCGAGGTGGTGCTCGATTACGATCACGGTGTGGCCTTTGTCGACGAGACGGTGGAGTAGTTCGATCAGGCGCTCCACGTCGGAGAGGTGGAGGCCGATAGTCGGCTCTTCGAGGATATAGAGGTTGCCTTGGCCTTTGTTGTATTGGCGCTCTTTGAAGCTGGGCATGCCCTTGGCTAGTTCGCTCACCAACTTGAGACGTTGGGCTTCACCGCCGGAGAGGGTGGGCGAGTATTGGCCGAGCTCGATGTAGCCGAGGCCTGTTTCCACCATGAGCTGCATCAGGCTACTGAGCTGCGTATGGAAGCTGAAGAACTCGGCCGCTACTTCGAAGCTCATCTTAAGCACGTCTGCGATGCTCTTTCCATTCCAGCGTAGTTCGTCGAGCTCCGCGCCGTAGCGGCGACCGTTGCAGTCCTCGCAAGTCACGTAGGTGTCGGGCATGAAGTTCATTTCCAGCTTCACACGTCCTGCCCCCTTACAGGTTTCGCAGCGTCCGCCCTTGGTGTTGAATGAGAATGTGCCGGGCTTGTAGCCGCGCATGTTGGCTTCGGGCAGTCTGGCAAAAATGTCGCGAATGATGTCGAAGGCGCCGATGTAGGTAGCCGGTGTGGAACGCGGCGTTTTGCCGATGGGGGACTGGTCGACCTCGATCACTTTTCGAACGCTTTCAGCATTCGAAAGTGATCGAAATGGCGAAGGACGAATCGCAAAGGACGAATCTTTGGCAGTGAGCTTAGAAGACTTCGCTTCAACGGCAGTCTCTACCAATGGCTTGAGCAAGTCGCGGATCAGCGTGCTTTTACCAGCTCCGGAAACGCCGCAGACGACGCTGAGTCTTTGTTTCGGAATTTGTAGATCGAAACCTTTTAGGTTTCTAAGCGCGGCTCCTTGGAGTGCGATCCACGCCTCGTTGCTCTTCTTTTTGCGCAGGCTCCAGGCCGCGGGCAGTTCGCGTCGCTCGCCGCGGAGGGGGTGCTTCATTTTTTTGCGCAAATATTGAGCGGTCAGTGAGCGCTTGCACTTTTTGATCTGGGCGAGGCTGCCACTGGCGACGATCTCGCCGCCGTGGATGCCGGCGGCGGGGCCGAGGTCGAGGATCTGGTCGGCCTTGCGCATGGTCGCTTCGTTGTGCTCGACGATGACGAGAGTGTTGCCCCGCTTGCGCAGCTGATCGAGCGATTCGAGGAGCTTGGCATTGTCGCGGGCGTGCAAGCCGATCGATGGTTCGTCGAGGACGTAGAGCACCCCGGAGAGATTGGAGCCGAGCTGTGCAGCGAGGCGGATGCGTTGTGCTTCACCGCCGGAGAGTGTCGCGGTGGCACGGTCGAGGCCGAGGTAGTCGAGGCCGACGCGATCCATGAAGCGCATGCGCTCTTCGATCTCGGGGAGGAGTTCGTCGAGAACGGGGCGACTGCGTGGAGTGGTTTTCACTCTTTTAAGCGTTTTGAGTAGTTTGCTTGGAGTGAGGCTTAGGAGCTCTGGGAGGGAGACAGAACTACCCCGACCGGGCATGCCAGTCACCCCTCCTTTGGAAGGAGGGGAGCTTTTAAGCGGTAGCCGAACTGCTCTGCTGAGTTCGCTGATTCGTGCGCCTTGGCAGTCGGGGCAGGTGTCGCCGTGTTCGTAGTCGTCGATGTGGTCGACGGTGTTTTCTTCCTCGTTGGCCATCCAGTCGAAGAGTTGTCCGTAGCCACGACAGGTGGGGCACCAGCCGCGCGGACTGTTCCATGAGAAGTGCTTGGGGTCGAGTTCGGGGAAGGCTTCGCCTGTGGTCGAGTCGGTGCGCGAGGTCGAGAGGCGGGAGATGATTTCGCCCTTGGCAGACATGAGGAAGGCTGCGCCTTTGCCGAGTCTGAGCGCTTCTTTGAGTTGTACAGAAACGTGGTTAGGTTGTGCGCCCTTTACGTTCAAAAAGAGGTTGGCGACCACCAAATCGATGTCGTGTTCGACGTAGCGATCGAGCTTTTTGAAATCTAAAATCTTTACGAGTTTGCCATCGATGCGGAGCGTTTCATAGCCGTGGTCGCGCGCCCAATTGGCGAGGGGTTCGTGGTGGCCTTTGCGTCCACGAATGAGTGGAGCGCAAATATATATAGTTTTAAATTTCCCTGCCCTGAGCTTGTCGGACGAGGATTCTTTGAGGAGATGTTGTAAGCGTTTTAGAACTGTGGCTTCGCTTTGGCTGACCACGGATTCGCCTGTGGTTGGAGAATGTTGAATGCCGATGCGAGCATAGAGGAGTCTCAGGTATTGGGCGACTTCGGTGATCGTGGCGACGGTCGATTTTCGGGTGCCTTTGGTCACGCGTTGCTCGATCGCCACGGTCGGGGCGATGCCTGTGAGTTCGTCCACATCGGCGCGCGGCATTTGCTCAACGAACTGGCGCGCGTAGGCCGACATCGACTCCATGAAACGGCGCTGCCCCTCGGCAAAGATGATATCGAAGGCGAGGGTGGATTTGCCTGATCCGGAGACGCCAGTGATGACGGTAGTTTTGTTGTGAGCGATCTCGCAGGAGATGTTCTTTAGGTTGTGCTGTCTGGCTCCGCGTACGCGGAGAGTTGAGTGGTTGAGTGGTTGAGTGGCTGAGTAGGGGGCTGGATCTTCTGCGGCTTGTAACCCAGCGGACGACACGGAGGTAGTCCCTCCCAGCGCTTCGCGCAAATAGTCGGCGGTTTCGCATTCGACTTCAATGATCTGCTCCGGTGTGCCTTCGGCTATGATTTGCCCACCGGCTGCTCCGGCCTCGGGGCCTAGCTCTACGATCCAGTCGGCGACTTTTAGGATGTCGAGATTGTGCTCGATCACGATGAGTGAGTTGCCCGCATCGACGAGTCCTTGGAGCACTCCGATCAGGCGTTTCACATCCGCGCGGTGGAGTCCTGTGGTGGGCTCGTCGATCAGGATCAGGGCGTGTCCGCCTGCGCCCTTCGGGACTAGAGCCTGATCTTCGCTTCGCTTCGAGGAGCTTTTGGTTTTCGTGTTCTTGGCACGTTCATCCTCACTCTCACTTCCACTCTTGGGGAGCTTTAAGCGACCCAAGTATCTGACGAGTTTGAGGCGTTGTGATTCGCCGCCGGAGAGGGTGTTGAGTGGTTGGCCGAGCTTTAGATAGCCTAGGCCGACTTCGACGAGTGGTTGAAGGCAACGGACTATTTTCTTGTGATCGCCGAAGAAGACCACGGCTTCGCTGATGTCGAGTTCCAGAATGTCGGCGATGCTCTTGCCGTTGAATTCGATTTCGAGGACTTCGTCTTTGAAGCGCTGGCCTTCACAGCTTTCGCACGGCACGAAGAGGTCGGAAACGAACTGCATTTCGATCCGTTCGAAGCCTAGGCCGGAACAGGTAGGGCAGCGTCCATCGCCGCTGTTGAAAGAGAAATGCCCTGACCCCATACCAGCGGATTGAGAGACTTCGAGCTTGGCGAAGCATTTGCGAATCTCGTCCCATGCTTTGCTGTAGCTGGCTGGGTTCGAGCGTGGCGTTTTGCTGACGGGGCTCTGGTCGATTAGGACGACATCCGAGAGTGGCAGTGTGGATTCGATGTCTTTGATTGCGGCGGGCTCTTCGACAATGAGGCCTTTTTTCGCGAGTAGATTCTGATAAATGACGTTGTTGAGCAGGGTGCTTTTACCGGAGCCGGAGACTCCGCTCAGGCAGACGAAGCGTTGCTGAGGGAGATGTAGGGTGACGTCGTTTAAATTATGTTTGCTCGCGCCGTAGATAGAAAGTTTGGGCAGACCACCCCGACCGGGCAAGCCGGTCACCCCTCCTCTGGGAGGAGGGGAGCTTTTACGTAAGCAATTACGACGCTCTGTTGGCGTTTCGATTTGATCGCGTCCAGAAAGGTATCGGCCAGTGTGTGTGTCCGACTTTAAAATACGTTTATAGCTACCGCTGAAGCTGAGTTCGCCGCCTTTGGATCCGGGGCGAGGGCCGATCTCGATTAGATTGTCAGCAGCGCGCATGACCGCTTCGTCGTGTTCGACCACGACGACGGTGTTACCGAGATTTGTCAGCCTGCGCAGGATGCTAATGAGGCGATCCATATCGCGCGGGTGGAGGCCGACGGAAGGCTCGTCGAGGACGAAGAGCGTATCGACGAGTGAGGACCCCAGGCAGGAGGTGAGGTTAACCCGCATGGTTTCCCCGCCAGAGAGGCTACGTGAGCTGCGGTCGAGTGTGAGATAACCGAGACCGACTTGCTGCAAGAAACTCAATCGACTGATAATTCCGCTTAGGGCGGAGTCGTCATAGGATGGAGTCCCGCCTTCAGGCGGCTGCGTATGATTGGCTCTGTGGCCGCCTAAAGGCGGGACTCCAACCATTAAGCTCAGTAAATCTGAAACACTCTTCTGGTAAAGTTCGGGTAGAGTGTAGCCTTGCCACTTCCAGTTGAGGGATTCGGGTTTAAGGCGGGCACCGTCGCACTGGGGGCAGAGGCTGTAGCTTCGGAATTTAGAGAGAAAGACGCGAACGTGCATCTTGTAGAGGTTCTTGTTGAGCCAGGCAAAGAAGCGATGGACGCCATACCACTGATTGTTGTCTTCTTTGTATTTCGGATCTCCGTCCATGACGAAGGCGAGTTCCTTCTTGTTAAGCTTCGACCAAGGGATGCGTGTGCGGATCTTGTGCTTCTTGGCGGCGCGTTGCAGGTCGCGTAGGCTTTCGCTATAGACTTCGCCTTGAAAGGCACGGATCGCGCCGTCGTTAATGGACAGACTCTGGTCGGGGATGACTAGGTGGTCGTCGATTTCGATCACGCGACCGAAGCCGCGGCATTCGGAGCACGCACCGATGGGGGAGTTAAAAGAGAAAAGGGGTGACGCTGCCGGGCGAAAGGTTTGTCCGGTGATGGGTGAACTCAGGCCGTGGGTGAAGCCTGCGAGCGATTTGAGGTCGGCATTGAAGATTTTAATCCGGCCTTTGCCGAAAGTGAATGCTGGCTGCGCGGCCTCGATGAAGCGCGAGCGGGCCTTGTCATTCATGACCGCGATGCGATCCTGCACGACAAGGAGTGAAGAGTGAGGAGTGAGGAGTGAAGAGTCTGTAGATAGAAGCTCATCAATACGCTGTAGCTTCCCACTTCCTACTCGATGCTTCCCACTCTTGCGCAGCAAGACCCTGGTGTAACCCTGTGAACTTAAAGAACTGAGAATGTCCTCCCACTTCAGCTTTTCGGGCTTTGTAATGGGGAAGGTAATTAGGACGCTTTCATCTTTATGACTAGCCAACAGTTTCTTCCATGCTGATTGCGGATTGTCGTCGGTAATAGCTTGGCCGGAGGCGGGGTCGTAAAGGGTGGCGGCGTTGGCGAACCAGACTTTGAAATAGTCGCAGAGTTCGGTGATGGTGCCGACGGTGGAGCGGGAGGTTTTGACCGTGTTGGACTGCTGGATGGCGATGGAGGGGCGGATGTTTTCCACGCTGTCAACTTTCGGACGGTCGAGCAGATCCATGAACTGGCGAGTGTAGGGCGAGAAAGTCTCGACGTAGCGGCGCTGGCCTTCGGCGTGCAGGGTCTCAAATACCAGCGAGGACTTGCCTGCGCCGCTCAGACCTGTGACGACGGTGAGTTGCCCGATGGGCAGATCGAGGTCGAAACCTTTGAGGTTGTTTTGACGGACGCCACGCAGGCGGATGTATTCTTGTTTCTTGGGCACAGTAGAGACGACTTTGACGGGCGAATCACGTAGGTCGAACCTCAGGAGCATTTATTTGGTAAAAAGTGGCTTCTTAATCGTAATCTTATCCTGAAGGGCACCTCTGGAAACCTCCACAAGCCTCCGGTCAATTCATTTTTTGTAGGAGAGGGTTGATCCCTCGACCTGCGAGCCTGCGTATCTACACGGGTCGAGGGGTAAACCCTCTCCTACATTTCTTCACAATCTTGAATTCATTCAATCAATTATAGGTTTCCAGAGGTGCCCTTAATCCTAATCTCCCATCATTTCTCGCGAGTTTCGCTAGAACTACCATTTGATTAAGATTACGATTAGGAGTAGGATTAGGGTGAATATTATCGTGGATTTCGTTTGCAAGATCACGGTTTAGCGCACGCTCTTTGCCTATGAAACCACGTATTTTACTCGCAGAGTCGACGACCCCTGACGGCGCGCCAATGTCGCTCTATGAGCACGACGGCGCTTATTCGATCAGCTTCAAGGGGCAGGAACTGATGCACTCGAAGGCTTCGGCCTCGGAGTTGTTACTGGGCAAGATGGGGATTGAGCGCTTGGTCAAGGAGCCGCAGGCGCGAGTCATGATCGGTGGCCTCGGGCTCGGTTTTACGCTCCGGACCGTCTTGGAGGGCTTGGGGGCGGAGGCGCAGGTCGACGTGGTGGAGCTGGTGCCGAAAGTGGTGGAGTGGAATCGTGAGTTTTTGAAAGACCTGAATGGAGCCTTACTCGACGACCCTCGGGTCAATGTGATCGAAGACGATGCGGTCAAACTGATCAGGCAGGGTGACGCGGGCACCTACGATGCGATGATCCTCGATGTGGACAATGGACCGACCGGCATGGTTAAAGAAAGTAATAATTCCCTCTACTCACACAGCGGGCTACGTGCTGTGCGTAAGATGCTCAAGCCCGGTGGGCGAGCGGCTTTCTGGTCGGCGGGCGATGACCCTCACTTTAAGGCACGGATGGAGACAGTCGGCTTCCGAGTGGGGCATATCCGCGCAAAAGTTCACGAGCGCTCGAAGCGTGCCGCCTACGTGATCTACGTGGCGGATCGTTGAGGAGTTGGAGTCCCGCCTTTAGGCGGCCGCAGAGTCTCGGCCATTTTAGCGCGGCCGCCTGAAGGCGAAACTCCACGTTACTAGGCGAACTCGACACCTTCAAAGCTGGAGAAGTCGCCGTAATTGTAGGTCTTGAGTTGGGTGAGTCCATTCTCTCGCATCGTCGCGACTAGGTTCGCATCGTGGATACGTTTGCCTTTTAGGCTGTGTTGTTTGACTAATTGCTGCAGTTGTTGCGCCACCGTTTGGCTCTCGTCGAGCAACTGGATGCACTTGCCAAATGCTTCGAGGTTAGTCAGCGCATCGCTTGGAGTGAGTCCAAAACCGTTGTTTTCCAATGGCCGCGTGGCGACTACGAGGTACTCGCGAAAGACTTGGCCGTTGGCAAACAGTCGCCTTTCACCGCTCAGACTTGATTCCAGAAATTGAACCGCTTCTGCGTGGTTGGGACGATCTCGATCCGACGCGGTCAGGAGTACGTTGGTGTCGATGAAGTATCGTTTATCGTCCGTCATCGCCGTAAATTGATTCGCGATCCCATTTGGTCTCGGGACTTCCGGTTGCAACCGTTTTGAGGATTAGTTTTTGCTGTAACAGTGTTGGCTCTTCAGCGGGGGTCATCTGGGCGGCATCCTGCAGTAGGGACTCGACCTCCTTTTGGAGCGAACGCCGGTGGCGCGCCGCTCGCCGCTTGAGCCCGATTAAGGTGCCGTCATCCAGATTTCTGATATGTATCGATTTCATACTGGTATCAAAATGCTATCATTAATTTTGTCAATGAGGTAGCGCGGGTATTTTGTCTGTGTTTTATGGCTTACAAGACGCCTGTTCTACTTTGAACCTTTACAGCTTCCAGTGGTCGCCGCTGAAATCCACGGGTTTGGCGACTTTGATGCGTTCCGCCCGATCTAGCATTCCGAGTGTGGGGCCGCGGAAGGCATGTAAAATATCGATTCGGCCAAGTTCGTCGTCTTTGGCCATGTAGTGCGAAACATTGTCGTTTTTGAAGGCACGGATGTATTCGGAGGATTGGAAATTTGGTCTGCTTTTTTCCAGTCTTCTAGCATGAGGATGAAATCCAGATCAATGGTGACTCGTTGCACGCCTCGGAGAGCCATAGCGAAGCCGCCAATGAGCGCGTAGCGGATGCCGGCCTTGTCGAGTTGGCTGGCGACTTCACCGATTACTTTTACGAAATTCATTTTTGCTTGGAGTGGTGATTGATATTTTGACGCAGGAGTTTAGGAGTTGGAGTTCCGCCTTTAGGCAGTCACAGGGGTTCAGCTATTCAAACGCAGCCGCCTAAAGGCGGGACTCCAACCTTACACTTCGACCTTAAACAGCGTGCCGCCGAGGCTGCGGGGCTTCATCTCTTTACTGGTGGCTTCGTTTTCGTCGACGATTTGGCCACCTTCAAAAAATGCGGGCTCTTTCAACCAGTGCTTTTTCAGTTCACCGTGCAGTTCGAGCAGTTCATCGAGGCTACCGATGCGGAATTCGATCGTTTTCGAATGGGTCGCGATCGGGTATTCTTTCATCACCTCAGTGCCGGTCACGGCTTCGCTCACTCCGGCTGCGCGATCGGCCATAGCTTGCACTTGTGGAGGGAGTGGACGCTGGATAATAGAGGAGCCGCCGGGGAGGCCTGCGGCGTTGACGCCGTCGCCCATCGCTTGCTGGAGTTCGCCAGGGCGCAGTGGGCGGCTGTAGTAGATTCGTAGTAGCGTGGTGCCTTGGGTGACGATATTCAGCTCAGTGACGCGGAAGTTTGCGGTGACATACTCCTGCTTGGAGATCGACTGAACGCCGGCTTCTTTGCCGTAGTAGGCGCGGGAATCGCCGGGGAATTCGATCCCGTAGATGGCTGGGTTTTTCATGCCACGGGTGGTCACCGAGACGGCAGAGAGTTGGCAGGCAAATGCTGCCAATAAAAGACAGGGGAGTATTTTTCGTAATGATGGCATAATGATCAAAATGCTGGCCTTTCTATCGCGCGCAAAGGTAATTTGTTTCAATAATGCTAGCATGTAACGATCTTTCCGTCGTCATTCAACCTACGGGGACGCGTATCCTCGACCGAGCGACGGCTCGTTTTATGCCCAAGGGGCTCAATGCGGTGATCGGGCCATCGGGTTGCGGGAAGACGACTTTGGTCAAAGCGATGCTGGGTATTTTACCGAGTGAGGGGGAGGTGAGCTATGCGGGCGAGCCAGTGACTCAGAGTGCTGATCTGCAAGGTAAACTCTCTTTTGCGCCCCAGTTTAGCATCGCGCACGAGCGACTTTCAGTGGAGGAGGCGCTCTGCTATGCGCTCGATCTTTGCGTGCGAGACAGCGCGGTTAAGACCGAGCGCTTAGACGAAATCCTGCGTCGCATCGGACTGACCGAGCACAGTGACAAGCGCGTCTCCGATCTCAGCGGCGGGCAACTTCGGCGATTGGGGCTTGGTCTTGAGCTGGTCGGCGATCCGCAGTGCATGGTCTGCGATGAAGTGACGAGTGGCCTCGACCCGCGCTCGGAAGACCAGATCATCGCCGTACTCCAGCGCTTGCGCGACGAGCGTGAAAAGACCTTCATTTGCATCATTCATAATCTGGCGAAGCTCGAAGAGTTCGACTGGATCACAGTGGTGTATCAGGGCGCGGTCGTCTTTCAAGGCGCGCTCGAAGCCATGAATGTCTACTTTGGGATTCCCGATGCGTTGCATCTCTACGACCAGCTCAACGAGCACCCTATCGAGCACTGGCGCGAGCGTTGGGCCTCGGCCTCGGCGGATGTTTCGCCAGAAGAACCGCTTGCAGCCGTGGTGTCGCCTCCGCCTCCGGGCGCCCTTGCGCAGACGTGGACGCTCTTAAAACGCCGCGCGCTCCTCTTTAAACGGGATCGTGGCTACTGGCTGTTGACCCTTGGCATCACCATCGGGTTTCCGCTCTTGGTGACGATCTTTGCATGGGACGGCATCCCGCAGCTGCGCGGCCTCGCCATGGATGGCGGGAGCGGCTCGGTCGAGCAGCTCGAGGCAAACATACGCTATCGGGTCGACGCTTTGGAGATGGCGTCACTTGTCACGGGCTTGATCCTCTTTCAGGTAATTTTGCTTACCTTGATGGGCAGTAACAACGGTGCCCGCGAGATTGCTGCCGAGCGTCAGATCTTCGAAAAAGAGCGTTTCGCTGGCCTCAGCGCAGCGGCCTATGCATCGAGTAAGCTAGTCTTTGCCTCGATGATCGCCGTGGTGCAGGGCATTTGGATGATGGGGTTCGTGAAATACATTTGTGAGTTTCCGGGTGCCTCCTTGCCGCAGGCGGGGGTCCTCGTGCTGAGTTGTGTTTCGATGACCGCGATCTGCCTCGGTTTTTCGGCGATCTTTAACTCGGCGGACAAAGCTTCGCTGCTCTCGGTCTATTTGGTCGGCTTCCAGTTGCCGCTTTCCGGCATCGTGCTGGCACTGCCCGAAGTGCTCGTTTGGCTGTGCCGACCTTTTATCAATGCCTACTGGGGTTGGGCGGGTTATTTCGGATCGATGCGCGATACACGCCTCTATGATGCCTACCGAGTCGAATCCAACGAGTGGATACCGTCGCCTGAGCTCGCTGCGGCGGTGCTACTTATCCATTTTTTGATCGGTGCGGCCATGGTCTTTTGGGGTTGCCAGCAAAAACGCTGGAACTAACTCTAAGCGAAACTTTTACTGCTAAGCCGCGATGCCACCCTTTATGCCCCCAACGAAACTTCCGCACATCAGATTGCGCCGATCCCTTGCTGTCTGCCTCGCGCTCGCATTGAGCTTTTCCCTGACCGCTTGCAGCGGCGGCAAAAGCTCTGATCTGGAAACCCTGCCGATTGACACCTATCTAGAAAAGCCCGGAGATTTCCTCGGTAATCGCTACGTGCTACGCGCTCAAATCGACGAGCAGCTGAAATGGGAGAAAGGTCTTGGCCGCGTACTCGCCGTTGTGGCCGAGGGCAGCGATGCACGTTTGCCTGTTTTCGTGCCGGAATCTGTCGGCGAGAATCTACACGTAGGCCAACGCTATGAACTGCAGGCAATCATCGAACAAGGAGGGCTCATTTATGTGGAAGCACTACACAAGTATTAGTCTCGGGCTTTGTGCGCTCTTATTTTTTGCGGCCTCTGCATCCGCCCAAGGCGGCTTCCCCATGGGTTCCGTCGCACCGTCTACATCGCAGCCTGCCCGGGCCAATGCCTCCGCACCGACAGGTGGCATGCTTGAGAGTAATACCTTCTTGGAAATGGCCAATCGCGTGTTCGACCCGAGCAGCGACTCGATGGACTTCGAGAACGGCAGCTTCGAGTGGAAGGGGAAGAATTTTAACCTCTCCGAGCAACGCGCTTTCCGCTCCCGCTTCGAGCGTTTCCTCCTCGCTTCTCCGACCGAAGAAGAGGAGCAGTATGCTAAGCTCATGGCCGACATCATTGATCGGCTCTCCGTCTCTAATAACAATAGCGACGACGCCATCCTCGACACTTGGGAGCTCCTCTTCCGCGCCTCGCGCTTCGACCTTGACGGCGGTAATAGCACGATCGTCGCCAATCAGGTGTTTAACGCATGGCGTATCCGCAAGGAAGCTCGCGGAGTCACTATGTCGCAGCGTGAACTCCAGCAAGTGCGCCAATATCAACAAGAGGTCGTCGCTAACCGTGCGATGGCACTGAAGAACATTCGCGAAAAGCGCCTGCGCGAGTCCAGCAGTAATCAACGCGACGAGGGCGAAGCCGCCTCCGGTGAAACCGAAGCCGTGACCTCCGAAGTCGCCTTCCGTATGCTCGACCTCGCCGAGACGGAGGCCAGAATCATCGCACTGGAAACGCAGTCCGCCATGACTGGTCTGCAAGCGAAGTTACAGTTTCAAAGCCAGATCGTCAGCTTCATGCTTCAGCGCCGCTTCGAGCACGCGCTCGTTCTCGCTGGCTTCTACCAATCCATCTTCAAAGGCTCTCATCAGTCGCTCGAAGTCGGCAAAGATCAGCTTCAAGAATTCCTGCCCGGCAGTGACCTTGCTTTCACTGTCGATAGCATGACCTTCATCGCCCGTGAAGCGATCAACGACGTCAACAAGGGCGTCGATGCGGTCAACGCCGCCTACAAAGAGGATCGTAACCTGATCGCACTTGAGCGCCTACAAGAAGTCTTCTTCCTCGGCGAGTATCTGACCGAGCTGAACAAGATCCCTACGGACCAACGCCGCCACATGCTCGATCTCTATCGTGGCTTGATCGAAGCAGGCGAACTAGCCGAGGCCAAAGACTACGACGGCGTCTCCGAGCTTGCGAACGAAATTTCCAAACTAGCCGACGACTTCCCCAAGAACCGCGTGCTCTCTGCCGTTCAGACGGCCAAGAGTATGAGCGATATGGCAGTCTTTGCCGCCTCGCAGTATCGCAACCTCGGCGACATCGATAAAGCTCGCGCCGAACTCCAGACTGCGATCGACATCTGGCCGTCCAACCCCGCCATCCGCGAGTTCCAACAAGAGACGACGAAGCTCGCGACCGCCGGTTCACAAGGCGTGCAGATTTTTGACGACCTCTACAAGCGCATGGATCGTCGCGGCATCTACGAGCGCCGGATGGATCTAGGCTTCGCACTGGCCGAGGATACTCAGCGCCGTCCGCTCCTAATGGAAGTCGTCGAGCAAGTCGCACGCATTGATCTCTTGGTCAATCAAAGCAAGGAACTCGTCAAACAAGGCGAAGCCTACGCCGCGTGGGAACTACTGGTCGAAGCCGCCAAGGTCGACCCTAGTGACGGCCCCATGAACCAAGCCCGCGCCGAACTCGCGCCACGAGTTGCCGATTTTGTGCTCCAGATCGACCGCGCCGAACGCCAATCCGAAGACGGCCACCATGCCGGATCTCTGGCCGCCTACCTAGCCGCTCAAGATATCTATCCCATCAGCCGTCTCTGCCGCCAAGGCATCCAGCGCGAAACCGAAGCACTTATGTCCGGCCTGCGCACGGAGGAATCACTCTGAATAGGTTGGACTCCCGCCTTTAGGCGGCCCGTATCCTTAGCCTTAAAAAATGTGACCGGCTAAACGTGCTCTAACCTCGTAGCATGATGGCGATAGCCCTTGTGTCGTGGCTCTTTAAATGTTTGAAAAACTGACTATCGTCAGCGTTCTACGGGTGAAAGTGCATTGTTGCCCAAGGCGCTAAACTCGATCTTTTCAGCAATCCACTTTGCCTTTTGCGATAGTTCAAATACCGAATACTTACAGACTCATGAGCGAACAGGATCTTCTTAACTTATTATCCCGAAAAGGCGTGGCGCCTTGGCGTCAATCGCTGGGGCGTTGGATCGAGTCTAAAGCGATTCAGAATTTCATCATCGCGATCATTTTGCTCAATGGCTTGATTCTCGGGTTGGAGACGAGCGATACGCTGATGGAGCGCATGGGCGGATTCCTCTTACTGGTGGATAAGATCTGCCTGATCATCTTTATCGTTGAGATCGTAATCAAAGTCACTGCTTACCGCCTGCATTTTTGGCGCAACGGCTGGAATTGGTTCGATTTCTTTGTGGTCGCGATTGCGGTGGCTCCCGGCACAGGTCCGTGGGCGGTGCTGCGCTCTCTCCGTATCCTCCGAGTCTTGCGTTTGCTCACGGTCATGCCGCAGCTGCGGAAGGTGGTGGCCGCGTTCGTCCACGCCATACCCGGACTGTCTGGTGTGATGGTGATCATGGCCGTCTTTTTCTATACCATGGGTGTGCTCGCCACGAATCTGTTTGGTGATACCTTTCCGCAGTGGTTTGGCACGCTCGGCGCTAGTTTATTTTCGCTCTTTCAGGTTATGACGCTGGAGAGCTGGTCGATGGGCATTGTCCGCCCCGTGATGGAGACCTTTCCCTGGGCATGGGCATTCTTCGTGCCGTTTATCATCATCGCGACTTTCACTATTTTGAATTTGTTTATCGGTATCATCGTATCGACGATGCAGGAACTGCAATCCTTGCCGGATCCGAGTAAGCCGAACGCCGACATGCAGAGGACGCTCGCAAGAATGGAAGAGGATCTAGCAGTTTTACGCGGGCATATTGACCGTGGCGGAAAGTCCGGCTAGAGCACAGTCAGGCTGATCAAAAAGGGTCATGTCGGAATGGCACGGACATAAGACGAAAACCGCCTTCTTAATCATAATCCTAATCCTACTCTTAATCCCCTTTTCGAGTTCTCAATCAACTCAATAACAACGCCTTGAGATTATGATTAAGAGTATGAGTCAGATTATGGCGTCTGTTGATTAGGAGCTAAAGTCCGTGCCATTCGGGTCATGTCGTTATGTTTATAAAAAGGCTTTTGTAAGCCTCTCTTTCAAGACCACCAGAAGCAACAAATTTCCCGACGTTCTGGCTCACAGCTTGAGCAATCCCCATGTTCAATTGTCCTGCAATCCAGACATTCGTCGCACTTTGTATGACGTTTAATAACAGTCGCCAACAGTATCTTCCATTGCTCCGACTTCTTATCACAGAGAATCGCATTGGCGTCTTTGCCCATCACACCTAAGCCACGCTCAAGCAGCATTTCCCATTTGAGTTCATTCGCTTCCTGTAGTTCAGCACCATCATATCGTGCTAGGTCGATCAAGCTATCTTCGGACCCCTTTGTCCCCTTCTTTTTGTCCCCTGTTGACCCTTTTTGTCCCCTGACTCTGCTTCGTTTATAGCGAGCCATTAAGCTTGTGAGTTCCAACCCGTTTCTGGATTCCATGATTTTTTGGCTATGGCTGGATCGAGCAACGTTGGCAGCACAAAGCTCTCCAGCCGGTGAACGATTTCTAAGAGTTCATTTGGTGCGTTCAATCGGTTCTTGCGGATAAATGCACTCCACTGGATTTGCTTTTGAGGCTCTGTTGCAAATGCTTCGCTCAGGCCGATGGGAGTGGCGCTTGGTAGTGCGGTCTTTCGTCTTTGGAAGGTGAGATGCACCGCTTCCCGCAGGTCTGCTCCATTGAAGGCAAAATGCTGCGATAGGTAGTAAATGTCGTAGTAATCTTTAATGCGACTATTACGCATCCCAAGCTCAACAATTGTTTGGGACTTTTCCGCGACGACTGTCTCGGTCGGGTAAGCGCGGATGCGCGGTGTGTCGAAATCGAGTAACGTGGGGAAATCAGTCAGATCTGTTGAAGGATAGACGGAGTCGCCGAGACCGACATCGATCTGTAGGGAAATTTTTATTTCACCAAGCTCGCATACCAATTTGATCCGTAATCCGCCATAGGTGTTTTCTTCACGGATTTGCTCGGCCTTTACAGATTCAGGGTCAATGCGTATTCCATCCTGAATCCGTGAAATAAAATCCAATAAAAAGATGGAACCTGTTGGGGTTCAGTGGCTAAAGTAGCCTTGCAAAATAAAAACCGAAACACCCAACAGGTGACAGAATGAAGCAACTAAAGTTAGA
>Ga0222662_1000705_pt1 | contig 23239 bp, 18 predicted proteins | sample AntAcemetagen600_FD_179821 | JGI IMG/M metagenome (GOLD analysis project Ga0222662, IMG submission 179821) | Saline water microbial communities from Ace Lake, Antarctica - #600 | ecosystem: Environmental > Aquatic > Non-marine Saline and Alkaline > Saline | place: Antarctica: Ace Lake...
GCCGCTCAACCTGGCTCTTGGGGTGGGAATCGGGGTCACACTGTGGGCAGGAGCAGTGGGCCTGCTATGGGTGGCGTCTCCCACAATTTCGCTGGAGGGCGAACACCTTCGAGCAGGGCGAGCCACGGTCGAGTTGCGGTTTGTCGAGAATGCTCAAGCTTTTCGTCTCGATGCTGCTCGCGAACAGCGCGGAGTGGCTCTTGATGCACGGGCGTGGCTCGCCATTCGAGGGTGGATTGACCCCGTTGTCAAGGTCAGCCTCAACGATCCCGAGGACCCCGCACCCTATTGGCTTCTTTCCACACGGCGACCGGAAGAGTTCGTGGCCGCACTCGAGAAGGCAAAGCAGACTATTTAGAGCACTCCTGGCACACTGAGCCTAATTTGGTGTCGTGATCGAGCTGAGAACGGTGCTTCACTAAGAAGCACTCGACACAGGTAAATTCGTCGGCTTGTGGCGGAAGTACCACCACGTCGAGTTCGACATTTGCTAAATCTTGTCCCTCAAGTTCGAGCGATCCCAGGTTGTCAGCATCGTCAGAGTCAACAACGCCGGAGAGTTTGTCGGGGACTCGCTCTTGCAAAGCCTGAATGGATTCGGTGTCCTCTTCGGTTTTACGGGGGGCGTCGTAGTCGGTGGCCATCGTAAGCTCACTCCCTGTTAGAAAAATAGGTGGAAAGTCGGGTGACAGTTTGCCGGGCAAAGCTGACAATTGCCAAACTCTATGCCCTCAACGCGCTACAGAGTAACGCCCAGGACCGACATCACCAAACGCCACACCCGAAATATCACGAAAACCGGGCCAAAAGCGTGCAAAGCTAACGATGCAAGCACCGAAAGAAAGGCAGCCGTCATGAAAATACTCAGCGTGGTAGGGATCGAAAATGACCACCTTGTGTTGGTCTCAGAAGACGGTGAGAGATTTCACGTCCCCCTTTCCGGTGCTCTCACGAATGCCCTGCGACGGCCGATCCCGCCTTCACCCGGTGCCCGCAGGGTGAGCCCCCGGGATATCCAGGCCCACATTCGTCGCGGTCTCTCCGCACAACAGGTGGCCGACCTCACGGGGGAAAGTGTCGACTACATCGTCAAGTTTGAAGGTGCCGTGGTCGCAGAGAGGACTTTTATCGCTGACCAGGCGCTCAGCGTCCCTGTTTCAACGCGCGCGGGAGGGGAAACCACCTTTGGCCAGTCTGTCCGGAGCCGCTTGGCAGCAATCGCCGCCGTGGAGGAAGGATGGAGCGCCTGGAAGGAAGAATCGGGGTGGCACCTTGAGCTCGTTTTTCACGAAGGAGAGCTCGAGCATCGCGCCCGATGGTCTTTTGAACCCCGCAAGCACCTGCTGGAGCCACTCAACGATGATGCCGTCGTACTGTCTCGGCACGAACCTATGCCCACAACCCTGATTCCTAAGTTGTCTGCTGTGGAGGAAGAAGAAGAACCCGATCGTTTCGATTCTCAAATCTTTGAGAATTCTGACCTTGGTGCGACAGCGCCGCTTCTCGAGCCTGTCTCCTACGGGCGCAGTAGCCAAGAGGAAAGTCGGATGGCAGACACCGCAGACTTGCTCGAGGTGTTGCGCAAAAAGCGCGGTGAGAGGGAAGCTGCCTCCGACGGGTTCGACGAACACTCGCGCAACACTCACCCCTCTACCGGTGGCATCCGACTCGTTGATGAGGAGGAAGACCATGACGCTTTCATTACTCCCATCGGACAAAAACGGCCCCCCGATGACGATGATGATCCCACCCCTCCTCCAGTGGGCAAAAAGAAGCGTCCCGAAATGCCCAGCTGGGACGACATTGTCTTTGGCGCCAGGAGCGACGACGACCCCGCTTAGCCCCACGCTCCGAGCGGGATAACCGGAACTTCCCGCTCGCGTTGGGTGATAGACCCGTGTTGGCCCACCATTGCAGCCGACATCTTGGAAGCCGTGGGGCTGTGGTAAACCGCTAGGGACCCGACACAGAGAATCACGATGTCGCCGATACGTTCGGCTACGGCAGGGTCCACGGGCCCCAACCAGCCACCTTCAATAAGTTCCTGCCGAGTGACGACGCTTGCTCGCTCCCCGAGAAAATCTTGCCACCGTGCCACCAGCGAGGCCAGGGAGGCGCCAGGCGCGAGATAAAGCTGTGGCGCGCGTGGTTCCCCCGCCCACGCCCGCACACCCTCCAGCAGGGGTGAGGGGTGGTCCACAAATATTTTGTCCTCGGGTGGGACGTCCACCATGCCGTGATCGGCTGTGACGATTAACCCTTCTTCGGGACCTAGCAGACGGTCTAGCTCAGACACCCACCCATCGAGCTCTTCGAGCCGGTGCAGCCACGAATCAGACTCTGAGCCGCTGGCATGGCCTGTCCTGTCCAGAGCGGGCCAATACAGGTACCCCAAAGCGCTGTCATGGCTATCGAAAAAAGACCTGAGGTTGTCGAACTGCTCGGTCAGCGACCCTGTTCCTGCAAAGTTGGAGCCTCGCCACACTGCCTTGGTGAAGTCGCTGTGCTCAAACCGAGGCTCACCCTGCGAAAGGGAGGGAATTCCCAGTGCTTGCGCTTTTTGAAACAGCGTGGGGACCCTCTGCCAGGTGGCTGGATCAACGAGGGGTGACCAGCTCTTCAGGTGATTAATGATGTCGCCGCTCACCGGCTCCTGGAGGGAGTAGCCCACAATTCCGTGCTGCCCGGCACGCACCCCGGTCGTCAACGTGGTGAGCGCGCTCGCCGTCGTGGACGGGAAACCCGAATCCGCACTGAGATCTCTGCGGCGCCACGCCCTCATTAGCCTCCGTGCGTGGCCAGAATTTTCGCGCAAATTTTCCGCACCGAGGCCATCGACGAGCAAAACTGCGGCTTTCTTGACGGGAGAAAGACCCAGTGGATTATCCTCAGCTTGCAGGGCGAGAAGACAACTCGACAGGACATCGGCAAGCCTCACAGGGGCAATCGGTGAGACCAGTACCATGATGACAATCCTATGACTGTGCCCACTTCACCTCCCCAAACCGCGCCGACCGAACGCATTGTTGATGTTGAACTGACCGACGAAATGCAGGGCTCCTTTTTGGAGTACGCCTATTCCGTCATTTATTCCCGAGCCCTTCCCGACGCTCGCGATGGTCTCAAACCTGTTCAGCGAAGAATTATCTACCAGATGTCCCAGATGGGACTGACCCCGGAAAAGGGGCACGTAAAGTCCGCGCGCGTCGTGGGAGACGTCATGGGCAAGCTTCACCCCCACGGGGATTCAGCCATCTATGACGCGCTTGTCCGGATGGCCCAACCCTTCTCGATGCGTGTCCCGATGGTCGATGGGCACGGTAACTTTGGCTCCCTTGACGACGGGCCAGCTGCCGCCCGGTACACCGAAGCCAGGCTGCGCCCGGAAGCCCTCGCGATGGTCCAGGATCTTTCCGAAGACGTTGTGGATTTTATTCCCAACTACGACAACCAGCTAACCCAACCCAGCGTGCTCCCCGCCGCTATTCCCCATCTGCTCGTTAACGGAGCAAGCGGCATTGCGGTGGGAATGGCGACAAACATGGCCCCGCACAATTTGGTCGAAGTTATCGCTGCCGCCCGTCATCTGCTCGAGCACCCCGAATCTACCCTCGGGGACCTGAGGACCTTCATTCCTGGGCCAGACCTGCCCAGTGGCGGAACTATCACGGGCATCGAGGGAATATCGGACGCCTACGCCACTGGCCGCGGAAGCTTCAAAACACGGGCGAAGGTCAGCATCGAAAACATAGGGCCGCGGAAAACGGGTCTCGTCGTCACCGAGCTGCCCTACCTCGTGGGGCCCGAACGCGTGATTGACAAAATCAAAGACGCGGTGACGAGCAAAAAGCTCACAGGAATCAGCGATGTCACCGACCTCACCGATCGCCATCATGGACTCCGGCTCGTTATCGGCGTCAAGGGCGGGTTTGACCCCGCCGCTGTTCTCGAGGAGCTCTATCGCTTGACCCCTCTGGAGGAGAGCTTTTCCATCAACTCCGTCGCACTTGTTGAAGGCCAACCAAAAACGTTAGGGCTTCTCGATCTTCTGCAGGTGTATCTTGATCACCGGGTTTCCGTGGTGACGAGGCGCTCTCGCTTTCGCCTCAACCATCGCCAGGAACGCCTTCACCTTGTCGAGGGGCTCCTGGTGGCCATCGGGGACATTGACGCCGTTATTTTAATCATTCGGTCTTCAGAAGATGTTGGGGCGGCACGGGAGAAACTCACGGAGGTTTTCAGCCTCTCCGTGGCACAAGCGGACTACATCCTCGACCTGCGGCTTCGCCGACTGACCAAGTTTTCTCGCCTGGAATTGGAAACTGAGCGCGATGCGCTGCTGGCAGAAATTGCGCAGCTGAGCTCCTTGCTCGCAAGCGAAGACCTGATCAAAGAAACTGTTTCCGGTGAACTTTCAGACATGGCTGACAAGTACGGCACTCCCCGACGCAGCGTCATTTCTGGACACACCCCACCCGTAGTTCGCTCCACACAGATCCACAAGGATCTGGCGATTGCCGATACGGCCTGTGTTGTTGTTATTAGCGCCTCCGGTAAGGCAAGCCGAGTGTCCTGGTCCGGCGGTTCGGGGGGCGTTCCCGCCAAGAGAAGCGCCCACGACGCGGTGATGGCTCAGGTTTCCACGAGTATGCGAGGACGCCTAGGAGCACTCACCAGCACCGGCGTGCTCCACATGTTTCACCCTTCTGATGTGCCTGAAGCTCAGGCCGTGAAACCTCAGTGGGGCGAGGGAATTGTCCTGTCGGACTATCTGGGGCTCAGCAAGGACGACGGAGCGATTGTGGGGGTGTTTGCGCTTGATAACTCCAGCATCATCATGGTCGGAACCACTCGAGGGGTGGTCAAACGAGTCTCGCTGGGTGACCTCGGCGACAAGACCCACTACCCCCTCATCGCTCTCAAAGCCGGCGACCAGGTCGCAGGAGCTTCGCTTGCCCCCGACAGCCACCACATCGTTCTTGTCACTTCTGCCGGCCAACTATTGACCTTCTCTGCTGCGGAGGTGCGCCCGCAGGGCCTCGCCGCGTCGGGAGTAGCTGGAATCTCACTGCCCGAAGACGACCGGGTGATTTTTGCTGGCGCGGTGAAGCGAGAAACTGCACACGTCATCACGATTTCGGGTTCCACTGCGGTTCTGCCCGGAACAGAGTCCGCGAGGGTCAAGCGGAGCGTCCTCAAGGACTTCCCCACCAAAGGTAGAGCTACCTCGGGAGTTCGAGCTCACTCCTTCTTGAAGGGGGAAGATGTGCTTGTCGGCGCGTTCGTGGGCACCTCCCCGCAAGCGCTGGGAGCCCGTGGTCACGCTATGGAGCTCCCCGAAGAGATATCCAAGCGCGATGGCTCAGGGTCACTCGTGGAGGAGTCTTATGCGGCGTTAGGCGTGCAAATTTTCTAAACGTCGATGCGTTCTCTCGCCAGCCCAGGACCCTGAATGATGAAGTCCCTCCGTGGGGCGACATCATTACCCATCAGTAGCTCAAAGACCGTTGATGCCGCTTCGGCGTCGCTAACTCGTACCCGCCGAAGAGTGCGATGCTCACGATTCATCGTGGTCTCGGCCAACTGGTCAGCGTCCATTTCCCCCAGGCCTTTATAGCGTTGCAGGGGCTCGCGGTAGGTCTTCCCCGCGGCTTCGAGAGCTTTCAAGAGGCTTTTTAGCTCGTCCTCTGAATAGGTGTAAAGGATTTCTGAGGGCGCTCGGCCTCGGGCATTGACAACGACGCGATGGAGAGGAGGTACCGCTGCATAAACGCGACCTGCGTCAACCAATGGCCGCATATATCGGAAAAACAGCGTGAGCAGCAACGTGCGAATGTGAGCGCCATCGACGTCAGCGTCAGACATAATGATGATTTTGCCGTAGCGAGCCTGACTCACATCAAAGGTTCGTCCTGAACCGGCCCCGACGACCTGAATGATGGCGGCGCATTCAGCGTTGTCCAACATGTCCTGAACGGATGCTTTCTGGGTATTGAGTATCTTGCCTCGAATAGGCAAAAGAGCCTGGTGTTCACTGTCGCGGGCAAGCTTCGCGGTGCCCAGTGCCGAATCACCCTCGACGATGAATAGTTCACTGCCCTCGGTTTCTTTACTGCGGCAATCGACGAGCTTGGTGGGAAGCGTCGACGCCTCCAGCGCGTTTTTGCGCCGTTGGGTATCCTTCAGCGCCCTCGCAGACACCCGCGTTTTCATTTCCGCCACAATTTTTTCCTGCAGCAGCGTGGAGAAAGCTTTGTCTTCGCGTTTTGGGGAGGCGAATTTGTCGTTCAACCCAGATGAGATCACCGCCTGAACAATGGACTTCACCCCGGGCGTCCCCAACACTTCTTTGGTTTGTCCTTCAAACTGGGGCTCCGGCACCCGAACGGCCACGATGACAGTCAGGCCCGCCACCATGTCGTCTTTCTCAACTTTGTCCTTGCCGACCTTGAGCTTGCGGGCATTTTTGTCTATTTCTGCGCGCAGAGTCTTCACCAAACCGGCGTCAAAGCCCTGCTGGTGTGTGCCCCCCTTCGGGGTTTGGATGATGTTCACAAAACTCTTATTCACCGTGTCATAGCCTGTGCCCCACTGCATGACAACGTCCACGTGAACCTGACGCACAACATCTTGCGACAGCATTTTTCCGGTGTCATCGAGAACAGGAACTGTTTCTTCAAACTCTCCTTCACCGCTGAAGTACCACGGCCCGACCACGGCGGCGTCCGGGGCTAAAAATCCGAGAAAGTCAGTGAGTCCGCCGACAGCGGAAAACGTGGTGTGTGACGGGGTGTCGCCGGTGTGGTCATCGAGATGAATGGAGAGATTGGGGACTAAGAAAGCCGTTTGGCGGGCCCTGTCGGCGAGCTCTTCAGGGGCGAACAAAGTTTTTTTGCCAAAGATTTGGGGGTCCGGCCAGAACCGAACCCTCGTGCCTGTGACACCTTTTTTGGTGGACCCCACAATTTTCAGGACACTTTGTTTAACAAATGGAGTAAAGACGGAGGAGGGTGAAGCCTCGCCTGAATCAGCAAATTCGCCAGGTTCTCCCCGATGGAAAGACATAGCCCAGGTCTTTCCCTCGCGATCTACTTCAACATCAAGGCGTTCGGACAATGCGTTGACGACAGAGGCCCCGACACCGTGGAGACCACCCGAGGTGGCATAAGAGCCTGCCCCAAATTTTCCGCCGGCGTGGAGTTTGGTGAAGACGAGTTCAACGCCGGTCAGTCCCGTCCTCGGTTCGATATCGACGGGCACTCCTCGGCCTTCGTCCGCGACAGAAACACTCCCATCAGAGTGCAGGACAACGGATATGTCGGACCCGTGACCTGCCACTGCTTCGTCAACGCAGTTATCAATGACTTCCCACAGGCAATGCATCAGGCCGCGCGAGTCGGTCGAACCGATGTACATGCCCGGTCTTTTGCGTACCGCCTCCAAACCCTCGAGAACGGTCAGGTGTCGAGCGGAGTAATCGTTACTAGGCACAGAATTTTGTCCTTAGGGTGGTTCGTTTTCCGTCCCTATTTTAGGCGGAGTCACCGACCACGGTGGATGCCCTCGCCGGTTGCACCTCATACGCGCAGGGCGAAACTGGGAGCGTCACGGTCAACAATCTCGGTCAGACGTGGTGGAATAAACTACTGACTAAGAAACCCCCCAAGGAGAACCGATGTCTTACGCCTCACCGGAAACGACCGAAGCCCCCAGCGAGACAAGTGTGACGTTGGGTTTTGCGGACACGTGCGATAGTTGCGGCGCGCAAGCCTACGTGCGAGTCACGTTGGAATCCGGCGAATTGCTGTTCTGCGGACACCACGCGGCAAAGCACCGAGAAACCCTCGGAACGAGCATTCTTGCGTGGCACGATGAAACGGACCGTCTGCGCTCTGAGCGCTCCAGCTAGACGGACCAGCTTCGATGCGCAGAGCGCTCCTTGCCACCGAGGCGGTCACCAAGCACCTCGCAAGCCTTGTTTCTCAGCACGACGTTGTTGACTTACGTGCCGATGCCTATGGCTTTGGAGTGAAGGCGACGAGTCGGATCGCAGCTGAGGTGGGATTTCAAAGTGCCTTGGTGTCCCCCGCCCATAACGCACAGTGCGCTCTACCCGTGTCAACAGGAAGCTCCGGCTCTCTCACGCGGTGGTGGGATAAGGCCCCGCAGGCTCTCATCAGCTTTCAAGCAGACATTATTTCGGTCAAAAGGGTAAAAGCTAACACCGCAGTCTCTTACGGTTATGAATATCGGACCACGAGTGACACCACGTTGGTGCTGGTAAGCGCGGGCTTCTCCGATGGTGTCGCCAGGACTGCTTCTCCCGGTGCCCACATTTCCCTTGGCGGCGAGCTCTTTCCGATCGCCGGTCGGATCGCCATGGACCAGTGTGTTCTCGATGTTGGCCAGGCCGCTGTCGCCATCGGTGATGTTGCCACCATCTGGGGCGAGAGCCCCTCTCTTGACCAATGGTCGCTCTGGTCGGGTCGCTCCAGTGGGGCACTACTTGCCCATCTCGCCCCCCGGGTGGTGCGCCAGTGGACGTAACGCCCACCTGTTGGGTCGAAATTTCATGTGCTGCGTTTGCCCGCAACGTTCGCCACGCGCAGACGACGCTCGCTCACGATGCCCAGCTCATGATTGCCGTCAAATCTGACGCGTATGGTCACGGCGAAAAAGAGATGGCCCAAGCCGCCATGGCTGCAGGAGCAGACTGTCTCGCCGTGCTCGATATTGACACCGGGCACCGACTGAGACCTCATGCCTCAGACGCTCTGCTGTTGGCTTGGCTGCTCTCGCCAAGCGATGATTTCACCCTCGCACGCGAGGCGTCCCTTGACCTAGGAATTTCTGCCCTCTGGCAGCTAGAGAAGCTTGAACGCGAAGCACCCGGCGCCGCAACTTCCATACATCTCAAAATTGATACAGGGCTCCACCGCAACGGCGCTCTGGCCGAACTCTGGCCAGCGCTGTGTGAGCGAGCCGGGGAACTTGAAAAGACCGGCACTGTGCGGGTTGTGGGAATCTGGTCTCACCTGGCTGACACATCGATTGCGGATACCAAGGCGGCCCTGGAGCTTTTTCATTCCGCTGTCGAGCGCGCCCGCGGGCTCGGGCTGCGCCCCACCATGCTGCATATCGCCGCGTCAGCGGCTGCCACAGACATCCCAGAATCCAGACTCGACATTGTGCGGGTGGGGATTAGCGCTTACGGTGTGAGCCCCTTTAGCGATCGAAGCGCTACAGATTTAGGTTTCGAACCCGTTATGGTCCCGCGCGCTCTTATCGTGGAGATCGACCAGAAGGCCCAGACTGCCCGTGTGGGGATGGGCTTTGGCGACGGGCTCCTCACCATTCCCGAGAACACAGGGTGGGTCTCTCGAGATTCTGAGAAACTTGCCCTGCGATATGTTGAGGTGGATCACGTTGTGGTGAGCCTGCCCCGCGGTTCCCGGGCTGCGGTCGGAGACACGATTACGCTCTGGGGCGAGCCCCGCAAGGGGACTCCGAGAGCGGAAGACTGGGCGCAGTGGGCGGGAACCATTGGGGATGAAATCGTGGCCTCAATGGGTCCCGATGTGGAGCGTCGGTTTAGCCGCGACTAATTCCCAGGCGACGCTCTATGCCCGTCCTCGCCTGAGCGGCAGCGTTTGCCACACGATTATGAAACTCCGCGGTGTGGCGGCTTTCGCCGCGTTTTTCGAGCACGTTCTGGGAGATATCGTCACACCAGTGGGGATTAAGTGCCAAAGCAGGTCCCCCCAAACGAGTCCCCAAGAGTCCTTTCGCGATGAGGCCTTCCTCGCGGGGGTAGCCCGATTGCGGTCCCTCGACCCTCATCAGAGATTTCCCCCCTTCATGAAGGGTCACCGCTCCGACCTGGTTGACATAGCCCGCGCTAGGTCGCCCTCGGAAGTCAACACCAGCCACCTCTCCAGAAAACCGGGTGGACTGATGGTCGGCTTCTGACGGGAAAATGCCCGCACCAGGCAACACCTCACCCTCCGGGGTTGTCACCGAGACCCCCAGTAGGTCCCATCCGGTTCCGACCGCCAGAAAAAAGGCTCCTTGGGCGCGCCACAGGTTCACGAGGCCAAGGAGAGGGATGAGCTGGGCTGCAGCGGGGCGCATACTGGACGCTGATCCACTCCCCACGCACACCGCGTCCACCTCGGCGGGCGCATCGCCAACGCGGTGGACATCAACGATGTGTGCGTCATGGCCACTGTGTTCCAGGGACAGCGCAAGTATTTCGGCGTTCGCGGCAGAACCATTCAGACCGAGGCTTAGCGGCAAAAGACGGACAAGAGTGAACGCGCTCATCGGGTGCCCTCAAGCTCCTTATAGCCGGCCAGGCGCCGGATGCGCATCATCTGCTCGTAGTTCACGATCGCGTTTAACGGCCCGGCGGAGGGAGGCGCCTCCGCCACAAACCTCTCCAGCGCGGCCTTCGTGTCTTCGACCACGTGCCCGTAGGGAATACCTCGATGCTCCAGAAGTGAAACCCACTGCCACGCTTTGGTGCCGCTAAGAACAGATACCGAAGAAAGCGCACTCGTGTCTGTGTCAAAAATCCAGGAAGGGTCAGGGGTTCCCTCATCCACGGAAATCCACACGTTTTCTAGGGGGTGGGTCACCGCGTCGAGGTTGGCCTGCAAGCTGGGAAGGTTCTTCATCATGATGAGCGCAATATCGCGACCTTTGTAGGTGATGGTCTCTCCGCGGCCATAGACGGGCGTTAACACTTCTAACGCCGCTATTGCCGTTTCAGGCTTGAAGCCATCGTCAAGAACGACAGAGGCCATCGCTGCGGCAAGGCCGGTGTCCACGGCGTAGTGCAAGCCAGGCTGGGGCATACGCAACGCAAATACCGGCCCGCGAAAATCGAGGTCGACCTGAGCCCCCGCGACAGAGACAACAGAAAGTACTGGCTTGCTGAGCGAAACGGCGAGACGCTCAAAAAACAACGGAGCCGGAACGAGGCCATGAGCTGCCGACGCAGAGGCCTCAGCGCTGACCGCCATGTGTTCCACTCGAAATCCCTCCGCTTCAAGCTCAGACCCCAAAGCGTGCGCATTGGGGTCTCCCCCATTGACCAGAACCCCCGCGGAAACCATGCGGGAAAGATCACGAAGCATCCGGTAGACAGCTTCTGGTTCGCCAAAACGGTTCAGCTGGTCAACCTGAATATTGGTAATAACGACCCACCTAGGCTGAATCAAGTGCGCAATGTGTGTCCCATAGGCCTCATCAACCTCGAGAACCGCGATGTCTGCGGGAAGCCTACCCCTGAGCGACGCGCTCCCCACCAGTGCAGAGGCCAATCCTTGAGGAAGGTTTCCCCCCGCAGAATTAGTGAAAACTTTCAGCCCGTGGGCCCTCAAAATGCCGGCCAACATTGTCGTGGTGGTGGATTTTCCATTAGAGCCTGTGACAAAGATGACACCCCGAGGAAGGCCACCCAACGTTCGTTCCAAGACGTGGGGCAGCAGGCGCAACACAACCAGCCCGGGAAAGGCTGAGCCTCCGCCGCGCAAACGCGTAAGAAAGCGCACAACTTTTGCGACTCCGAACGCAATGATGAGCCCCATCGATTTACTCTAGATAGTCGCGCAGAGCCTGAGACCGCGAGGGGTGGCGCAGTTTGGCCATGGTCTTGGATTCGATTTGACGAATTCGTTCCCGTGTGACACCGAAGGTGTCCCCAATTTGGTCCAAAGTTTTGGGCATTCCATCTCCGAGTCCAAAGCGCATCCGAATCACGCCGGCCTCTCTTTCAGAGAGAGAATCAAGAAGCGACTCCAGCTGGCGCTGCAACATGGTGAAGCCCACGGCGTCCGCAGGGACAACTGCCTCGGTGTCCTCAATGAGGTCACCGAACTCGCTATCGCCGTCCTCGCCCAGAGGCGTGTGAAGAGAGATAGGTTCACGCCCGTACTTTTGAACCTCAACAACTTTTTCTGGGGTCATATCGAGTTCGCGAGCGAGCTCCTCGGGCGTGGGTTCGCGGCCAAGATCTTGAAGCATTTGACGTTGAACACGTGCCAACTTGTTAATAACTTCCACCATGTGGACGGGGATACGGATGGTGCGCGCCTGATCTGCCATGGCGCGCGTGATCGCCTGACGAATCCACCAAGTGGCGTAGGTGGAAAATTTGAAGCCCTTGGTGTAGTCGAACTTTTCCACCGCGCGTATCAGACCCAAGTTTCCCTCTTGAATAAGATCCAAAAACTGCATCCCTCGCCCGGTGTAGCGCTTAGCGAGAGACACAACGAGTCGCAGGTTGGCGCCCAGGAGGTGGTTCTTCGCCCGATGCCCATCTTTTGCGATTTCGTGAAGCTCACGAGAGAGCTTCGTGGTCTTTTGGGAAGTCGTGAGATTGGAAAGCTTTTCTTCGGAGAAGAGGCCAGCTTCGATGCGCAACGCGAGCTCAACTTCTTGCTCGGCGTTGAGAAGGGCGACCTTCCCAATTTGCTTGAGGTAGTCCTTGACGGGGTCCGCCGTCGCTCCCGTAATCATCGTCGAAATGGTCGGAGCGTCGTCATCATCGCTACTGGAGAGAACGAGCGCTCCCTTGGGCAATATGACTGCCGGCGTGTCGTCTTCGTCGTCGTCAGCGACCTCTGCAAGCCCAGCGATGACTTCGGCGCCGAGCTTTTCCGCGACGACGTCCTTTTCTAATTCGACGCCCTGACGGGGGGCACCGGGAGTCTCTTCAGATTCCGCAGCCTTGGCGGCGGCCTTTTTCGGCGCGGCAGCCTTCGCTGCGGGCTTCTTAACTGCTGGCTTTGCGCTCGCAGCCGGCTTCGATGAAGCCTTGGTTGCGGCAGGTTTCTTCGCGGTAGCAGTCTTCGCGGTAGCAGTCTTCGCGGTAGAAGTCTTAGCGGCGGCTGGCTTCGCAGCTACGGGCCTCTTTACTGGAGTTTTGGTTACTGCGGCTTTCTCGGGAGTGGGAGCAGTCTTCTTTGCAGGAGGGGTCACAGGCGTGGCGGGTGCTTTCTGGGGTTCGGGGGCTTGTTGACGGGAGCGCCCTGTCAAACGGCTCAGGAAACCATCTTTGCGAGGGGCGTCTTTCTTGCTCGCTAAGGAGTCAGCGTTCGGCTCGAACGTGTTTTGTGCCATGGTCAACCTGCTCCACTCCTGATGACGGGCAGTAAGAAAACCCTTGTCAAGTCCTCCCACCTTGCGATAGAAGAACCCCACAGGGCTTTGAACCTAGTATGACACGGCCTTGAGGCGTGAAGGTTCACCTGGCCTCTCTGGCGTGGCAGCGTTATTCCGGCGCGGTGTCCGTGTCCGACGGGTATTGCTTGGCTAGGAAGTTCTGCAGTTCAGCGGCGATAGCGTCGGCGCTGGGGACTTCCCCGTCGGCACCCATCATGGGCGAAGGCACGGCATTGTCCTGCATATAAGAATCGTGCCGGCGTTCCAGGGTTTCCACAAGCTTCTCTAATTCTTGGTTGTCGCCCACCTGTTTAGCAATTCCGGTCAAAAACTCCCGACCCGACTCTCGGAGCACATCGGTCGGAAACACGAGGCCAGTGGCTTTCGTCACGCTTTGCAAGGCTGTTACTGCAGCGTCAGGAAATTCTGTGTCCGCCAGATAGTGAGGCACCAGGACGACGAACCCTGCGGTGGGGTGGTCTTGCTCTTGCAAGCGATACTCGATCAGGTGCATGAGTGTGCCGGGAACCCCGGTGGTCGGACGCCACACCGAGAGAGCATCCGTAATGTCCTCCCGATTACCGCTGACGGTCACTCCGAGGCTCCTCGTGTGAGGAACAGGCATGGGGATTGCATGGACCCAGCTACTCGTCGACACTTCTAACTCACCGATTAGACCGAGAAGGGTGCGCGACATCTGCTCCCACCGGAAATCTGGCTCATACCCGGATAAAAACAAGAAGGGAGAACCGAGTTCGTCCCTGACGAGGTCAAGACTTAACCGCGGAGGTTCATAGGACGTCAAGGCTGTTTCCTCAAACTGGAAAATCGGACGCCTCGCCCGGTAATCCATCAAGAGGTCATTATTAAACGCCCCAACCCTTTCGGATTCCAAGGAACTCAGAACATATCGATTAACCTGTGTGACCACGCCTCCGGCGTCGGCGAAGCCTGTCAACCCAGCCACCAGGGGAAGCCCTCGGGGCACGTCAGAAAGCTCCATGGCCTCCCGGAAAAGCTCATCACTAAACATGTTCTCAGACTAGTTCAGAGGTATTGGTAGCCCCTGCTTCTTCGCCCACAGCGTTAAGCCGGTTGTGGCTACCATGAAGACATGACACCCGACGCACCCACTTTCTTGCCCTCCCTGGACGACCTCGCAACCTCCGACGTTTTGGTGGTCGGAATATCGAAATCAAAGGAGGGACCGTCCCTTGTGGCAGGAGCCCTCAACCATGAGTTACGAGAAGGTCTCTCCTTAGCTCTCGGGCACATTGATGCCGATGGTTCCTCGGACAGCACATGGCGAATCCCTTCTCCACAGGCAATAGGCGCCTCCAGTGTCTTGCTCGTGGGATTAGGGGAAGGCACCCCAGACGCTGACCGGTTGCGCTTAGCTGCCGGGTTTGCTGCGCAAAGCATGTCCTCAGGTGTTCGCCTGGTATTCGCCTTGCCGTATTCAACGCCAGCCGAGATGGAAGCCATCGTCGAGGGCGCCGTGCTCGGAAGTCACCGCGTTACCAAGATAGGCGGGGAGCAGAAAGACAACCGTCCTTCCATCGCGGTTCTCGGGGAACTTCCTGCCCCCAACCTTTCGCGGGTGATGGCTGGATGCGAGGCGGTGTGGTTGGTGCGAGACCTTGTCGCGATGCCCCCGAATCTGCTCAACCCGATTAGTTTTGTCTCAGAAATTGAAGCGCAAGCGAAGGACGCGCCGCTTTCGATAGAAATTCTCGATGAACACCGCCTCGAGAGTGAAGGCTATGGCGGTATTAGCTCCGTCGGAAAAGGATCCATTAACCCTCCGCGGTTAATGATTCTGCGATATGAACCTGCCAACCCCTCGCGCCACGTTGCGTTAGTCGGAAAAGGCATAACTTTTGACTCCGGCGGTTTGTCGCTGAAATCCCCCACCGCCATGGTCGGCATGAAATACGACATGACCGGAGCTGCCGTGATGGCAGCCGCTACCCTCGCTGCGGCGCACTTGGGGTCCCCCGCAGCAATCACGACCTATTTGTGTTTGGCCGAAAACATGCCCAGTGGCTCAGCCTCACGGCCCAACGACGTCATCACCATCAAAGGGGGCAAAACGGTGGAGATCCTCAACACCGACGCTGAGGGCCGTTTGGTGATGGCCGATGGTTTGCAAGCGGCCAGCGCCCTCTCCCCCGACCTGATTCTCGATGCTGCCACCTTGACCGGAGCTGCCAGAATCGCTTTGGGAGAACGGTATGCGGGACTGATGGGAACGGATAGTGCCGTGGCGGAAGTCCAAGACGCTGCCAACAGAGTCGGCGAGCTGGTCTGGCATATGCCTCTCCCCCCGGAGCTCCGAGCAATTCTTGCCTCCGACGTCGCTGACATTGCCAACGTGAAGCCCGGAGAAGTCTTGGGCGGGATGTTGAGTGCGGGACAGTTCTTGAAAGACTTCGTTGGAACCCAAGAATCGGGCGATCTCATCCCCTGGGCGCATCTCGATATCGCGGGCCCCGCGGCGAACTCTTCGGGCCCCTACGGGTACACACCTAAGGGTCCAACAGGCGCCATCACTCGAACAGTGCTTTCCGTGTTGATGAACTAAATTGCCTTGGCTGAGAGCTCGGGAGCAAGTAGTAGGCTTGGGGCTCCATCGAGCCTGTCGGGCAATTCGGCCCGGCGCGAGTGAATATTTACCTGTGAGGGAGTTTCAAAACAGTGGCTGAGCACACTTTTGACCTTGTCGTCCTAGGCGCGGGAAGCGGCGGTTACGCCGCGGCGTTGCGCGCGAGCCAACTCGGCATGAGTGTGGGCTTGATCGAGAAAAACAAGGTTGGAGGCACGTGCCTCCACACCGGGTGTATTCCCACCAAAGCGCTATTGCATGCGGCCGAAATTGCTGACTCCGCACGTGACTCCGACATGTTTGGAGTGCGCGTCACTCTCGAAGGGGTCGATCTTCCCGCGGTCAATGCCTATCGCGATGGCATTGTTGCCTCCAAGCACAAAGGCCTCCAGGGTCTCATCAAAGCCCGCGGAATCACCACTATTGCTGGTGAAGGGAAGCTTATTTCCCCCACCACTGTTGCTGTGGGCGAGGATACTGTTGTCGGTAAAAACATAATTCTTGCCACAGGTTCATATCCCAAGTCCCTCCCCGGCTTGGACATTGGTGGTCGTATCATCACCTCCGATCAGGCACTGGAGCTGGACTGGATTCCTAAGAAGGTCATCGTCCTCGGCGGAGGCGTCATTGGCGTGGAATTCGCCAGCGTATGGCGTTCTTTCGGTGCAGAGGTCACCATCGTTGAGGGCCTTCCCCACTTGGTTCCGGCTGAAGACGAATCCGTCTCCAAACAGTTTGAACGCGCGTATCGCAAGCGTGGCATCAACTTCCACCTGGGTGTGCGCTTTAAATCGGCCACGCAGGACGAGTCCGGGGTTACGGTGACACTCGAAGATGGCACCGTGGAAACTGCTGACCTTCTTCTGGTCGCTGTCGGACGCGGTCCAAAAACGGACGGTATGGGGTTTGAAGACGTTGGGGTGACGATGGACAGAGGTTTTGTTCTCACTGATGAGCGCCTTGCCACCAATATTCCCGGCGTTTTTGCCGTGGGAGACATCGTTCCCGGCATTCAGCTCGCCCACCGAGGGTTCCAGCATGGAATCTTTGTGGCCGAGGACCTCGCGGGCATGAACCCCATGGTCGTTGTCGACCGCAACATCCCAAAGGTGACTTACAGCGAGCCTGAGGTGGCCTCCGTTGGCTATTCTGAAAAAGCCGCCACCGAAGAATTTGGCGCTGACGCTATCGCCATATACGACTACAACTTGGGCGGCAATAGCAAGAGCCACATCCTGGAAACTGCTGGCTCAATCAAGGTAATTCGCCAAGTTGACGGGCCCATTATCGGCGTTCACATGATCGGTGCCCGTGTGGGCGAGCTGATTGGTGAAGCCCAAGTGGCGGTCAACTGGGATGCTTACCCTGAAGATGTTGCACCCCTGCTCCACGCCCACCCCACACAAAACGAAGCGTTAGGAGAGGCTTTCATGGCTATCGCCGGCAAACCTCTCCACGCAATGTAGAAACATCACACGAGACACCTAACACTCTCAAAAGGAGAACACTCGAGATGAGTCAAGAAGTAAACCTCCCAGCACTCGGCGAAAGCGTTACCGAAGGCACTGTTACGCGCTGGCTTAAGAAAGTCGGTGACACTGTTGCGGTCGACGAGCCGCTCGTTGAAATCTCGACGGACAAAGTTGACACTGAGATTCCCTCCCCCATTGCCGGAATCATCGAGGCCATCCTGGTCGCCGAAGATGAGACCGTGGAAGTGGGAGCTCCTTTGGTGCGAATTGGTGACGGTAGTGCCACCGACGCTGCCGCGGATGCACCTGCCCCTGCGGAGACTGCCCCCGCGGCCACAGAAACTCCCGCCGCTCCTGAGCCAGCAGCCGCAGCCCCGGCCACCGAAGCACCCGCAGCTCCCGCAGCTCCCCCAGCTCCTGCGGCTGCTCCAGCAGAACCCGCAACACCCACCACCCCGGCCGCGGAAACTCCCGCAGCACCTGCGCCAGTCGAGGCTCTGCCAGCACCTCCAAGTATTCCTCAGCCGGTGCCCAGTGGATCCCGGGCAATGCCTTATGTCACCCCCATCGTGCGCAAGCTCGCTCACGACCACGGTGTCAACCTGGAGAGCGTGACAGGCACAGGTGTCGGCGGTCGCATCCGCAAAGAAGACATCGTGGCCGCCGCGTCTGGCAGCGATGCACCCGCAACGAGTGCGACGCCCGCAGCCGTTCAGGCCTCAGAGCTCCGAGGGACTACAGTTCCCATGAGCCGCTTGCGCAAGGTAATTGCGGAGCGCGCCGTTGCCTCCATGCAACAAAGCGCACAGCTGACCTCGGTGGTGGAAGTGGACGTTACGGAAGTTGCTGAGCTTCGCGCGGCGATTAAAGATCAGTTCCTTGCCGCTACCGGACACAAGCTAAGCTTCCTGCCTTTCTTCGTCAAGGCTGCTGCCGAAGCTCTGAGAGTTCATCCCATTATTAACGCTGTTGTAGATGGCGAAAACATCACCTACCCGACCACGGAGAACATTTCGATTGCCGTGGATACGGAACGCGGGTTGTTGACACCTGTGTTGAGGGACGCTGGGGATAAAAACATTGCAGCTATCGCAGCCAGTATCGCTGACCTTGCGGAGCGGACGCGAACCAACCAGCTCAGCCCAGATGAGCTTGCAGGAGGAACGTTCACAGTCACGAACACGGGATCCCGTGGAGCATTATTTGACACCCCCATCGTGTTTTTGCCTCAGGTGGCAATTCTGGGAACCGGTATCGTCCAGAAGAAGCCCGTCGTCGTCACCCACGGCGGAGATGACTCCATCGCTATTCGCCACTGCGTCTACCTTGCGCTCTCCTACGATCACCGCATCGTTGATGGTGCGGATGCCGCCAGATTCTTAACCATGGTCAAAGATCGCCTTGAAGCAGGCGCCTTTGATGCCGATTTGGGAATGTAGGAGGCGCAGCAATGGCACAAAAAAAGGTTGTAGAAAAAGAGCCGGGTCGGATTAAGCAGCTGTGGCAGGTTTTTAACCTGACCAGGAAAAGTGACAAAGCGCTCGTCCCTGTGCTTATTCTCACCTTCTTGGCACCGTTAGCCGCGGGAATCACTGTCGCGCTGTTGTTCTCCGGCGGCAGCATTCTCACCCTGGTTCTTTACATCGTGACCGGGGTCTTGTTGGCCGTGTTGCTCACCTTGATTGTGTTGGGTCAACGCGCGGAAAAAACTGCGTATCAAGAGATTTCCGGCAAGCCCGGAGCGGTGGGCGCAGTTTTACGCAGTGCTTTGCGTCGCACCTGGCAGGCCAGCGAGTTTCCTGTCGCTGTGAACCCTCGCACCCAGGAAGCGGTTTACCGCGCTGTGGGCAAGCCGGGTGTGGTCTTGATTGCAGAAGGTTCCGTAGCGAAGACGAAGAAAATGCTCGAGGACGAACGTCGTTCCGTGCTGCGCGCTGTTCCGGAAATTCCCGTGCACTTTATTCACGTGGGAGACGATGCGCCGTCTGTACCGCTCCACAAACTGAACAAAAAGATGCGTTCCTTGAAGAAAACGCTGCGCAAAGCTGAAGTCCTCGCCGTATCGCATCGTCTGACTTCGCTGGCCAAAGGCAACTCCATGCCGATTCCTAAAGGAATGGATCCTTCTAAAGTTCGTGCGCCCAAACCGCGCTAACGCACCACAAGAATCGTCCCGACGAGACGATCGTGAAGGCCTCGCAAATCTGAATCAGTAATCAGTGCGGGAACAACGAGTGCAATGAGCACAGGCCGCGCCAAAGGAGCAAGCATTCCTAGCGCACCGCCCTTGATGGGGGCAATGCGGATGCGCGCAACGAGGTGGCCGGGCGATCCCGCAAAAATAAACCCGCCCAGCGCCGAGATTGCGACAAAAACACCGAGGGTGGCGAGACCGTTGAAGTCAAAGAACACTATGGATATTCCCACGCAAATGGCCCAGTCCACGGCAAGTCCGAGAACTCTTCGCACGTAGGTTGGAGTTGAGCGGGGTCCCTTCAGCGGCAAACCGAATTTCTTCCCCGGGTAGTCCGCCGTGTTGTCTTCCTTCATCCACCCAGTCTAGAAGCGCTGTAACACGCGAGAAACATCTCGGGAACGCCCGGGAAATTGGTCCGGCTTACAATAGAAAGCAGATCGAAACCTCGGTCCCCTCCACCCCACGAAAAAGAGGAGTGAAGAGATTGTTTAAAGACTCTTCGGAAGTACTCGAGTACATTAAGACCAACGACGTCAAATTCCTTGACATCCGCTTTACCGACCTGCCGGGAGTGCAGCAGCACTTCAACATTCCCGCTATTTCCATCGATGAAGAGTTCTTCACCGTTGGCCAGCTCTTCGACGGTTCCTCAATCCGCGGATTTCAAAAAATTCACGAATCTGATTTGCAGCTCATCCCTGATGTAACTAGTGCGTACATGGATCCTTTCCGTGACGAATCCACCATGATTATGGTGTTCGACATTTATAATCCTCGCAACGGTGAGATTTATAGCCGTGACCCCCGTCAGGTGGCCCACAAAGCGGAAAAGTACCTCGCCTCCACCGGCATTGCGGACACCGCTTTCTTTGCCCCCGAGGCAGAGTTCTACATCTTTGACGACGTTCGGTACGAAGTGCGCCAAAACCGCAGTTTCTACGAGGTCGACTCGATTGAGGGCGCCTGGAACACGGGCCGCCACGAAGAAGGTGGAAACCTTGCCAACAAGACCCCCTACAAGGGTGGCTACTTCCCCGTGAGTCCTATTGACCACATTGCGGATTTGCGCGATGACATTTGCTTAAAGCTCGCTGATGCCGGTCTGATTGTGGAGCGTTCCCACCACGAGGTGGGAACTGCTGGTCAGGCGGAAATCAACTACCGCTTCAACACCATGGTGCGCTCCGCGGATGACATCCTCAAGTTCAAATACATCGTCAAGAACACAGCGTTGCAGTGGGGTAAGACAGCAACCTTTATGCCTAAGCCTCTGATGGGCGACAACGGCTCCGGAATGCACACCCACCAGTCGCTCTGGAACGACGGGAAGCCCTTGTTCTATGACGAGGCCGGTTACGGCGGGCTCAGTGATCTGGCTCGCTGGTATATCGGAGGCATCCTCAAACACGCCCCTGCGCTGCTGGCGTTCACGAACCCCAGCATTAACAGCTACCACCGCTTGGTGGCAGGGTTCGAAGCTCCAATCAACCTGGTGTACTCGGCGGGAAACCGCTCCGCGGCAATCCGCATCCCGATTACGGGTACCAATCCGAAGGCTAAGCGCATCGAGTTCCGTGCGCCCGACGCCTCCGGTAACCCCTATCTCGCCTTCGCCGCCCAAATGATGGCCGGCTTGGACGGAATTCAGAACAAGATTGAGCCTCACGAGCCGGTAGATAAGGATCTTTACGAACTTCCCCCCGAGGAAGCAAAGAAAATCCCTCAGCTGCCAACATCCTTGGATGCGGCGCTGTTAGCTCTCGAAGCAGACCACGAATTCCTCACCAAGGGTGGCGTGTTCACCGATGACCTCATCGAAACCTGGGTGGCCATGAAGCGAGAGAACGAAATCGCTCCGATGGCACAGCGCCCCCACCCCTTCGAATACGAGCTGTACTACAGCGTCTAAGGACGCGAACTCTGGCGGGCCCTATCGTGGGATGGGGTCCGCCACTTCGTTAAGTAACGGTTGGCGGGTAAAAGACCCGTTCAAACACCACCCGAGATCGCCTTGTCACTCTGAGGTACTGCTCTTCCAGCGCACTGGCGCTCAGCGGTGGGTAACCCATGAGGCGCGCAGCCCCCTCTAGCCCTTCGCGGTCATGGGGCAACACGTCCGTGGACGGTCTACCGTAGAGTGCGAGCGCAGTCCGGACGCCCGAGGCAAGGACCCAGGCTTCCTCGAGTTGTGCGCCATCCTCCGGCTCTAAGAGCTCGTGAGCAATGAGGGCCGCCAATGCTTCCAAGGTGGAGGGTGTTCTCGTGTCGGGGAACTCATGCCCGTGGGTGAGTTGAAGAAGTTGAATGGCCCACTCCACATCACTAAGCGAACCGCGGCCCAGCTTGAGGTGTCGTGTCGCATCCGCTCCTTGAGGAAGCCGCTCAGCTTCCACCCGAGCCTTGATGCGCCTAATTTCGCGGGCCTGATCCTGGCTAAAACTTTCAGGGTAACGATAGGGAACGGCCATGGCTAAAAAGTCTTCGCCCAGCCCCTCGTGCCCGGCAAAGAGCGCCGCCCTGAGTAACGCCTGAGCCTCCCATCCCAGCGCCCAACGCTGGTAATACTGGGAATACGCGTCCAAGCTCCGCACCGCAAGTCCGTTCCTCCCTTCGGGGCGCAACCCACTATCGAGCTCGAGAGGAAAAAGAACATCCTCACCTAGGCGAGCGATGTTCTTCACCACCTGCTCAGCGCGTTTGCCCGCCTCATCCCCGGCGCCGGAATCTCGATAGACATAAAGCACATCGAGATCAGACGAGAAGCCCAACTCTTTACCCCCCAGGCGCCCCATACCGATGATGGCAAAATCAATGCCCTCCACTTTTCGCAGTGCGATGGTCACAAGCCCCTGGACGTATTCCGCAGCCAGGTCGGAGAGCGCGCTTCCCGTGACGCGAATATCGCTCAAGCCCACCATGCTCGAGAGCGCCAGGCGTAAAAGCTCTCTCCGGCGAAATGACCGCAGAGCTTTGGCCGCTGCATCCGCGTCGACCGTATGCCGATTGAGAGTGGCACGAACCTCCTGCGCCAGCGCTTCGCGTGACCGCGGGGCCAAATCGTCGTCATCATCGAGCCACGCGGCTCCCTCGGGGACTCGGCCAAAAAGTTTCTGTACGAAGCCACTCGTGGATAGCACTTGGGTGAGACGTTGCGCCGCTCCAGAGGAGTCACGAAGCATGCGCAAAAACCAATAAGCCTCTCCCAAATCGTCGCTCAGATGACGAAATGCCAATAAACCACCGTCGGGATCTGTTCCCTCCGAGAGCCATTGGAGCATCACCGGAAGAAGGTTCCGCTGAATAGCGGCGCGCCGCGAAACCCCCTGAGTCAGTGCCGCCAGGTGATGGAGGGCCCCCGCCGGGTTGCTAAACCCGGCTGCGCCGAGGCGGAGGGACGCCTGGGCGTTTGTCAAGGACCCTTGCATCTCGTCAAGGCCCGCAACCGCAGAGAGAAGAGGTCTGTAGAAAAGCTTTTCGTGAAGGGAGCGAACAAGCAGCTTCGTCGCTCGCCACAATTCCACAAGATCGGCAGCAGAATCTGCGAGGCCCGTCCGCCGCGCAAGGACCCGCAACTCGGGCTCTGCCTGGGGCATCACATGGCTTCGCACCATGGCGCCAAGTTGGATGCGATGCTCTAAAAGACGAAGAGTTCTATAGGCCGTGTCGAACTCTTCGGCCTCCGCTCTCCCCACATATCCCGCAGCGGAAAGCGCTCGAAGGGCGCCCAGGGAATCAGGTTGCCGAATCGTGTCGTCTCCTGCCCCGTGGACGAGCTGAAGAAGCTGAATGGTGAACTCG
>Ga0222662_1000706_pt1 | contig 23189 bp, 21 predicted proteins | sample AntAcemetagen600_FD_179821 | JGI IMG/M metagenome (GOLD analysis project Ga0222662, IMG submission 179821) | Saline water microbial communities from Ace Lake, Antarctica - #600 | ecosystem: Environmental > Aquatic > Non-marine Saline and Alkaline > Saline | place: Antarctica: Ace Lake...
CAAATGGAAGCCTGGCTGGCCTTGCCGAGCCGTAGCTCAAGCAAAGGAACCCCGGAAACGTAAAGCCCGACTACGTCCTTCGGACTTCGGCGCGGCAGCCTTCTGCTCGGCGCTTCGCTTGAGCGAAGGCTGGTGCCCGGGGTGGGAATCGAACCCACACTCCCTTTCGAGAAACAGATTTTGAGTCTATCGCGTCTGCCAATTCCGCCACCCGGGCCGTTTGCGTGAACAATCAGAAAAGTCTTTTGGAAAAGGTGAGTCGAGCAGAAATCGTCGGGATTTTTGATTCCCCTTGCTTTCTGGCCTCAGCTTCCCGAAAAATTTGCCAATGCCGAATGAGGATTCACCAGCTCCCGCTTTGAAGCGCACTCCGTTTCATGAACTCCACTCACAAGCGGGTGCCCGTATGGTGGACTTTGCCGGCTGGGATATGCCAGTTTCCTATGCGGGGATCTTGGAGGAACATCGCTCTGTTCGGACTTCGGTGGGTGTCTTTGATGTTTCTCACATGGGCGAGTTCATTGTGGAAGGGGACAATGCCGGTGAGTTTCTCGACCACCTGCTCACCAATCGGGTGGGGGATTGTCCAATCGGCAAGGCCATCTACAGTCCGATGTGCAAAGAGGACGGGGGGGTCGTCGATGATTTGATCGTTTACCGGAGGCTGGACGGTTCCTTTTTGGTGGTGGTCAACGCATCGAACCGGGAGAAGGATTTTCAATGGATGAAGGGCCGGGTCGGCCTTTTTGACGTCGATTTGCACGAGGAGTCGGATGACTGGGCGCTGCTTGCTGTGCAAGGCCCGGAAGCGATGTCCACTCTCAAGAATTTGGGGATGGGGGAGGTTTTCGATCTGGGACGATTCCGGCTCGTGGAGTTCGAGTGGAAGGGGTTGCCGCTGATCGTCAGCCGCACCGGTTACACGGGTGAAGATGGGGTCGAAATTTTTGTTCCCACCGAACGAGCTTTGGAGCTGGCGAAGGAATTATCCGTAGGCGAGAAAATCCCGTGGATCGGCCTTGGAGCGCGGGATAGCCTGCGTCTGGAAGCGGGCTTGCCACTCTATGGACACGAGATGAGCGAATCGATTACTCCGGTGCAGGCAGGATTCGGGTGGGCGGTCAAGACCGACAAGCCTTCTTTTATCGGTCGGGATGCCCTGCGAATGGAGAAAGAACTCGGCGCGGAAAAGACGGTTCGATTTTTCCTCGTCGACGACAAACGGATTGCCCGGGAGGGAATGCCGGTTCTGGACGAGGGAGGTGAGATCGGAGTCGTGCTCTCCGGTTCCAAGAGTCCTATACTGGACTGCCCGATTGGGTCGGCACTGGTGGACGCTTCTTTCACTGGCGACGCGGCCTGGGTGGATTCCCGGGGAAAACGATTGCCGATTCGTTTTGCCAAGCCCCCGTTGCATCGGTAATCACCTTTTTAAATTATGAGTAACATCCCTAAGGATTTAAAGTACACCAGCGATCACGAGTGGGTTCGACTGGAAGACGGAGTCGCCACCGTGGGAATCACGGATCATGCGCAGGAGGCTCTGGGGGACATAACATTCGTCGAGCTACCCGCTGAGGGGGATGAATTTGAGACCGGGGACACGTTTGGAGTCGTCGAATCGGTCAAAGCGGCCTCGGACATCTACCTACCGGTCAAGGGTGCCGTCGAGGCGGCAAACTCTGCTCTCGAAGACTCTCCGGAAATGCTCAACTCCGATCCCTACGGCGAGGGCTGGTTGATCCGCGTCCGCCTCGACGGCGAGGTTGATACAAGCGCTCTGCTCGATCCGGAGGCCTACGCCAAGCTTTGTGAAGAGGGGTAACTTTCGGCTTATCAACCGCGTTCTAGCGGTTGTTCTAGCTACGGGCTTTTGTGCAGAGGCATTTGGTGAAGACGGGAATTTTGGGCACGTTTCCCGGGAGCCAGCTCCGGATTGGACTGTGGAGCGAGGAGATTTTGAGCCGAAAGAGAGTGCTCCATATGCTTCCGGTGGTGTTTTTTACCATTTAGTCTCCCATCACTTCAGGCCGGAGGAAGATGCGGTCTTTACCCGGATCGCTTACGAGTTCCAGTCACAGTCTGGCTTGGTGGAGAACAGCACCTTGGTTTGGAATTTTGACCCAAGTTTCGAGAATCTGCAGTTGCACTGGATTCGGGTTTATCGGGATGGTGAGTGGATCGATCTTCTGCCCGATGTCAGCATGGAAGTAGTCGACGCCCGTACGGACGTGAGTTCTTGGTACTATGATGACTCTCAGGATGTTCGCATCATCCTGGAGGACGTGCGGGTGGGTGATGTGCTGGATTATGGATTCACGCGCCTCGGATCCAATCCAATTGGAGGAGACTACTTCTATGACTCTACTTCTCTGGGGTATTCAATCCCGGTCCGGAGAATCGATGTGCGAATGGACTGGCCGATAGGGCAGGATAGCTTTCGTTGGAAAACCTTTCCGGATCAGATAGCACCGGAGATCTCCCGGGAGGGAAACAATCGAGTCTACCGGTGGGAGCGGAGTGATGTACCACCCACGACGATCGAGACGAGTGTGCCATACGAGTTTGAGAGCATGCCCTGGGTGCAGTTTTCCAGTTGGCCAGACTGGGCTTCCGTTGCTCAGTGGGCTTATCCGCTCTATGCTTTTGATGCGGAGTTACCACCTCTTTTGGAAAAGCAAAGGCAAGTCATTGTAGACGGGTCGGAGGACCCTTGGGTTCGCGCGACGGAGGCTTTGCAGTTTATACAGGATACGGTTCGCTATGTCTCGATTCCTGTCGGGCCGCATTCTTATCAGCCCTATCTTCCCGAAACGATTGCCGAGCGCCGCTATGGAGATTGCAAGGATAAGAGCCTGCTTCTGGTCCTGCTCCTTCGGAGTATGGGAATCGAAGCCAGCTCGGTCTTGGTCGATACGACCGGTGGTCATCTGCTGGACAAATGGTTACCGAGCCCGGCTGCTTTCGACCACGTAGTCACCATGGCCGAAATCGAGGGGACGCGGGTCTGGATGGATCCGACGGATAGCCACCAGGGGGGGGTGCTTCCGAATCGCTATTTCGCAAACTATGGATTCGGCCTGATTGTCTCAGAAGAGGCAAATAGTCTCGTTCCGGATGTCGGGCCACAAGCTGGTGAAATCGCCAAGTGGTCGATCCAAGAAAAGTTCACGATCGAATCATTCACCGAACCGGTTGACTTGACGGTACGGTCAACCTACTGGGGCCAGGATGCTGATTATGTTCGCATGGACTTGGCCTCGGATGGGCTTGATTCTTTTTCACGCATCTATGCCAACTACTATGCCGAACTGTATGACACGATACCGGAGGTGGAGCCGCTCGAGGTGGAGGATGACCGTGGTGAGAATCGACTCTCGATCCTCGAGAAATACCGCTTGGGAACTATTTTTCCTGACGATGGTGAGGGTGTGGGCACGACTGGTTTCTCAGCGGAAATCATTCGGGACCAGATTCCAAGGACGATGGAGCGCATGCGCGAAGCACCGTACTCCCTCCCGCAGCCCCAGAGTGTGCGGCAGACAATACTTATCCAACTCCCGGATGACTCCACATTTGAGGAGGAACATTTTGAGGTGAAAACAAAGTGGTTTGAATACGTCGGGTCCGTAATGCAGAAAAATCGGGATCTGGTTTTAAACCACGAGTTTGAAATTATCGCCGACAGGGTGGAGGCGGATCAGATTGCCGAATACAATGCAGCTGCGGCTGAGGTGGAAGGATACCTCGACTATTATATCGAAGCGAATCTGACAGATGAGGAAAACCCGGACTTTGTGGGAGCATTGACCGATGCCTCTCAAGAATCGATGAATGATTCGAACGCTTCAGAGACAAATGGAGGTCAGTCTGAAAAACTTTCCGGGCAACGATTTTCCAATGGTGGGCTCGCATTGGTTATTTTGATTTCATTTGCCGCAGGTGCACTGATCGTCGGGATCTTTGGAAAGAAGTAGGGACCGGCGCCTGCCGCTGCATGGAAGTGGGCGGGGGGCTTCAGCCCCGGCAGGAGACGGCCCGAGACAAGCTCGGGTCCCTACGGGTAGGATCGTGTGAATTCTTATTCAAACAGAATAGTCTTGTTGCCGTGGACCAGGACCCGGTCTTCCAAATGGTTTCGGAGGCCGCGGGCCAAAACCGTGTTCTCCACATCTTTTCCCAACCGCATCATGTCTTCGATCGAGTCACTGTGACGGATTCGGACCACGTCCTGCTCTATGATGGGTCCCGCGTCCAGGTTCTCGGTAACATAATGGCAGGTCGCTCCGATTAGCTTGACGCCCCGTTCATCCGCTTGGTGGTAGGGCTTAGCTCCAATGAATGAGGGAAGGAAGCTGTGGTGAATGTTGATCACGCGGTGCCTGAATTTTTGGCACAACCAGGGCGGAAAGATCTGCATGTAACGAGCGAGCACAATGGTGTCCGGGTTGGAGTCCTCAATCAACCGGGCTGTTTTTTCGAAGGCCGCTTTCTTGGCTTCCGGCTCTTTGGGAATAGGCACGTGGTGAAAAGGAATTCCAAACCATGCTACCAGTTCCCGCAATGTGTCGTGATTGGAAATCACGCAAGGGATATCCACCTGCAGCTCTCCTACTTTCCACCGATGGAGGAGGTAGGCAAGGCAGTGATCGAATTTGCTGGCGAGGAGGACAACTCTTGGCTTGATGTCGACGTCGGTAACGCGCCAATCCATCTGCAGGTCCGCGGCAACTGGGGCGAATTTACTTTTAAAGCTCTCGACCGGATTTTCGGTAGTGGGCAAATCAAAACCGTAGCGCATGAAGAAGGTGCTGCTGCGCTTGTCTTCATACTGATTTGCTTCGGTGATATTGGCCCCTTGTTCGGCAATCAGCGTCGCAACGCGGGCAAGGATGCCAACATGGTCCGGGCAACTTGCGATCAATCGCAGACTTTTGGTATCCGTCTTCATTGAACCGTTTAAACAGGTGAGCGACTCGAATACGAGTCCGAGTATGAAAAACAGACCAGCAGGACGCTGCGGACGAGACGGAGCTCGTCCCTCCCTTGGACTCACAAACCGCGATCACCGGAGGGACCCCCTCCGCGTGGTCCGCGCGTCGGAGTGGTATCACTCCGTCTCGGTTGGATTCCGCTTAAACTCGTGAATCAGGTCGGGTCGTTGCTGGGCGAAGACGGTCGTGATGTGACGTGCGAAACCGATCCCTGCTTCGGTGTAGAGGTTGAAGGCAGAATCCACTCCGATCTTCCGAAGCTCACGAGCTTCGTCGTCAAATTTCGCCGTCGTGCAAACGACCCCGCAATACTTCGCCTCTTTCAGTGCCTCGGTTGCATGAACGTTGGCTGCATGCTTGGGCATGGCAAGAATGACCAGCTCGATCATGTCCTCGATCCGCACCTTTTGCCAGAAGTCCGAGTCGGTGGCGTCCGCTACGACTACGTTTCGTCCTTCGGCCTGGTGTATTTCGACTTGGGCCGGATCCATGTCGAAGCCGATCACCCGACCTGGATAGCGACCTTCGAGGTCCCGGTAGGCCGATAGACCCATTCTCCCCATCCCGAAGATGGCGATCCGTTCGTTTTCGGTCTGCACGGGAAGGTCATCGGGGTGGTGCCCCTCCGTTTCAAAACGGCAGAGCCATCCATGGAAGAGCTTGTAGTAATGCTCGGCCTTGCGGTTGAAAGGGGCTGCGACGAGGAAGCTCAAGGACAGGGCAATGGCCAGGTTCACCAACCAGGCGTCGGGTATCCACCCGTTTGTGGCTCCGAGTGCCATGACGATGAGCCCGAACTCACTGTAAGTGGACAGGTTTAGCGCCCCGATCCATGCGGTGCGGGCGCGCAGGCGGGATTTGATGATGACAAAAAAGAAAAGCGCGGACTTCAGAGGTAGGAGAAAAAGGATAACCAGAGAGATGCCGAAGCCGCCCCAAGTAGGGAGTCCCTCCAGCCCGATGCTGAGGAAGAAACCGACCAGAAAAAGGTCGGTCAGACTGAGCAAAGATTTGCTCAGTTCTTTGGACTTGGGGTGTTGCCCAATCAAAACACCGACAAACAACGCCCCCAAGTCTGCCTTCAATCCGACAACCTCAAAACCCTTGGCTCCGAGAACGAGGGCGATAAATAGACCGCAGAGTGTCGTGAGCTCCCCGTGCCCGGATCTTGTGATGAGGAAGCCGATCAAGGGGCGTGCGGCAATGAGCCCGAGTACCAAAGCAATCGCCCAAGGGGAGGGAACCTTGCCCATGGAAAGGGTCAGGAAAGCGACGGCAATGAGATCCTGCATGATCAGGATGCCCACAGCAGTTCTGCCATGGAGAGATCCCATCTCCCCGTTCTCCTCCAGGGTCTTGATTGTAAATACCGTGCTGGAAAAGCTGAGGGCGAAGGCAAGGAGGAGGCACGTCCAGATACTGAACCCACCAAAGACGGACAGCCCGAGCGTTGTTAACAGCGTGAAAAGAAGCGCAAAAGCGATGACCGTTATGAGAGTGTGGATCGAAGTTCCGGCCCAGATCTCCGGTCGCAGCAGGCTCTTTAAGCGCAACTTCAAGCCGATGGTAAAAAGCATCAGGGTGACCCCGATCTCGGCGACTTCATCAAGGATCTCGCCTCCGCTTTGGCCAAAGGCCTGAAGAACGAAACCGGCCCCGAGGAAGCCAACCAAGGGCGGCAGACCAAGCTGGCGCACGATCAACCCGCAAAAGAAAGCAATCGCTATAAGTAGTGTATCCATATTGAGGAGGGGAGTTGTCCGCTAGACCGACTACTTGGAACCTATCAATCCAAATAAAGAGCAGCTAGGGATTCTTCTCGGTTACCCCTAAAGCACAGCACGTGCCGATGAATTAATAAACTTCCTTCGGAATACTCTCCACCCGCATCCAAACGATCAAAAGAAGTGCTCCGCAAACGCCCTCTGGTTGGGGCGCTTGCCCACTTTGGGGCAGACTAGAAATGGTGCCAAGGGGGAGATTTGAACTCCCGACAAAAGGCTTATGAGTCCTCTGCTCTACCACTGAGCTACCCTGGCAAGAAACGCACTAGTGAATCGTTTGTCGGTTTCGGGTCAAGTCTCCTCTTTAGAGTATCTGAAACTTGCCTTGTGAAAAGGGATCTGGCAACTTGGCTGGTTTATTCCATGGAAGCACCGAAAATCAGCATTTACGACACAACACTGCGCGATGGCAGCCAGGGCGAAGGGATTTCGTTCACAGTGAACAGCAAAATTCGTATCGCGGAAAAATTAGATCAATTCGGGGTGGATTATATCGAAGCCGGCTGGCCCGGCTCCAATCCGCGTGACCTCGCTTTTTTCGAACAGGCGAAGGGGTTGGCTTTGCGGCATGCAAAGCTCGCCGCCTTTGGATCGACTCGCCGGGCTGGTGTGGACGCTGCCGAGGACCAACAGTTGCGCCTCTTGCTGGAGTCCGAAACCCCAGTGGTGACGATTTTTGGGAAAACATGGCTCCTCCATGTGGAGAAGGTCCTGCGGACGACGGGTGCGGAAAATTTGGCCATGATCGAGGACTCGGTCCGGTTTCTCGGAGAACAGGGCCGCGAGGTGGTCTACGATGCCGAGCACTTTTTTGACGGGTATAAGGACGATCCGAACTTTGCCATCGATACGCTGAAAGCAGCGGAACGGGGTGGGGCTTCCCATCTCGTGCTCTGTGATACCAACGGTGGAACGCAGGTGCATGAGGTGGACGAGATTGTTGCCCGGGTGCGCGCAGCTGTTCCCAAGGCACGGATCGGGATGCATTGCCACAACGATTGCGGTCTGGGGGTGGCATTGAGTCTCGCCGGTGTGCGGGGGGGTGCGGTTCAAGTCCAGGGCACGATTAATGGCTATGGAGAGCGCAACGGAAATGCGAATCTCGTCTCCATTATCCCCAATTTGGAAATCAAGCTGGACCGGACGATGAATTGCTCCGGCAATCTGACCAAACTGCGCGATCTTTCCCTCTTTATCGACGATATGGCGAATCAACGTCCGGACATCCGGGCACCCTACGTCGGTGCGAGTGCCTTTGCCCACAAGGGTGGGGTCCACGCGGATGCAGCTTCCAAGGTAGCTCGCAGCTACGAGCACATCGATCCGGCATTGGTGGGGAATCGATCCCGGGTGCTGGTTTCCGATATGTCGGGTCGGAGCAGTATCATGATGAAAGCGCGGGAGATGGGTGTCGATCTAGAGGCCCGCTCACCCGCCTTGAAAGAATTTTTGCAAGAGTTGAAGGATCTGGAATTTCGCGGCTATGAGTACGAATCGGCCGATGCCTCCTTCAAGCTCTTGCTGGATCGCTACCTTCACGGGCGCCCGGATAAAATTGAATTGAAGGGCTATCGCACAACCGTGGCGGAAGAAACCTTCTCCAGCCGTGAGCTATACTCCGAGGCTACCGTCAAGATTGAGGTGGATGGGGTCGAGAACCACACGGTGGCCGAGGCGCGCGGCCCGGTCGGCGCCCTCGATCAGGCGCTTCGCAAAGCCCTTTTACCTGTCTATCCGTTTGTCAGCGAGATGCGATTGCTCGATTACAAGGTGCGGATCGTCGATACCAGTGAGGGTGCCGATGCGCAGATACGCGTGCACATCGAAACCAGCGACGGTGCCCGCTCCTGGGGAACAGTTGGGGTATCCGATAATCTTATCGAGGCGAGCTGGGAAGCATTGAAGGATGCCTACGAGTTTAAGATCCTCCTGGAAGAAAAGGGTGGCGCGGATGTCGAAAAGGCAGCCCGTCGCATTGCTGCAGCGCCGGCGAAGTGAGGAGCAACGAGATGGACCTTCTCCTCCAGAATACCGCTTCAGGTGAGCGGGAGCGCATCTATGCTTCCGATGGCAAAGCACTGAGTTTTTACTGCTGCGGTCCTACTGTTTATGGCCCGGCTCATGTCGGAAATTTTAGAACTTTTCTCGTGCAGGATCTGTTTCGCCGCGTGTGCGAAGCAACTGGCATCCAGGTGAATCACGTCCGCAACATCACCGATGTGGATGACAAGACAATCCGCGAGTCGCTTGCCAAGGGAATGGGCTTGGAGGAATTTACAAAGGGCTGGCGCCAGCGTTTCGAAGAAGACTGTGAGGCCTTGCATCTCCTGCCTCCGCATGAATCGCCTTCGGCGATCGATCACATTGCGGAGCAGATTCAGCTGATCGCGAAATTGGTTGAGGGAGATCATGCTTATCAAAGCGAGGATGGGTCGGTCTACTTCCGGGTGTCCTCCTTTGAGAAATACGGTGATCTGGCACACATCCGCAGGGAAGACCAGCGGGAGAATGCCAGCGGACGCCTCAACGCGGATGATGAATACGACAAGGACGATGTCGCAGACTTTGCTCTCTGGAAGGCTCGCAAGGAGGAGGATGGCGCAAACTATTGGGCGAGTCCGTGGGGAGAGGGGAGACCCGGTTGGCACATCGAATGTAGTGCTATGAGCATGCGTTATCTGGGGCCCTCGATTGATGTGCACGGGGGAGGGGTGGATCTGACCTTTCCCCATCATGAAAACGAGATTGCCCAATCAGAGGCCGCGACGGGTCAAACATTTGTCCGCCATTGGTTTCATGCCGCCCACCTCATGGTGGAGGGTCGCAAGATGAGCAAGAGCCTTGGCAACTTGTATACGCTGGCCGATTTGGAGAGGGAGGGATTTTATCCGGAGGAGGTGCGTTGGGCACTCTTGTCGGGGCATTACCGGAAAACCCTCAACTTCACTTTCGATGCCCTCCGGGCCGGACGGAAGGCTCTCGCCCGCATGACAGCATTGTTGAACTCATTTCCGGCCGGTGCGGATGCGGGAATCAAACCAACTGGTTTGCAGGGCGATTTTCGGTCCGCATGGGATTCTCTTCTCACGGATTTAAATGTGCCGCAGGCACTGGGTTTCCTCATGAAGGAAGTCGGTCGAGCGGAGAAGCAGGGCTCTTCATTTTCTGAATCGGAGAAAACGGCATGGCATTCTTCGTGCGCCCTGTTTTTAGAAGTTATGGGTGTTGATTGGCAGACTTGGAGCCATCGGCGTAAGGCTGCAGAGTCTGAAGAATCAGCGATTCCGGAAGAAATCGAGCAATTGGCCGAAGCGCGTTGGAATGCGAAAAAAGAAAAGAATTTCGCAGAGGCAGATCGACTCCGTGGCGAAATGCAATCGGCGGGTTGGCAGGTGAAGGACACTCCCGATGGGTTTGAACTTTCCCCGAATCAATAGGACAAACCGGCACTCAGCGTTTGCGTCGCTTAGGTTTTTTGCGGGGCGATTTTTTCCCTTTTGCGTGCTTCCCGGTGCGGACTCCCGGTCCTCTCTCAGGTTGAGTTAAGGGCAGCAAAGCATCTGCGGGTTCCCGGGCCTCCCGGTTCATGCGAGCCATTTCTTCGATGGAAGGGAAGTCGCCGTCCAAGTCGGATACCGTTGCTTCGTTTCCTTTAGAGAGAGGTGCCGGTTCAGCGAGTTCGTCGGGCGGTGAATCTATATAATTCGCTGGTAAAGCCTGATGATAAAGTTGGTGAATAATCGCCGTGGAGACCCGCTTACCCAGACGAACAAAAGCGGCTCTTTTTGCTGACTTGAGGGTCCAGCGGGACTGCTTAATCCCAATCGCTTTCGGGGATTCATTGCGGAGCAAATGGATGAGACTCTGTTTTTCCCGTGCGTTTAAGGTGTCGGTCTCTTTGGCGCGCCCCCGATAAATTACCTTCAAATAAGAGTCGCCCTCTTTTTGATAGATTTTCCACGTCCGGGAGACCGCCTGCCGCGTGATTCCGAGATCGGCAGCGATTTTGATTTGAGTTTCGCCGGCTTGGATGCGTTGGACGATAGCCCGCTTCCGTTCGGCTATTTCCTCATCGGTCATTCTTGCAAAGGCTGGGTTTGGATTAAGGATTTTGGCTCTTTGTCCAGCTCTCGATAAATGTGGAGAGCAAGCCGACTCCGAATCCGGTCGCCCCGGCAGCGCGATAGGGTTTCTCCTTGTCGTTCATGGCAGGTCCGGCGATGTCGAGGTGCACGTGGGGTAGGTTTTCCGTCCAGCGGAAGAGGAAAGTTGCCGCAGTCGAGGCACCTCCCCATTTCGTGTTGCCCAGGTTTCGGACGTCAGCGACTTTACTGCTAATCTGCTCCTCAAACTCTTCCCCGACCGGCAGGGACCAAACTCGTTCGCCGCTTTTTCCTCCGGCGTTTTGCATCAGAAGTGATAGGGCAGCGTCCTTGCAAAATAGACCGGCTCGTTCTTCGCCAAGGGCGACTACGCAAGCTCCCGTAAGAGTTGCCAGGTCAATGACCAGATCGGGTTGCACTTTTTTCCGCACGTAGCCGAGAGCATCGGCAAGGACGATGCGGCCCTCCGCATCCGTGTTGGCAACTTCAACGGTCTGGCCGTCGAAGGTCTTGATAATGTCACCCGGACGATAGGCATCCTCACCCGTCATATTTTCCGCAGATGCGAGGATGCCGATGACGTTGCAGGAGGGCTTATACTCGGCCACCGCCTGCATGAGTCCCAAAACTGCACAGCCACCCATTTTATCAAACTTCATCTCGCCCATCTGATCCGCCGGTTTGATACAGAGTCCGCCTGAGTCGAAGGTGATCGCCTTCCCGACAACGACGAGAGTGGGTGCTTTCTTTTCGGAGCAGTTGTAATCGATCCGGATCAATCTAGGCTCGTTTGCAGAACCGCGTCCAACTGCAAGGAGTCCACCAAAACCGTCTTTTTCGAGATCTCCCTTATCCCAAACCTTGGTTTTCAGGCAGGTTTTGTTCGCGAGAGCCTCCGCTTCATCAGCCAAAGTTTTCGGGGTGACGAAATTTCCCGGTAGGTTTCCCAGTCGCCGCACATAGTTGGTCGCTTCTCCGATCGTCACTCCGCGCCGAATCTTTTCCCGCACGTCTTTCAGCAACTTTTTCGGACCCACGAGGGTTACGGAGACCGACTTTTCTGATTTTTTTTTGGTTTGAAACTCGTCGAAAGAATACTGACCGGTGGTCAGACCCTCGGCGATTTCGGCCGGAAACCCCTCCAAGTTGCTTACGTCGATTGCAATCTCCTGCGCGCCAGCTGCGATCGCACGTCGGATGGCGTGTGCGGAGGCGAGTCGATAGGTATGTGCCTTTGCTTGAGAGATATCACCGATGCCGATATAAATTTCACGCCGGTTCTCCGAGTGGAAAATGATGGCGGATCCCGTAGAACCATCGAACTCGTCGCTACTGAAGGGTCTGGGTATGAATTCCCCCTTTGCCGAAAAAAGGATTAGGTCTGCGGTTGCAGGAGCGGTTTCGCTGGATTTGATTTGGAGCCGTACTGACATGAGTGAGAAATTGACAAACGTGGATGGAGAACACAACGCGCGAACTTCCTGGGAGGAAAGATATCGCTGTGGTGATACAGGATGGGATCAAGGGATGGCGGCTCCATCTCTGGTCACTGCTCTGGATTTTTTTGGGGATCCGCAAAGAGTGTTGGTTCCGGGGTGTGGAATGGGGCACGACGCGGCGGCCTTGGCGCGTGGCGGACACGAAGTTGAGGGCTGGGACCTGGCGCCAACCGCAATCCGGGAAGCCCGGAAGAGTTACCCCATGGAAAATCTCACTTTCCTGGAGAAGGATTTGTTAGCCGATGCGAAGGATCAACCCGGTGAGAAAAAAAGTCCGGCTCGATTTCAAGCGATCTTTGAGCACACTTTTCTATGTGCCATCGGACCAACGAAATGGGAACAGGCTGTGCGTCGATTTTCAGAACTCCTTAAGCCGGGCGGCAAGCTCTTCGCCATCCTTTTCACAAATTTGGTAGAGCACGAGCCTCCTCCATGGAAGATCACCGAACAACAGGCTATTGATCTGTTTCAAACGGATTTTAGAATTCTGGATATTGACCGATCCATGAATTCATTTCCCCATCGAGTGGGAGAGGAGACTTTTTGGTGCCTTGAAAAACGAGCTTTTTGAAAGTCTGGGCCCGTGTAGCCGCCTGTTCCCCATGACCTTTTCGAGGGAGATCCCTACGACTCGACCAGGGTTTGCAGATAATCGAAGCTCTTAGCGATCGACTCAAAGGGATCGCCCGGGCAAGTGTCCTGCTCGACCGCAAACCACTGGCACCCCGATTTTTCCGCTTGTTTTAGTATTTCAGGAAAGTTCAAATTTCCATATCCGACCTCGCAGAATTCGACCTCACTCTCTTCATTCACGCGATAATCCTTTAAGTGGAGGATCGGTAATCTGCCCGCGAGACATCGGCACCAGCCAACAGGGTCTCCCCCACCGAATTGAACCCAGTAAGTGTCCATTTCTGCCTGGAGGTTCTCCGGTTTGGTTTCGGAATAGATTCGTTCAAGTATCAGCCTTCCGTTCAACTTGCGAAACTCGTGGTGATGATTGTGGTAGGTGAGAATTTGACCTGCTTTTGCCAAGACCTCGCCTGACTTATCCAGACCGGCAATTAAAGCAGCTACCGATTCTTCACTCCCAAAGTCGATGCCAGCCGGGAAGGGATATGCGGTTAGGCTAGTACCCAATTTGCCAAGTCTTTCGACCACTTTCTCTGGTTCGTTTAGTATCATCTCGCCGGACTCGTGCGTTGCGCAAATTACAAGCCCATGTTCGGCGCATACGCGAACGATGACTTCCTCGGGAATAACCTCGTAGTCGACACCGCTGATTTCGACGGCTTGGTATCCGATTTCAGCAACCTTCCGGCAGGTTTCTTCAAAATCTTCGATAGAATTTGTATGGTCTCGAAGTGTGTATAACTGGATAGCGATTTGTGAGGATTTCATTTTAGGTACTCCAATCTTCTATTTGAAACTAAGGGTTGGAATTTCATCATTTAACTTTTTGCAGAGTCCGCTATTTCCTGTGCCTTCATAGAGAGCTCGGCAGCAGCAAAGGCATGTTCCTGAGTCATGGCGTTTTCAGTGCGGTTCAGGCAGTCTAGAATGAGACGGCCGAAATAGGGGAATCCAACCCGCCCCTCGCATTCGATCTCTTCTTCCGTGTCTCCGTTAACTAGGAGGATGCGGTTTCCGGTGCCCTCTCGACAGACGTCGATATACTTGCGGAGCTCCATGTAACCTTTCTCTCCGAGGATGAAGGTTCGACCATCACCCCAGGTGCGGGATTTTGCGGGGTTGAACCAGTCCATCCGGCAGTAAGCCGATGCACCATTGTCTAATTGCAGACTACATTCACCATAATCTTCCAAACCAGGCTTGTCCGGATTGGCAAAATTTTCCACTCGCGCGGATAATACCTTTCCACCCGTCGCCCCGGAATATTCGAGGAATTGTTCGAACTGATGGGAGCCAATATCGGTTAAAATGCCTCCGTATGCCTGTTTATCAAAGAACCAGTCGGGGCGGCTTTCCTTAGCCAAGTTGTGCGGAGCCAGGTTGAGGATCTGCAACACGCGCCCAACAGAACCATCACGGATCAATTCTCCAGCATGCCAGGCAGACTCGTTCATCAACCTCTCGGAATAGCTGACCATATACTTCCGATCCGTCTCAATGACCTTCTGCCTTGCTGCAGCCAGTTGGCTTAAAGTGGTGAAGGGAGACTTGTCGGTAAGGTAATCTTTTCCCGCATCCATGACGCGGAAACCAATGTCAGCGCGGAGGTTGGGGATCGCTGCGGAGGTAACCAGCTTCACATCAGGATCCTCAAGGATGTCCTCGAACTTTGTGGCAATGCGGGTCCCGTTGTCGATTAGGTCGCGCAGCGGCTCCAGCTTCGATTCATCCTCGGCATAAACCCATTTGCAGGTACCTCCTGCGTTTACAAGCCCACGGGTTTGTCCGTAGATGTGGCCGTGATCGAAGTGGCTGGCAGCGAAAACAAATTCTCCATCGCCAACTACTTTTTCGGACGTCGCTTCCGGCGCGTAGTTCATTCCGTCTTTCGTCATAATTGAAAATTTCCAGCAGTAAATTTAGTTCTTAAAACCGAGAGCTTCCGGGAGGTACTCAAGAAGGCGAGTGGTGCACACCGCTTGGTTGCCCTGTGCCCGAGCTAGGCAATCGGCTGCCCGTCCATGCCAGACAGTGGCAAGCGTAGCCGCAGTGGTTGGATTTTGTGGATCCTGTGAAAGAAGTGACCCTACCATACCGGCGAGCAAATCACCTGTGCCGCCGCGAGCCAGAACCGGACCGCCAAAGGGAGAGAGATAGACTTTAAATGCGTTTGCAATGCGGGTGCGGGGTCCCTTCAGAATCACGACGGTCCGGTTGGTCTCGCAAAAACTCCTGAGGGCTTCCGCTCCATTGTCTTCAAAGGGTTGACCACCGATTCGACTCCATTCCCCAGGATGTGGGGTGAGGATGACGGGAGGAAAGTGTTCCGGCCTGCGTTTCAGGGATTCGACGATTTCGGGAAAGAGTGCATCCGCGTCAAGAATGATGGGCTTTTCGACGCTCTCGACCAACTTACGTATCAGGCTTCGGGTGCTGTCAGAACGTCCCATCCCAGGACCGGTAAGGATTGCTGAAAAATCAGCCAATCGCGAGTCGAGTTTGCTGAGGATTCCGGTGTGAAGAGAACCGTTTTCCGATGAGACAGAGGTCCACATTGCTTCCGGCTGCTTGATTGCGCCCGCTTTGGCCACGGATTTTACGGTTCCAACGGTGACCAAGCCAACGCCGGAATTAGCCGCGGCCATGGTAGCCATAAGGCAGGCCCCAGGCATGGAGTCTGAGCCAGCTAGTATGAGTAAATGCCCGTAAGTTCTTTTATGAGTGGCCGGTTCGCGGAAAGATGCGAGTTGCCAGAGAATGGATGCCCTTAGAACGCACATTTCCGGTTTTAAATCGGGGCGCGGTAGGAAAAATCCCAAGTCGAGATAGCGAATTCGGCCGACTTTTTCGATTCTTTGGTTTTCCAATACTGGGAGTTTCGCAATGCCGGTCGCGTAGGTAAAGTCGGCTTTGAATGCGTTGGGGTCCGATTCATCTCCCAATCCAGAGGGTAAGTCCACTGCGGCGCGCAGGCGAATTTGCGGGTATTTATTGATCGCGTTGATGATTCTCAGTGAGGCACCGCGAAGGGGAGGGCGGCATCGCATACCGAAGAGGCCGTCTATGCAAAGGTCAATGCATCTGCCTTGTGAGAAATGATCCAGAAGCGTGGTGACGTCGTCTTCTTCATCCACGGCTTGGATTTCACTCCTCACCCGAAGCAGTTCAAAGGGAGCGCGAACGTTTTTGCGGAGACTATCCACGGAGAAGGCGAGCAATACCAAGACGTCGAGGTCGGGGTGTCTGTCGATCAACGTGTTCGCGCAAATCAAAGCATCCCCGGCGTTGTGGCCCTTGCCAGCGAGTATGACCGCCTTGCCGTATGCTGGAAATCCGCTGATTTCCTCAAAATCGTCTTCGATCGCTGCCGCGATCGATCTTCCGGCACGATACATCAATACGTCCTCGGTTTCTTGTCCGCTTGAAAAATACGCTTCCTCATATTCCGCTGAAGCAGAACAGGATAGAACAGGATGCGCGTCGATTTTCATGATACTCTGCAGCGATTGTTTAACGGATGAGGAGAGCGATTGCCGTGGCGTGTTCACGAGTGTGAGCGAGACTTATGAGCACATCACTTGCCTCTTTCTTTGCCAATAAAGCTCTCCCTGACTCGTCGAGGCAAATGGTTGGTTTGCCGAGTTGATTTCGAAGAACCCCAGCTGATTTCCAGCCAAAATGCTCACCAATACCCGTCCCAAATGCCTTGGAGACCGCTTCCTTGGCGGCAAATCGAGCTGCGAAATGCGGGCCGGAAAATTTCATCCCATCGCAGTATTCGATCTCCTCATCTGTGAAAACCCGTTTGCGAAAACGGTCCGCTTGTCGTTCCAGTGCTCGGACGATGCGGGATACTTCGATCAAGTCGATTCCTACGCCTATAATTGTCGAACCAGCTGGTATGTCGGGCATCGTCACGAGGATTCTCCCTGATCATTCATGCGGGACCGCATTTCACGGACCGCTTCTTCGATTCCATAAAAGAGGGCGCGGGAGAGGAGACTATGACCAATATTGAGCTCGTTCAAGTAGGGGAGTCGGCAAACCTCAAAAATATTGATGTAGTTGATCCCGTGTCCGGCATTTACCGTAATTCCGGCTCGGTGAGCGCGCTGGGCGGCTGAGACCAAGCGTTCCCATTCCTCCCTTTGGCGCGGCTGACCATACTGATTTGCATACGCTCCCGTGTGCAGTTCTATGACAGGAGATTTAAATTCAGCGGCCCGGTCAATGTGTTTTGGATTTGGGTCGATGAAAAGGCTTACCGCGATGCCCGCTTGCGTTAGGGTTGCTACCGTAGCCGCAATCTCCTCTGGGCGGGAATCCAAGTCAAGACCTCCCTCGGTCGTGACTTCGCGCCGGTTCTCCGGGACGAGGCAGACACTCTCGGGCCGCAGATCCAAGGCGATTTGTGTCATCTCCCTTGTGCAGGCCATCTCGAGATTGAGGCGAGTGGCTATGGACTCACGGAGGCGGTATACATCCCTGTCCTGTATGTGGCGGCGGTCTTCACGAAGATGAACCGTGATGCCATCAGCTCCAGCCTGTTCCGCGCGGAGAGCCAATTGCACGGGGTCTGGCTCTACGGACCCGCCACAGGTTGTTTCGGCATCGCGATACCGAGCCTGACGAAGGGTAGCGCCATGGTCGATATTAACTCCTAGCAAAGTGCGAGACACAGGCAATTTCATAGATGAAATTGAAGGCTAACTGAGTCGTGGACTCCAGCCTTTTTCTCCGGACAAATGGATCCGTAGTGATCGGGGCTACTAACGGTCGTAACCGACCGCCATGTTCCGTAGGGCAGTCGAGAAGGCAATACTAGTGCTGATAAGTGCGTCCAATATGACGACGGCTGCGACGACCCACTGATAGAAGGCCGGCGAAGTACCGGTCCGCGTTATGTTGTAGGTGAGAAGAGCTGTCACGATCACGACACCTACAATGGCGACGGTGAGATCGAGAATAAATCTTCCAATTCTAATATCGGCGCCCTTGATGATCTCGATCACAAAGACAACGAGAGCAAAGACGATCAATACATAGTCCAGCGTGGTACCTCTAATGGTCCCAGGGAGGAAATCCACGATTACCGCAATTCCAATCAATAAAAACGTCCACGGGAAAATTCTGAGAAATCGAATTATTTTGCGGATGCTGAATTTGCTTTTCGGCTCTTTGTTCTGCATTTGGCTTCCACCTCCTATGATACTTGGGTCTGGATTTTCGCTCATGGGTTACAACTACAGCATCGTGGATGCCATGACTAGAATAATTAAAGTAGGACAACTAAAAGCAGGATCCCAACGAAAATTCCAATCGCCAGTAAGGCTTGTTTTTCAGGAGGTGTTGACTGCAGCATGGGTTCACTCCCTTGACGTGGAATAGAGCCGTGGCACCCTCTTTGTGATGCTGCAAAAGACCTCCCATGGAATGGAGTCCGTCCATTTGCTGAATTCCATAACGGTTATTTCAGCATCCCCTGACTTCCCGAGTAGAGTAACATTGTCGCCAACTTGCAGGTTATCGACATCAGTTACGTCAACGACGGTCTGGTCCATGGTCACCCTGCCAAGTATGGGGCATCGCTTCCCGTTGATAAGAACTTCTCCACGGTTACTCGCAGCAGTCGGTATCCCATCTCCGTAGCCAGCGGTAAGGATCGCTGTGCGGGTTTCTCTTTTTGTAACGAAGGTCCTTCCATAGCTGATTTCAGTGCCGGCTGGTAGGGTCTTGATGAGACCAACCCTGGTTAAAAATCGAAAAACGGGCTCTGTGGAAACGGATCGGAATACAGAGGTGGGGTATTGGGTGATGCCAAATTGTAGAAGTCCGACTCGCACTGCATTGAAGGGGCTTTTTTGGTCGAAGGCTTCGGTCCCTGCACTGTTGTCCGCATGGATTAGTAGATCGCTGGAGTTGGTTAGACCAGCTTCCTGTAGAGCTTGAAAAAACCTTCTGCGTTGCTCCTTCGTGAAATCGGGGGAGGTCACAGCGTCTGAATAATGCGTGTAAACTCCTCGCAAGCGAAGATGTTTTGCCTCACGGACGGCGTGGAAGACTTCGGAGGCATCGAGGTGCCAGACGCCCAGACGACCCATGCCGGTATCAATTTTGATGTGAATATCCAGCGTCTTATTCTGGGCCTCGGCAGCGAGATCAAACCTGCGGGCTTCGTCGGCCGATGACAGCGTTGCGACCAAGTCCTGTCGGACCAGAGCGTGCTCCTCTTCGGGCAAGACGGGCCCTAGGACAAGAATGGGCCATCCTCGGGCTATTTCTTGTAGCCTTGCTCCCTCTTCCACATTAGCGACGGCGAAAGCGTCTGCATTTGCTTGCATGAGCCGGGAAGCCGTTTGGTAAACTCCGTGGCCGTAGGCATCGGCCTTGACGACAGCGACATAACGAATCCCCGGTGGCAATGAGTCGCGAATACGAAATAAGTTTCTCTCTAAAGCCGCCAAATCAATTTCTGCCCAGCACCGATATTTCCCTGGTTGGATCATGACGCGAATTCCCATTTCCGATACTGGGTCGTCCCCATCACAATCGGTTGCACGGTTTTCGTGAGTCTGAGGAATTCCGGTTCATCGAGATGGTTTGAAAGGCTCTCAAATAGGGGAGGAGACACAAGTGTGGCTCCTTTCGGTGGATCTCCCCGCAACGAGGTATTCAGAACATAGAGTGGGACCCCGCGGGACTCGGGCGCGTCCCCTTCGATGATTGACAGGTCCTTTTCAGTGGGGTGGGTAGTTCCATCATGGAGAATCTGGCACCAAGCGTTGGTTCTCCACTGGCTGAGTAGAATGAATGGTTGATCGAGTTGAGCTTTTGCAATTTCCCGAGCACTCCAAACCAGCCCGGAATAGCGATAGCGGTTGATCTCCTGCATTGGATCGGCCGTTTCCCAGACCGAAAGAAACATCGCCATGGATCGCAAACTCAAGAGCGATCCTGGACCGCCGCTGTAGATCCAATCATCGATCATGTTGGGTTTAATTTCAGCCTCGTCGAGCACACTGCGAAGAACAGGGGCAAGAGTTTCCAGTGGATTTCCGGGTGAGGATTTGTGAACGAGCCACTCTTTCCCCCGAAGAATTGCAACATCAACCCGCTTGCCTTCGCCGTTCAATACGAGCCGAATCTTCTTTTCGGCAGTTGGGTTCACTTGTAAGCCCGTCGAAGGTTTGTCGGTAGAATGCTCAGCTCGTCCCGATACTTTGCCACGGTGCGCCTTGCTATCTTATACCCTTTTTCCTTCAAAATTTCTACGATAGCTTGGTCGCTGTAGGGTTTGGACGAATCCTCATTGTCCACAATCTGTTGGATGGTGTCCTTGATGCTCCGGTTGGAGACGGATTGGCCGTCATCGGCTCGGTAACCAGCGGTGAAGAAATACTTTAAATCAAAAATTCCATGGGGAGTGTCGATGTATTTATTTGCAATCGCTCGACTTACGGTTGTTTCGTGCACACCAATGATTTCAGCCACTTGATTCATGGTCAGTGGCCTGAGCTTGGCTACACCCTGTTCGAAAAAAGGCTTCTGCAGGTGAAGTAATTGGGAGGCAATTCGCTCGACCGTCTGCTGCCGCTGTTCGATGGAATTCATCAGGAAACGTCCCGATCTTATTTTATCTCGCAAATATTCTTTTTCCGTTTTCGGCAATTTCCCTTGAGCAATGAGATCTTTGTAAACACGGCTGATTCGCAATCGGGGGATGTAGTCGTTGTTGAGAATGATGTGCCATTCTCCTTCCTCGTCTTTATAGACTTTCACATCGGGAACGATAACCCGGTTGTTGTCTTCGGCGAACCTCCGTCCAGGTGCCGGGTCTAAGGTCGCAATCTCCTCAAGAGCCCGATGAATCTTTTCAACATCGACGCTGAACTTGCGGGCCAACTCAGGAATTCTTCGACGGAGGAGGAGAGAGTACTCCTCTCGAAGGATGCGAGCCGCCATGCTTTTTTCCTTTCCGGAAAGTTCTAGCTGAACCAGTAGGCATTCTTGCCGGTCACGAGCTCCAATTCCAACCGGATCAAAGGTTAACAAAAGGGCACGGGCCTTCTGGACCTTGTTGAGGGGAAGATCTCCCAAAAGGGCTATATTTTGTTCATCCTCGTTCAGGAAACCATCCCGGTCCAAACTCCCAATCAGGTACTCCATGGCTTTCTGATCCAATTTATCCATTTCAGATAAATCGGCTTGGGATAAAAGATGCTCTTGCAGAGAAATTTCGCCCACAAATGAGTCAAAGAAGTGTTTTCGCTTCTCCTCCGCATCGGTGCTTGAAGTGCGTATCGTGCTTTCCCCGCCAAGATTTTCCCGCCAGTCTTCGTCCATGCGGTTGAGGAGTTCGTAGTCTTCTTTGTTGAAGTCCAGCTCGCCCTCAGGCTCATCAGAATCTCCTGTATCTCCCTGATCATCAAGGCTTATCCCTTCCATCGGAAGCTCTTCCAAGGTAGGATTGATTTGGAGTTCTTCAAGGATGGAAGAACGCAGCTCCATGGCGGGAGCTTGGAGTATCTTCAGCGACTGTCTCAACTGCGGTGCAAGCACCAACGAGTGAGTCTGTTTTTGAAGTTGTTGAAATCCTTGTTCGGGCACGGTATGATTCTTGCTAGCAGAATAATTACTGTTCTGCAAGAGGTTCGATTAAACCCTCTTTTGAAGGTTCTACGATATGGATAGCTTCAACCGGATTTACTGGTTGGAACCATCAGGTTTACCAGTGGACATGCCTCTCGGAGGCTCCCGCGAACAAGTCAAACGGGTGCCTTTATAAGAAATCGAACGGGTATCACCCGGATTAGGCGAAGCGGAAATTGATGACATCACCGTCCTTGACCAGATATTCTTTGCCTTCCAGGCGGTAGCGCCCAGCATCCCGGGCTGCTTGGAGGCTTCCGGCAGAAATCAGATCTTGGTAGGATACGATTTCAGCCTTGATAAATCCTTTTTCGAAATCCGTGTGGATGACCCCAGCACATTCGGGTGCCTTCATTCCTTCGGTAAAGGTCCATGCGCGGACCTCCTGTTCACCCGCGGTGAGGTAGGAAGCCAACCCCAGAAGGCGATAGGTCTCTTGGATTAATCCGGTAACACCAGAGTCCGAAACTCCCAGCTCTGAAAGATACTCCGCTGCTTCATCGGGAGAAAAATCAATGAGCTCAGACTCCATCTGCGCACTGATGATGCAAACGCGAGCATCCCCGCGCTTTTTTGCATACTCTCGAACTGCCTGCACGTTTTCGAGGAGGGAACCATTTTCGAGTTCACTATCTGAAACATTACACGCGTAAAGAACTGGAATGGCTGAAAGCAGGTTGAGTCGCGGCAGAATCTTATCTTCACCTTCTTCCAAAGGGAGTGTAAAAGCGGCGTTCCCATCGTTAAGGTAGGGAACAAGGCGGTGGATTAATTCAAGTTGCTTGGCCGCCTCCTTATCGCCCCCCCGTGCTTTCTTTTGAACCTTGATCTCCTGGGATCCAAGACTTTGCAGATCGGCAAGGATCAGCTCGGTTTCGATCACCTCAATATCACGAACGGGATCTATTTCGCCCATATTGTGCACAACGTCGGCATCCTCGAAGCAGCGAACAACCTGAACAATAGCGGCCACCTCACGAATATTAGCAAGAAACTGATTCCCCAAACCCTCACCTTTACTAGCCCCCTCAACAAGCCCGGCAATATCAACCATTTCGAGAGCAGCAGGAATAATTTTTTTACTCTTCACGACCCCAGCCAGAGGCTCAAGCCGATCATCCGGCACACTAACAACCCCAACATTAGGCTCAATAGTGCAAAAAGGGTAGTTCTGCGCCTCGGCCTTGCGTGATCGCGTGAGCGCATTAAACAGAGTACTTTTCCCAACATTGGGAAGACCAACAATTCCAGCTTGAAGCATTCCATTTATCCATAGACGAATATCAATTCTGTCGAGTGATCTTTTTAGTTAATACAACCTAGATTAACTAACCAGGTAAAAATATATTGACAAAGCGAAGTAGAACCATTGGATTGTGAGGATGAGGAGAAGAAAGCGACAGAAGGTGGAGGGATGTCTGGGGTATTATCATTTGATGAGCCGGACGGTGAATGGTGAGGCTTTGTTTGGAGGAGTTGAGCGGGAGGTATTGCGTAAGATGATCTGGCAGGTATGTGGATTTTCCG
>Ga0222662_1000707_pt1 | contig 23173 bp, 34 predicted proteins | sample AntAcemetagen600_FD_179821 | JGI IMG/M metagenome (GOLD analysis project Ga0222662, IMG submission 179821) | Saline water microbial communities from Ace Lake, Antarctica - #600 | ecosystem: Environmental > Aquatic > Non-marine Saline and Alkaline > Saline | place: Antarctica: Ace Lake...
TCTTCTTCTAATTTCTTAATCAATTTATTATATTCTTTTATGTCTTTGTCGTCCATCATCCCTCTACTTGACCATCAGATTTTCTTTGAGCATAATCTTCGTTAAATTCATGTTCAGCTTGTTCATCATAAACAAGTCCTAATTCATCAAGTTTATCTGCAATCCATTCATCTGGCATAATATCGGCTCTACCTTTGGCTACATCATAAGGCATGTCAGACTGGAAATATTCATAAAGTTCATCATATAAAACTGTTTCTGTTTCAAATATATTTTCAACTTCTTGAAGTTTTCCATCGGTACCATGTAGGGCATTATGTTTAACTAATATGTTTTTTACTTCATCATATTCATTCATTTTATTTCTTCTTTCTATTTTTAATTGTTATACTCCAAGGTGCATTAGCAGTCCTTAGACCTTTTTTACTAGTATCCCAGTATCGTTTACAAAGATTACCGCTTCCTGCGATAAACTCATGTTGTTTTTCAGAATGTGGATCGTAAGGTCGTTTTATTTTCTTACCATCAGACTTTGAAAAATAATTAATATAGTATTGGTTTAGCATTTGTTTCCCTTTGGATTGTACATAGTATATTTTAACGTTAGTTCATCGCCTGCTGCTATGTTTTCAACAACGATAACGTCCCACTTAACAAAACTCGGTCCAACTTGAATTTCCTTCCTAGAGCAATTAGGTGTATTACTATGGTTAATAAAGCCCCCTAGAGGTGTTCTAATGAACATCTTATCGATTTCATAATGAGTGGTCCCTAAATTACAGCTTACGGTTAAATCTCTATTTGTAAATAATCCCTGGCCTTCGATATTCGAATCTTTAATAAATAATCCTTTAGGTAAAGGTTTATAATTCATTTAACACTCTTACTGTTGTTCCAGACATTATTATTAAATACTTGTATCAATCTAGTTAATTTAACCTCATATTTTTTACCAAATCTATTTGTAAAATAAACTTTACAATCTGTTACCGGTAAGTCTAAATTTCCATATTTAAGTGTATCTATTTTTTCTTTCATTTCTTAAACCATATGTTATCTCTAAATCTATCAAGTTCAACTACATTATCATTGAGATCTTGTATATCTGGTTGATAATGATCAATAATTTGTTCTATTTTATGTAATTTAACAATTGCATAAGGCCAAAATAATTTACATACATGTAAAGCGTCTCTAAAACTACAACGCCAACGGTATTGCATTTTTTTACCTAATTGACCTTTTCCGGGAGGTTTTTCTCGAACTGTACCTACCATTAAAGTTTTATGGACTAATTCTACTACTTCTTTACAAGTCATAGATAATTCTAATCTAATATCCCAAGTTTTATAATCTTTTTTAGAACCTTTTCTTTTCTTAGGATATTGTTTAAAAGATATTGATCCATCTGCATCAAACACTCCTGCAATATAGCCTATATCTAATTTAAAGTTGTCGTTCATTTTTCTACTTTCATAAGTTGTTTTAATATCGTTGTATAAGGATTTGGTTGTAAATCCCTAGTGCAACCGGATAGTAGTATCATCAAAGTCAAACTCAAGATCTTCAGGCTCATATATATAAATTTCTCCTTCCGAATCACAAGTCTTACATTGTATTATAAGTTCTCTAGACTTATTACTAATATATCCATTGCCATTGCAATCATTACAGATTGCCGAATGTCTACGATTTTTTAAGTTTTCCATTTAATTTTTTTACTTTTTCATTTGTAATTGATTCTATGGTTTTACTAATTGATAACGGTGCTTCAGGTAAAAGTACCTTAGATATTGCTATCAATTTTTTATACGTACTATGTGTTAAAGATACGTTTCTGTATTTAGTTATGTCAGTCATTTTCTTTCCTTTGTTATATTATCTATATAGAAAAACTCCTACATAGTCAAGTATTAATTATTCTTCTTTATTAACTTCATTGGTTTTCTGACCAGCTGCTAGTATTTTTTTTAAGCCTAGGGCTTGCATTTCTAATTTTGCATAGTTTTTCCATGCAGTTTTAATTAAATTAAGCTCCAATAGTAGATTGCTCCACTGCTTTTGATTTATGTTTTTGCTTGTTATTGTTACTTTTTTCATATTATCTATTCTGTTAATTGTTCCTTCTCATCGAAGGGGCAATCTTTAATTACACAAGGCATTGTGAACTCCATTGGTTTAAGATCTTCTCCCACTAAATTTATTTCACATTTTGGACAGGACCCCCTAGCCATTAAATCTCCAGAAATTCCTCCTACCCTTTCAACAAGAGGCCAATTCTTTTTATTAATTTGTTCAGCTGCAAATTTTAAACCTTCTACGACTTCTTTAGGTTCGTATTCCGATTTAGCTGCAGTTAAAATTAATCTCCCGTATGCAATATAAGGTCTAGCTTCTTTCTTTAGTGTTTTTATTTCTTTTTTTAACTTATCGTGTATTTCTTTATTTTCTTTCTTTAACTTTTCTTCTGGTGTTTCTATTTTAGTTTCTTTCATATCCTTTATATATAGGATACTAAATGATGTTTGTCAACCCCTACCTTGACCTTTATATTTTATATTTTTTTGCCTTTTTTCTGCCTTATTTAATGATTTTTTGTGTGTTCTAGGCCGTTTTTTGTGTTGATCTCGTGGTGCGTGGTCCGCGTTCTTTGATTTTTTCATCGGTGTTTGGCACCTTTCATAATAGTACCATCTGGCATCTTATGAGTTTTCTTTTTAGAATCTTTTGCAAATTTTTTTGCAACGTTAGGTTTGTTTTTAAATAAATATTTTCTTTGTTTTTCAGATTTAAAAGGCATTATTTCCACTCTTTAACATAAGGCTTGGCACCATCTACTCTTGAAGACATGATAGGCAGATAACTTATTTTACCATTAACATGTTGTTCTAAATCTGCACCACATTCCATGCATCTATAAAATTGAGTTGAGACTCCAACTAATGTTGTGACTTCACTACAAGTAGGACATTCTCCTCGTACAACTTCTGCTTGGATTTTAAAATGTTTCTTTTTCATTATTTTTTATTTAGTAGAATTTATAAAACCATATATTCTACTAATAGCTTTGTCAATGCCATTTAACTCACCTTTTATGTGCTGTTGATCACCCTTAATTTCAATTAAAGTTATTAATGCCCATACTAAAATTCCAAATAAAGCAGTAGTTAAAAATCCTATAATTTTCTTAATATCCATTTTCATTTTAAACTCTCTTTACTTCTTTACATATAAACTTAGTTGCTATTCTATTATCATTAATAAAGCTATCTTCTTGTGCAATTATTAATTCTCTAGATACTTCAAATGCAGCAATAGTACATTCTTTCCATGAATTATATTCATGCTTTATTTCTACTGGAGCTAAGCATTCATTATTTATAAAAGAACATAAAAATATTATTAGTGTAAATTTCACCCAGGGGGTCCTCCAAATATAGCAAGAAGACACATCATTATAATTAATATTGCTGTAAATGTATAATTCATCCTGGCGCTCTCCACTATTGACATGATAAACATTCCTCCCCCGCGTTTTTAGGGTCATTACACTTGCACTCTTCACAAGTACAAATTCCGTAAGGATCAGTATGAAAGTCTTCTACACAGTGACATTCATGACCACAGTCCTTACATTCATTTTTAATCTTTTTTTCCATTTGTTTTTTCCTCTATTTTATAAAAATAGTTATCAGTATTTTCTGTTCTCCATTTTCCAGAATCTTCAACATCCCATGTTGAAGTTTGTACTTTCCAGTCAGGAATATTATCCTTAACTGTAAATGAAGGCAGATCCCATATACATCTGTTGTTTGGCTGAGCCGCATAGTTGCCGTCGTCTAACGCAATTATGTGAGCGCATTTATGTTCATGCGGAATTTCTGAATGATCAGAGTTAAGTACATTAGCATCTGGGTGAGCCCAGTCAATGGTAAATAAATATTTTCCGTGGTGCCACTTCTTGTCTTTACCTATATATTTTCCGGATGAAGCGCTTAAAATATCCCAATTAGTAATAGCAGGGTAATAAGAAAAACTATTCCACAATTCCAGTTCATCAAGTCTTTTAATGGGAACAGTTTGTGGTTGAAAACCACGTTGAATAAAAGCCGATAAGGGTAGGCGATAAAAGATCGCACCGTTTTCCATGATGGCATGCCATAATATAGCACGTCCTGTAAGTGATGTAATACCGAAGATAATACAGTCTTCAACTTCTCCATGATGTTTTTTAAGATCATATAAATACTCCTTTTTTATTTGTGCGTATTGTACAGGGATATTAGCATTTAGGTAAGACATATTTTATTTTTTTTAAAAGATTATACCATAAATCTTTGTAAATAGGATTTTTAGTCTTATTCCACATTATTGCAGCTTTATCAATTTGTTTTAATAGGCTCATTTTATTGACCCCCAATTTTTACCATATTTGTAATTTACTTTGTTAGGCACTTTAAGAAGAATAGCATTCTCCATAGTTTCTTTTACTATTTTAGCAGTTTCTTCGCTATCAATAGACAAACACAACTCGTCGTGTATTTGTATCTGTGGTAAAATTCCCTGCTCGTATAAGTCTACCATAGCTTTCTTAGTCATATCTGCCGCACTACCTTGAATTAACCTATTCAAAGCTTTGTAAGTAAATGCAGGTTTATAATGTTTAGTAAAGTCGCCCATATAATTATCAGCTATGTGATCTTTATACTTATCTAATAATTCAGCTTTAAAAGCTCTCTTTGCGTCATCTTCTGATAATATTGGAACTGGCTCATATCTATTAATTGTATTATTCCATGATCTGTCTTTAGTTTCCCACTTATTAAATCTACAAAATCTATCTCCCAATGTAAATAATAGTTTATTATCTTCTGCAAACTCAATCAAATCCTGAGATAACTTCTTAACAAACGGAGCTTTCTCATGATAAGTATTAAACAAAACACTAGCTTGAGCTTTAGTTAAATTTAATTCGCTGGCTAATTTTATTTTACCCATACCATAGAAAAGTCCTAGGTTAATTGTCTTGGCCATGGTCCGTGATATGTGAGCCATGTCTGCAACAACTTGGTGAAAGTCTACATCGGATATTTTATAAGACTCTTCAATCTGTTCTAAACTCTCTCTTAAATTATTAGGCATCTCAATATCAGGATTCTTATAAGGATATAAAGTTAAAGCATAGTGGACCACAATCCGTGGTTCTTGTTGACTGTAATCGAATGATCCCCACACACAGCCCTCATCAGGTATAAAAAGTTCTCTCATCTTTTTACCGATGATTCCTTTAGATGGAATTTGTTGTAAGTTAGGATTAGACATTGAGAACCTTCCAGTAACCGTTCCCCCTTGATCTGATCTAATTTGATTAATATCTGCATGTATTCTTCCTTCATGGACAAAATCTAATAAGCCTTCAACAAAAGTATTTTTAGCTTTGTCACATTCTCTAGCTTTTACAATCATTCTTAAGAAACGATTTTCATGAGTCTTTAAATAATCTTTTGGAAGTTTAGGAGTAGTAGATGGAACTAATTCTATTTTAGCTTCCCCTTTTTCATCAAGAAGAATTTTACCATCTTTATCTTTTAATTTTTTCTTCCTATCTTTTGTTTTTTCGTAATCGGTAATTTTCTCATGCTCTAACAAAGCTTTAATAGAAGAAGCAGCCCATATTTCTACATCAACATTAGTATGTTTCTTAATAATTTTTAATAAATTATCCCTACGTTTTTCTAGAAGTTTTCCAAGTGTCTTAGCTTTTTCGACATCTATCCTAACGCCTTTAAACTTCATGTCAACCAAACAAGGAAATAATTTAGTTTCTAATTCAAATATCTTTCTACATGTTTTATATTCTTTACTTCCATCTGGATTAGTTTTTGTATATAATACTTCATCTAATTTTTTTTCAAATAGGCTCCACAGTTTTAATGTTAAATTAACATCTTGTTCTGCATAATCTTTTACTAAATGATGAGGCAGTTTGTGCATATTAGACATTGGATCTTTTATCATTCCATTAGACCACTCTAAAACTTTTTCAGCTAAATCATATTTGTATTTAGTTTCATTTAAATAATCTTTACTGATAGAATCTAAAGAATATTTCATTCTAGTTTCATCAATAACTGATGCTGCAATCATGGTATCTAATAGCTCTCCTTTAAGCATATCTCCAGTTGCTGATCTAATCCAACATACATCGTACATAGCATTATGAAATACCTTACGTATATTTTTGTTTTGAAATATCTTTTCATTTAAATAAGCCCAAGTTTCTTTGGTATTTAAATTCTCAGTCATGTGGTGAGCGATAGGGAAATAAAAAGTCTGGTTCTTAGTAGCGATTGCAATACCGGTAACAAAACCATCTTTTCTTACAGCGCCTAATCCTTTTGTTTTTAAATTAGGATCGTAAGTCTCTAAGTCAATTGCAACAATATCAATACCTTCTAAATTTAACTCATTGAGTTGTGGAACGTCACACATTATTTATAATCCCTTTCTATTATCATTTCTAAGTAGTGAATAGCTTTCTCTATGTCTTGTAATCCACCCTTTGACTGATGTCTACAAATATATTTAATTGCATTTCCTTCTGCAAAAAGTAATTTGTTTTTATTAATAAAATCTGCTGGTTGAATCGCCATATCTTTATAATGTGATCCTCCTACTTGTTTTTTATAAGCACTCATTTTTCTTTCCTATTGTGAAGTATTTTTTTCCGGACATTTTTGCTAATCTCCAATAGTCAAAAATTCCTCTGCTGTATGCAGTGTATTGTAATCTTCTTGAAGTGAAGTAAGGATCTTTATTAACGATAGTTTCGTCAACAATAACATTATCATATGTTAAACCTTTAACAGTATGAATGTTTGCATATTCAACTCTAACTTTTTTATCAAAATCAAAACCTTTATATAAAACCTTTTTTATATATTCCATTCGTTCTTTATGTTTGTTAACCGGTGCTCTTATTAGATCAAAATCCTTATGTCCCTTACAAGTAGATTTCAGTAATTTATTATCTATTAAATAATCCACAGTGTAATCTTTTTTAATCCATTTTTTAATAGTTTCTGTTGCTTTAGATTTATCTCCAATAATCAAATCCTTACTTAAATATTCACAAAAATGTTTTATCTGAGTAAGATCCATTGGAATACCTTTAATAAACTCTGGCCATAATTTGTGAGCTCTTAATTCTTTTTTAATTACAAATGCAGGCTTACTTACTGGAGCAAATTCTATACCTTGTGCCATAAGGAAATCTGTACAACGTACATCGCTTGGAGTTCCTCTATAAGTAAATAGAAATGTTTCCTCAGTATTTTTAATTTTATCTAAAAGCTTATTTAAATTTCCCGATGGTTTTAAATCTGGTAAATAATAACCTGTTCCTTTAATGACTTCCCCTATATGGCCCTTTTTATGCTTTTCTTGATATTTTGCTGGAGTCCACACTCTATGAGACTTATACTCCTCCCAAACATCGTGTATGATCGATTTACAATATGTATTAATAGCTTCACCACATCTACTGCCTTCTTTTAATTCATAATAAGGATTTGCAGCTAAGTTGTGAAAATATTTTGCATCTGATCCTGAATACTCAAATAAGGTTTGATCTGCATCTCCAACTAAATAGTAATGGCCTTCTTTTACGTTTCTTGCCATTTTATCAATAGCTTTTCTTTGAGGTACATTACAATCCTGACATTCGTCTATAATTAACATATCTATATCTGGATCTTTTACATCGTCTTCCAGTTGTTTAGTTTTTTCATTATACGTTTGACGTGTAAAATTATTTATCATATCAGAGAAATCACAAAGATTGTGACCCTTTTTATATTTTTCATAAAGTGGAAGTAACTCTTTAATTAATGTTAAACCATATGGATCAAAAGATTTTTGATTGCATTTAATCCAATACTTATCTAAAGTTTCTCCATGTCCGTCAGCGTCTGATAAGTATTTATAAAATCTATGTTTACGTTGTATGTCGTCTTCCCTGTGGAGATTAAAACGACTATCTTTGTTTATTAATTCTTTATGATTGTGTAAATTAAACATTTCTTTTTTTAATAATCTACTTTTGCAATAAGTATGGATGGTACATACTCTATGCTTCATTGCTTTTTTAGTAATCCCTCGTAATTGTGGAAATATATAATGTCCTTCTTCATTTTTTAAATTTTTTAAATCAAAAATAGCATCTCTAATTTCATTAGCTGCTATGTTAGTATGAGATAAAATTATAATTTTTTCAGGAGTATATTTTTCTAAAGCTTTCATATACATATCTACAATAAATTTATGAGTTTTACCTGTACCTGGAGGACCTGCAATAAATCTAGGCTTGTTCAAAATTTATTTCCTCCGTTTCTTCACTTTTCCCTGCTAGCAGAATATCTTCATTTTGAATTTCAGGATCCTTTATTACCCAAGAAACTAAAGATTTTGTTAGGTAGGTCCCTGTTTTTCTTTTAGCATTTAATACGTCTTGTACTAAAAGTACAAGATCTACTCGTTTTTTGTAACTCACTCTTTGTTCTTCTAAATAATCCTCAAACCCATTTAAACTAAATTCTAATTCATTAGCCCGTTGATTTAAATAAGGGTTTCCATAATTAAATAATTCTGATTTACTTGTATATGCTTTTTTCAGTTTAATATAATTAGTAAAATGTTTCTTAATCTTATTAGACTCTGCAGCTTCTGCCACGTAGTCTTTTGATTTAGTTCTTGATTCAAATTTCATTCTCATAATCTCCTCAAACTGTGCCGCTTTCATTTTTGGAATCCAAACTTGAGCTTGAGTTACAACAGCATCATAAAACTTTAATTGGTTCATAAGTGTTGGTCCGTCAATTGTGATTGTTTTCGTAAAAGACTTCCCTTCTAATTTTCCTGTTACTTCTATTTTATATCTGTCCTCACCATACTCGACAATTTCACCCATAGAGTCATCAGCTATTTGTTTAACTTGTACTAATGATTTATCTTGGACACCTATCCAACTAAATACTGTTGCAATACTTTCAGTCCTGCATTCAATTATTTCTGCAAGTTTAGGCATGCCAAATGGTTTTTTAGATTTTCTTGTTGTTGAACCTTTATTTTTTCTATTTTCAGATTCATCGTCATTAGATTCTACTGCAATGTCATAAATAAAATCATTAATTTCAGTATCCTCCCAATCTGTTTGCTTAATTAAAACTCCAGCAATAGCCGTACAATATTCATCACGTTGACCTTTAGGTGCATACAAAATAGATAAAGCAGTAGCTAAAGTTATCTTTCTTAGGATTTTATTTAAATCACCGGGGTATTCTTTAAAGCCTTCATACTTTTCCCATCTTACATGTTCTCTATGTTTACTATGTAATGAGCCTGGAACGATGGTATAACATGTTTCCGTACTTCTTATTTCACATAAACATTGTCCATGTACCGCATGTTCAACATATCTTTCAAGGTCTTTTGGTAATGAAAATTTCTGTGCCGGTAATCTTGCTTTAAACCAATAATGGCTTGTGGGGTTATGTTCTCTACCAGATATTGTAGGCCAATTTGGTAAATATTTATTTGCAAAAACTTTTGCACGATTATTATCAATATCTAAATCTACTACGTTATCTAATCTTAATCCTATTTCTTTGTCTGTGTGTTTGTTTTTCCATTCTTCTTTCGTTATTTTAAAATCTGGACTGCTCCAGCTTAAAACTTTAGGCCTACCTGCCTCGCATGGCACCAAAGTGTATCCCAGATTATACCAATCCCCGTAAGTAATTGGCCCGTTATTTATATTTTTAATTTCATTCATAATTTTATTGTGGGCGGATCCACTCTCGCTTCGCCGCCCAATTTCCTAGGAACTTATAAAACTATTTTTTCAATTTTAGGTTGTTCTTGATTTTCAGGTTTAGCTGCAATCTCGCCAGCGCTTACACGCTCTGCAAAATTTTTAGCCATATCATAAACAACTTTATCTGATACCGGACCAACTTGTGATACGTCCCATCCAAACCATGTTCCTTTGTCATTTGACATCTGAACAGTCTTTAGTTTATAAATGTGGCTATATGTTGGCGGAGTAAACATACCATTTTTACCTTGCAGTTTAATCCCCATCATCATTGAGTTCCATTTTCTACTAATTTTTAATTGAGTAGCTCTCATAGAAATCAATGCTGTTGTAGGTGAATCCCCTAACATAAGCACAAAATGATTTGCTGTGTTTTCAATATAATTACCATTAGGTAATCTATCTTTATAAGATTTATCACGAGTTGTTTTACTCAGGATATCACTTTCAGCGTTATGAATCGCAACTGGAGCACCAGTACTGGCTCCCCTGTCTTGCCATTCTACTAACTGTCTTTGATAATGAACAGGAATAATATCAACACCTTTAGAGCCATCAAAAAATTGACCGCTAACTGTATTAAATATCATACCAGGTTCAGCACCTACTTTATACTTTGCATGTGCCTTATTAACTTCCGGTGATAGTTGTCCTAACACCTTCAGAAAAGGTAATGCAAGGTCTTCTTGCGACATATTTTCTATGCCATGATTTGCATCTGCTTCAAACATATTTGTAGCTAATGCGCCTGCTTCTTCTTTTTTTATTACTTGGTTCATGTTTATTGTTTCCTTTTTATTGTTGTTTTATTTCCAACGAAAACGTTGAAAAGCTCGGTAGGCATTTCTTTGCCCGATTCTATACGCTCCCGAACTAGCGCTTTGAGAGTCATGGGCTCAACCTTCAACTTTTGTGTCGGTTGATACCCACGCTCTGCTGCAAGAGCAACATAATCAGCTGCCTTGTTATCCTCGTTGCGACCAAAAGATACAGATATCTCGTTTTTAATTATATCTCCTAGTCCATTGGTACGAAGCCAGTTAAACGCAGCATCTCTATTAGCAATAGTAATGTTTGCGCTGTAATTTGGTTTAACATCTACCGAAGAACCATCCATTAATTTAAGTTGAGATAAACCCATCTCAGCCATCATCGTTGGAATAACTTCTCCTGATAAATATTCAAAGTCTTTCTTTTTTTGTTTTAGATTTTTTTCTAGTATTTCTACTTCTTGATCTAAAGTATTTAGTTTTTCCACTTGGTCCGCTAGCGACTGAATATTTTCAGTCTTACCTAACATCTTTGTTTGGTCTTCCTCAAAGTCTATATTATTCATCTATCTTTCCTCTTTCATATAAGTTAATTTGAATAGGATAATATTGTCTTTCTTGTTTATCCCATTTTAGTAAATTGTATTTACCATTAGTCATGTCAGAAACTATCGAACACGCTACACCAATAATTGCAGGATCTCCAGTTAATAATAAATAATCTTCTGTCGTAAAATCTTTTAAAGCTTTTCTAAGTTTAAAAATTAACGGACCAGGAGAAAATATTATCTGTGAAAGTTCCGGTAATAAAAAAACAAACTCACCATATTTTGATGCGCCCATAATATTTATTTTAGGCCTACCTTCGGCAGTACCAGCAATTTCTTGAATGACGTAAACTTTATTTTCTTTCATAATTAGCAATATAGTGTTGATTATTTTATTGTCAAGCATTTATTATTATTATTTTTTACCCTTGACAAAAATAGATTTTCTCCCTATATTCTTAAGTAGAAAGAAGAAAAATTATGAACTATAAATTTAAAACAAAACCGTACGATCATCAAATGACTGCATTAGAAAAGTCATGGAATAAAGAAACTTATGCTTATTTTATGGAAATGGGCACTGGTAAAACAAAGGTATTAATTGATAATTTAGCCATGCTTTATGACAAAGGTAAAGTTAATGGTGCTTTAATTGTCGCTCCTAAAGGAGTTGTAGGTACTTGGAGTAATAATGAATTACCTACTCACTTACCCAACCACATAGAAAATGTGACCGTATTGTGGCAAGCTAATATTACTAAAAAACAACAAGAAGATTTAGATACTCTATTTGAACAAGGTGAAAGTTTACATATTTTAATTATGAATGTGGAAGCTTTTAGTACAACTAAAGGAGTTGAATTTGCTGAAAAGTTTTTGTCTTGTCATAATACTTTAATGGTTATTGATGAATCGACTACTATTAAAACTCCTTCTGCTAAGAGAACTAAAAATATTGTTAAATTATCTGAAAAAACTAAATATCGAAGAATAATGACAGGATCTCCTGTTACTAAAAACCCATTAGATTTATTTTCTCAATGTGAGTTTTTAAGTCCGTGGTTGTTAGATTTTGCTTCGTACTATTCTTTTAGAAATAGATATGCTCAAATGAAAACATTACATATGCACGGTAGACAAATACAGATTGTTAATGGCTTTAAAAACTTAGGTGAATTATCTGATAAATTAAAAGATTTTTCTTATCGTGTATTAAAAGAAGATTGCCTAGATTTACCTGATAAAATATTTATTAAACGTCAGATAACTTTAAGTAAAGAGCAAAGAAAATTATATGACCAAATGAAGCAGGAAGCTTTAGCTATTCTTAATGGAAAACAAAGTACTACTGTTAATACATTAACTCAATTAATGAGATTACATCAAATTACTTGTGGTCATTTTACTGATGATAATGGTCAAATTCAAGCTATTGAAAATAATAGAATAAAAGAATTGTTATCCATAGTAGAAGATATGGATGGTAAAGCAATTATATGGGCTCATTATCAATATGATATTAAAAATATAATTAAAGAAATAGAAGCAGTTTATGGTCCGGGATCCGTGGTTGACTATTATGGATTAACGCCAAAAGATGAAAGACAAGACAATATTAAGAAATTTCAAGAGGACCCTAAGTGTCGGTTCTTTGTTGGAACCCCCGCTACGGGCGGCTATGGGATAACTTTAACGGCAGCAAACACCGTTATTTACTATTCTAACGGCTATGATCTTGAGAAGAGATTACAGTCCGAGGACCGTGCTCACCGGATAGGTCAGAAAAAACCTGTAACCTATGTTGATATTAATGCTGAAGACACGGTTGATGAAAAAATCGTAGAAGCTTTACGTAAAAAGATTAATATTGCTTCTGAAGTATTAGGTGAAGAATTAAGGTCATGGATTTAGTAGGATATACACGCGAGGCGCGCTGGGATTTTATTTTAAGAAATATCGTGAAGACCAGTTTCTCGGTTTAAAAACTTATATTCTATTTTAATAATTTCAAAATCTTTTTTAATTTTATTACAAATGTCTTCAACATTAAACTCACCACAGCTGTAAACATCAAACTGCATTAACGCCGGACTTACTTCATCCCAAATATGCATAGCAATGTGTGAAGTTTCTATAATTGCAACAGCTGTTATTCCACGGTTGCCTGGCATGTTACAGTACTTAACATAAGGGCCCATAAATATTTTCATATTTATAGATTGAACAAATTCTTCAAACCATTCTTTAAGTTGCTCTTCATCCATAGGAGGTCGAAGAGCTTCTGCTCTGATAATTAAATGTTTGTGTACTAGTAAGTTATTTTGCATATCTGTCCGTGGACAGACCTAATATAGGTTTATACTCAGTTTTGCCATCTTTTTTTATGGCCATTAAGTATTCTTTTCTATTTGCATTAATTTCTTTTGTATATGAGACGTGGACCCATCCCGAGTTAGGTTCACCTGGAGTGTAGTATTCTAAAATTAATTGGTCAAACATTAGGTTCTCTTTGATCCAATCTGCTAGTTCATTATTAGGAACACCGAATATTTCTAGGTCAGCTGCCTCACCACGGCAATGTTGGCTGTCAACTGAGCTACCTATAGCATTGGATAAGATAGGGTCTCTAAAACCACTGGAAATGTGTACTACCTGGTTATAATGGTCTCTAACGGGCTGTAGGACCCTCTCACAGAGCAATCTTAAGTTTTCGGTCTGATCATCCGTAGGGTTGTTGTTAAGGCCCATCCTGGTCGCTGTTTGGGACTTACAAAGCTCAGCCTTGCTAAAATTCTTGCTCAGTTTCATGGATATCCTATTGGATGATTAACATATAGATTACACCGCCCATACCAGTGATCAAAGCTCCAACCGATGTTAGTAAGATAGTTTCTATTCTACAAATCTGTTTCTCTAAAGAATTAATTTTGTCATAGGTTTGTTTCTGCATAATTCTACACAATTTTTCATGTGATTCTATTTTTGTGAGTGCAATATTTTTAGCCATTAAATTTTTCTACTTACAATTACTTTTTCCATTGGCGATAATAGTGCTTCTTCTGTACGTGTCAAGTTAGTATTAGAGACTGTTTGTTGTGTCATTTGTGGTTTTTGTATAACCGGTTGTGGTTGTGGTGGTAATGGTGGCGTTATAATCTCTTGTTCTTCTACAATGTAATCTGAAACATCTACACCAAACTCCTCATCTAAATTTAACTGTGCCATTTGATTTCTTAGATCTACTAATGCTGGAATTGCTTCATCAATACCAGTCATCAATGGTTGACTGTTAACTTTTCCACCTGTTGCAAAACCTTGAAATCTTTCTCTTAAATTTAATTGTCTAAATCCTTGTTGTAAATCTCTTACATCGCCGGATGCTGCTGCAAACGGATCTTCTTCATCTATACCTGCAGCTATTTCTCTAAATTTTTGTAAAATATCTTTAGATGGAAAGTAAGGTTCAAATTTTCCTTGGTTTAAATTGTTAAAATTTTTAGAACTAATTTGTCTTTCTTCAAATGTTTTTCTAACATCAAAAGGAGTTTCTCCTAAAACTTGTGCGGCTTCAATATTTTTAAACATGTCTTTTTGTACTTCAAATCTTGCTTTGTTAGATGCTATATATCTTTCAATAACATCTGCTTCACTTACGGGTCCACCTTTTAATAATCCAAATACACCCCCTGTAAATTCTCTTCTGGCATTTCTTATTCCAGTTTGATATTCAGCAATTTTAAATCCCATAGATTTTAATGGATCTATTTTAATAGCTCTAAGTCCCATAAAACCAGCTAGTTCAGGCCCAATGTTTAATACTTCTCCTGTTTTATCTGGAGTTCCAAAAGCCGCAGAACCTAATCTTAAAAATTGTTTGTAAGAAGGGGCTAACGCATTTCCTAAATGCATAAATTGAATAGCCATTTTATCTCCTGCAGAAGTTTGATCAGTATAAAGTTGTTTTCCTTCAGCAGTTCTTCCTCCTCTTATATATAAATCGAACATGGCTTCTGTCCAAATAGATTCAGAAATAAATGGATTCATTATTTCACTACTAGCTTCCATCGTTCCATTAACAAAACCTTCTAATAAAGTATCACCGTCTTCTTGACCTTCTTGTATGTTATTCATTAAAGTTCTAAATGGTCTAGCCATTAAATCATATGCATTACTGTGGCTAAAATCTATATATCTAAGTTGCCCATCATCATCTTTTATGGGTACAAGAGTAGAATTTTTAGACCAGTCTGGCACAAATCTTCTCATAGCATCTATTTCTTCGTCAGCTACATCATATAAAGCTTTAGCTCCTTCGGTTACTGCAATAGGTATACCTACTAGAGTGGTACTCATGCCCATTAATCTTTTAAAACCTGTTCCCCAGCTCCCATCTTGTAAAGCGTTGTTTTTAACTACTCTTTCAGTTCCATCTTCTAAAAGTTCTCTAACCGTAAAACCCATATCACTTCCTATAATTCTTTTTACACCCGGGCCTTTTACATGGCTCATTTCTTTTAAACCTTGTTGTGCAATACCAGTTGTGGTTCTAATAATTTCTGAGGGAAATGACATAAAATTACCAATTGGTAATAGTCTTGCAGTCTTAACTGCTTCACCTACAAATGCATAATTAGGTACAGTGTTTTTAACAATATCAGCTGCTTCTTGTTTTAATGCCCATAGTTTATCATTTCTTATCGGAGCTCCATCTGGTCCAACGTTTTGTTTAAGAGTTTTTTTAAAATCATCAAGAGACATCCCTGCTCTTTTAGCACCAGTTTTTATAATTCTATCTAGCTCTACTACAAAGTTTGTAATTTTAAATGTATCATCTTCTGCCATGTATTTACCTTGGAAGAACTCCCCGACTTTTTTAAATTTTTTAAACATACGACCTAGAATATTATCTATTCCCATCATACTCCCACCTGCGTTAGTATCTTTTAATAGAGATATAAGATCTCCTAATTGAACTTGAGAATTAGTAACTCCTAGTTCTAATAAATCTTGGTATTCTTTTTGTGCTAGTTTAGAACCAGGTCCAGCTTTTAATAAACCTGATACATCTATACCTTGTTGAAATGCTCTTTTTAATAAACCTGGATTAGTTAATCCTTCAAACAATAAACCATTGGCTGCGCTAAATGCACCTGCACTAAAAAAGTTTCTTATGTGAGTAGGTATTGAGAAAATAGTTTTAGCCATTTGTGATACCCCTTTTGGAAACAATAATAAATTTCTATAAAACCAGCTGACTGCTTTTTCTGTGCCCCCCATATTTTTTTTATCTCCTCTTACAAAACCTTGTAAAGCTCCCATAACATCGTTAGCTGATTTAATACCTTCAGCAATTTCTCTTGTAGTATAAGTTCCTGATAAAGGATTAATTAAATTTTTAGTTGCATCTATCTCACCTAATACCTCATCCATTTTTACAATTTCTATCCCGGTATTTTTAGTATCTAATCTTTCTCCTGCTTCTTCTGCACTATTCCAAAAAAATCCTCTACCCCCTTTAGCTTGTATATCTGCATTCTTGGCTTGCACTTCTCCAAAGTAAGCGGAAGTTCTAGCAAGTGATGACAGGTTAGTCATTCCATTAAATAATGTAAACCTTGGATCTTTAATTTCACCAAACAACTCTCTTAATGCTTTTTTCTCAGCCATGGTCCCAGCTGCATCAGCCCCTAAACCTATGTCGACACTATTTAACTTACCGGTTTCTGCAGATTTCGCTGTGTATTTAAAATCAGGTAACGGTTTAGGTTTTTTCATTTTCTGCGCTTGATTTAAAATTTGATCTACAATCATTCGAGCCTCTTGTTCTGTTTTTAAACCCCCGCCAGTAAATACTTTAACAGCGGCTTTGTAACTTTCCTCTGTTGGTTGATATTTTCTAAACAAATTAAATAAATTACTTTTAGTTTCAAATATTTGAAATGTATTACCCACATAACCTTCTAATCTTTTTTTAAATAATTCCTTTAATTCTGTTTGTGCGGTGTTGCCTGCACCACCCGAAGTCTTTTGTAATATATCAATAAGATTATTCAGTTCATTACGACCTGTATTTAAAGCATCTGCTAATAATTCTTGTTGTTCTTTAGAAATATTTTTTACATCTAATTGATCTATAATATTTTTTAATTTTTTAGGATCAATACCCGTCGCTAAATCACCATCTAAAAGAACTTCATTAACTTCTTTTACAAATTTTAATTTCTGTGATTTAATAGATTTGTCAGCTATTTCTTGTGACACTGGGAAGATGCCATCAACAACTTTAGTTATGTTTGTTACAATCTGTTTTGCTCTATAAGAATCTCTAGTTTTAAGACCTTGTTTTAACATTGCAGATTTCCACATTTCTTCTGGTTGATTTCCTCTAGGACTAAATTGTGATCTAATATATTTATCTAAAAATCTTTCAAACTGTGAACTACTATAAGCTAAATCTTTACCACGTTTGGCTAATGACTTAGCTGCATTACCTACACCAAAAGCAAATGGTGTAACTAATAAAGACTCTGTACCAAACTTAAATCTATTCATAAGTTTTCTAGTAGCATCTTCTCTACCACTTAAACTTTCATCTCTATTTAGACTTGTTGGTCCTTCAAACATGTCACCGAACGTACCTATCTCATCTGTGTCTATAACCAAACCTTCTCCGGCTGCTCCACCTGTTACAGCTAAAGCAAATCTTTTATATTTAGATCTCTTGTTTAAATCATTTACTTTATCTAAACCTTCTTTTAATTTACTTGGATTATAAGTTTTAACTATATCTTTTGGATCCCCTGTTTTATAATATTTTTTTCCTTTACCTAACTCTAGGTATGCACCTTCTCTTTTCGCTCTTAATGCTTTGTTAGTCATTTTTCTAGCAGCTGCATTAGCTGCTTTAAAACCAATACCACCGGGTACAGCTATTTGTACAATAGCTTCTGTTAATTTTCCAATAGTTCTTTCTTCTGCTGTGTCTTCAAATATATTTATCTTATCAAAAAATTCTTCAACGGATGATGCTGTATCTGAGTTTGCTCCAAGGTCAATGAGCTCTGCTCCAAGAGATATTACTCCTTCAGGTATTTTAATTATTCCGGATGCTAACCCCGCACCAAAAGCTTTGTACCAACTAATCTCGTTGTTGGCTTCTGCATCGTTTAATGATCTGTTGTCTTCGGCCATTTAAAACCTCTATCTTCTTCGAATATTGGTCGTATCTATAGTGGACATATCTACAGGAGTTGTAATTACATCTTTTATTTTTTTAGTTGTTTCACCTGTTTCTTTTAAATAATCGTCATAAGTATAAGATTTAGGCTTTTCTCCTGTCATTTTTTCATAAAATGATTTGTCTTTATCTTTCACAACTGCAGTAGTATTAACAACTTTTTCCCCGCCCCCTACAGTTCTTAAAATGTATTCTCCTTCAACAACAACAGCTTCTAAAACTTGATCATTGTAAGGATCATAATAAATTGATCCTAATCTAGATGAAGTAGTTCCTTTATTATTTTTTACTTGAGCTTTAGCAAACTTTTCTCGAATTTTAGCATCGGTAGCTTGTTTTTCACTTAAAACTCCACCCATATTTCTGTCTTTGTATTCTGTAGATCCTCTATAAGTCCATTCAGCTTCGTTAGTAGCTGCGTTATAATTATTAAATTTATTATCAGCTATAGACTCTTGGGCTCTTGCTGTAATTAATGCATCTAAGTTATCTGTTAAAGCTTGAGCTGCTATTCTTTGGTCAGATTCTATTTGTGTTTTTAATCTTGACATAGCTGATGCATCTTTAGCTGCTGCTGCAGTTGCTGCATTCTCTTTGTTGATATCCATGATTTCTGATTCCATACCCACTTGTCTCATTAAATTACTGTCTGCATCTCTTGCTTTAGAAAATTTATCATATGGATCTTTAGCTGAAGCTGCTGCTGTTTGAAATATGTTTCCCTCTGGTGATCTTGATGCAATATCTAAACCAAAGTTAATTAAAAAATCATTAAAGTTTCTTTTGGGTGGGTTTGCTCCCATTGCATTCATAATTCTTTGTCTACTTGAACCACCATTGTCATAACCTTGTCTAGGAGCTAGTCCGGATGTAATACCTGTACCCTTACTATCGGCACTTCCACCTTTTCTAAACATAGGTCTTTTATATAATCTATCCATTATTTTATTCCTTTTGATCCTCTTAAATAATCACCATAGTTTCCAAGTAATCCTCCACCAACTGATGCTATTCCTAGTGCAGTTTGTAACGGTGTAGAGTTAGGTGTAACTGTTGATTGATATTGTCCTGGTGCACCCGATGCAATACTAGCAATACCTTGACCTTGATAACCAAGTCTTTCATAAGGTTCGTAAGCTTCTAATCTATTGCCTTCTCTTTGTGCATCTAACACTGCTTGAGCTTGAGCTTGTTGACCTGCGCCCGCTGATCCTAAAGTACTTACATCTTGTTGATATAAACTTGGAACGAGTCCAGCTAATCCTTGTTGATTTTGTGATAGACCTAATTGTTGATCTCCTAAATTCATTTGTTGTCCAAAGGCTTGGTTTGCTAATTGATTAGATTGAGTATACCCTTGTTGTAATAAACCTGATTGTAACAAAGCTCTATTTAAATCAGATTTGTTTTGATATTGTGATCTCATTACACCTTCACGTCCACCACCTAAGTTTCCAGACATCGCTGCTTGTTGACCAATACCTGTCATACCTGCAGCAGCTTGTGTGTCATATTCTGCAAGTGTCGCGTCAATAATATCTTGTTGGTAAGGTGATTGAAATTGTTGATAAGCTTGTGGTCCCGAATAACCTCCAGCGGCAGTTCCATATTGTCCTGCTCCCGTATCGTAAGCTCCCGCTTGTGTAATATAAGGAGAGAATGCACCTATCCCTTGACCTGTTGCTAAATTATAAGCAGACGTTTGAGCTGCATCTTGTGCTGCAACTTGGGGTGCAAATTTTGAAGTATCTAATGGTGCAGCAGTTGTTGCTGTTAACTGTTTTCCATAATCCTTCTGTAAATCTTCTACATATTGTGGTGGTAATTGTCGTTGTTCTGCTACAGCCATTATATTACTTCTCCTAATCGTTGTGATGTTTGAAACATTTCTCTTGCGCCTTGCATGCCTTGTGAGTCTTCAGATATCTGTCCACCCGCTTCTAAATTTTTCATAACTCTCTCCATAACTTCTGCTCCTTGATCTATATCTCCGCCACCTGCGTTTCTAACAGCATCTGCAGTAAATACAAACTCATTTACACTTAATCTTGCAGGGACATCGTCAGCTTTTTCTTTAGCTCCAATAGGTACAAACCCACCTTCAGCTCTATAATCTAATTCCATACCACCAAGGTCCATTAATCCACCTTCAGCTCTTCTTATTCTTCCACCATAAGCCATATTTACTTCTTCTCTATCATCTATTTCATTTAAATTCTCATCTATAAAATCTTCTTTGTTTCTTAAATATTGATTATACATTTTAGGATTAGTAAAAAATTTAGAAAACATTCCATTAAAACCTTGATTACCTTGATTAACAAAACCTTGATTACCTGAAGAAGTATTTTGTGAACTACTAAACATTTGTGGATTTTTTCTAATAAGGTCAGCAATCATTCCTCCCATACCGCTACCCCCTTCAAATGAAGGTGCATCTCCCGCACTCATTGAAGCTGATGTTGGTTGAAATACTCCCGCAGATCCACTAACTAAACTACCTAATCCATAGCCTATTCTTCCACCATTTGCCATGATCGCTGTGTTCTTAGATGCTTGTGTTCCAAGGTAAGGAAACTCAAGTCTAAGATCTGCTAATAATTTACCACTTGGATCTTTGTAGGCTGCTGTAACTCTTGTTCTAATATCGTCCATATCATAGCCTTCACCACGGGCCATGATTGTATCTATTGTTTGCTCTGGACCACCACCTAATAATTTTGTTCCAAGGGTCAAGATTCCTGCTGCACCTAATAATTTTTTAGGATCTTTAAAATCTGTTAAAGATGTTGGAACATATTGCATAACTTTATCTAATGTTTTTCCTAAAAAACCTTTAGGTATATTTTGAGCAGCTTCAACTCCAACTCGATTCATACCTGTAGACACAGGATCACCCATTCCTACGTAAGCATCCATTCCACCATTTGTTGCTGCGTCTGCTGTTATACCTTGATTAATTTTTACTTGGTTTGCTGTGTCTCCTCTTGCAGCCATAATATTTTTTAAATTATATTTACCACCCATAGCACCTGCTTTAGAGAACATACCTGTTGAAGGTCCCATATCTCTTACTCCTGGTAAACCTGGAGAAATCTGTCCAAGGCCGTAAGTGCTTAAACCAGACATAAGAGACTCACCCATTCTACCAGTTCTATCAAATCTTCCTAGTCCTCCAGCTAGTGCTGCAGGTAATGCAAACTGTGGAGCCACCATTGCAATATAAGGCGCAGCTTTTTCTGCTATCTCCGCTACTTCATTTGGTATAATTTTTCTAATTGTCTTTTTTAATTTACTTCCTAAACCATATTGACGTCTACCATCTAAACCCATGATACCACCGAAGGCAGCACCTTGTCTTGGTTTTAATTTTTCACGTATTATCCACTCTGCTTTTGCAGTTGCAGCTCCAAGATCTAATCCCTCGTCTCTCATAAAGCCTTCAATTAATTTTATTTTAAAAGCTGGACTTGAATAATCTACAGGGGCCATCATTCTTTGTTCCTGTTCCATCATTTGTTGCTGTTGTATCATCTGTTCTTGTTGCGGAGACTTAGGACCTTCATTACCTGAATAAGTAATATCGGGTGCTCCTGCGTCTATGGATTGTGTTATTTGATTTTCAAACATATATTTTTCCTGAATTTACTACTTTACTTTGTTTCCGACAACAAATCAAGAGCTGGCATTATAATCTTGACGTCTCTTCTGATGTCCTCTTCTGCTATATTAGCTGCCTTTAAAGCCTCTTCATTCTCATAGACTTCACCGGTCTTGTTATTAGAAAGTGTCGTTATGATTTCTTTGGGGGTTAGCATTTGCATTATGTAGTTATTTCCTTTTTAATGTTTAAGTAACTAATGGCTACATCGAATGAGCCTGTATTACTTGATTGAATTGTTAAGGTGTTTCCACCTTCTACTATTAGTGGTTGAGTTAATAATTCCATTGTTGTATTAGCCGTAAGTGCTACAACTTTAATAGTTGTGATAGCATTGTTCATAACAGTAACTGCTGGTGTAGCCGCTGATGTAACTTTAATAGATTTAATAACATAGGTTTCACTTACTAAAGGATTACCGGCACCAAACATAGTTAATGCTAACCCACTCGTACTATTATCTACTCCATAAAATTTATATTGATTGACTACTGCCATTAATTTAAAAAGAAGTTCTTAGCTTCTATCTCCTGTTTTAATTCTTCTTGAAACGTTGTATTTAATTTTTCCAGAACAGCATCTAAATCTCTAACCAGGGACTGAGCCGTGTCTGCTTGGTATTCTTCACTTGCTCTAGTTAATGTTTGTACAATTTTTGCCATTATGTATATAATTTACTTATCATTTCTAAAATTGCTGGGTCTAACTGACCTTGCTTATCTTGTCTAAATTTATTAGCTACTCTAAATCTTTGTGTAAAATCTTCTTCTTCTTGTGATACCGGAACTTCTTCTTCTACAGGTAAAGTGTAAGGATTGTATGCAGCCATTATCCCTTGGTTATCACCACCACCCTGACCTTCCGGTCCAAAGTCATAACTTTTTGGTCCTGCAATGTTTAACATATTATATCCTGGTACATCTAAATTACCATATTCAGTAGCTTTAGGTCCAGTTACTTTATCAAACAAACTGCCAAGTCCTCTAATACCCATACCAATTAACCCGCCACCTTTAATATAATTTCCTATCCCTCCAAATACATTACCCACTTGTTGACCAAAATTAGGAGGTGAAAAAGTAG
>Ga0222662_1000709_pt1 | contig 23140 bp, 20 predicted proteins | sample AntAcemetagen600_FD_179821 | JGI IMG/M metagenome (GOLD analysis project Ga0222662, IMG submission 179821) | Saline water microbial communities from Ace Lake, Antarctica - #600 | ecosystem: Environmental > Aquatic > Non-marine Saline and Alkaline > Saline | place: Antarctica: Ace Lake...
CCCCGGCTCTCGACGAATCCGAATCGTCGGCCGCCGTGCTGAAGGCCATCGCCGTTGGACTCGCCGACGGATGGACCGCTGCGGTGACCGCCGAGCGCCAGCTGTTGACCGAACTGCGACACACTGAGACCGCCAGATCGCGGCTCGATGCTTTCCTCGCGAAGGCATGACCGATCCTTGTAAGAGCCGTTGGACCGCCGACCGCTCTTCGACCATTTTCATGCTCCGCGGATCCTGACGGATCCGCCCCGAGCACCTTTGTTCCCATGGAGTCACGACACGATGTCCGCCCCCGACCTTGCCAAGGATCTCAAAAACGTTTCCGAGAAGGATCGCAAGCAGATCCAGCAGGCCCAAGAGATGCTGGGCGCCGACCCCGAAACCATGGGGTTCGTCAAGAACATCTTCTGGGGTCACTTCCGCGAGGACGTGCTCTTTCCGTACCCCCAGGTGTCCTCCGAAGAAACCGAAAAATGTGATGCACTTCTGGCCAGACTCGACGCCTATCTCGTGAACGAGCATCCCGCCTTCGAGATCGATCGCGACGAGGAAATTCCGGACTGGGCCATCAAGCGCCTCTTCGAAGTCGGCGTGCTTGGAATGACCATCACCGAGGAGCATGGCGGTCTGGGCTTAGGCATCACCAGCTACAACCGGGTACTTGAGCGCATCGGTCGCAGTTGCGGATCGACCGCCGTCCTTGTTTCTGCGCACCAGTCAATCGGCTGCAAAGCCTTGATGCTCTTTGGTAACGAAGAACAGAAGGCCCGGTTCCTGCCTCGCATGGCGACCGACACGCTCAGCGCTTTCTGCCTCTCCGAACCCAACGTCGGCTGCGATGCGGGTGGCCAAGAGACCCGTTGCGTGCTGAGCGAAGACGGAACCCACTACATTCTCAATGGCGAGAAGAAGTGGGCCACTTCAGGCTCGCTCTCCGGGCTCTTCACCGTGATGGCGAAGCATCGGATCACTGATCCCAAGACCGGCAAGGAAAAAGACAAGGTCACCGCCCTGATCTGCATGCCCGATATGGAAGGTGTGGACATCTATAGCCGCAACCGATCCAAATGCGGCATCCGCGGGACCTGGCAGGCTCGAATCCGGCTGAACGACGTCAAGGTCCCGGTCGGGAATCTGCTCCACCACGAAGGACGGGGCTTGAATGTCGCCCTCACCTGCCTGAACTACGGCCGTTGCACCCTCTCCGCCGGCATGGTCGGCGCCGCCAAGTTTGGCCTTGAGCAAGCCGCCAAATGGGCGAAATACCGCTACCAGTTCGATCGTTCAATCTCGGAGTTTGAACTGGTTCAGGATCAGCTCGCCGACATGGCGGCCTGGGTCTATGCGATGGATTCGATGCTCTATATGACCACCGGATTCCTCGACCGCCACGACGACGACATCATGCTCGAAACGGCGATGTGCAAGGTATTTTGCTCAGAGTGGGGATACCGAACCGTCGACAACTGCGTCCAGATCATGGGTGGCGAGTCGTACATGACGGAGAACCGCGTGGAACGGATGTGGCGCGACAGTCGAATCAACACCATTGTTGAAGGCGCCAACGACGTTATGCACTCGTTCGTCTTCGCCTACGGATCGAAGCAACTCGGTGAGTGGATGCTCTCGGTCAAGAACAACCCGACCAAGAACATCGGTGCGGGAATCAAGATCGCCACCCAGCTTTTCCTCGGCGTTCGCCCGGCCGCACCGCGAGCCGCAAAGGCCCACGACCGGATCATTCACCTCGTTGAGGAAAACATGCTTCGAATCCGCGAGTTCAGCCATCAGGTGAAGATGATGTTCAAGGAGCACGAAGAGTCGCTGATCACGAACCAGCTCATCCAGCGTCGGCTCTCACTCGGTGCGATGTGGATCCACGCCATGCTCTGCTCGCTCTCGAAACTAGACTCGAATCTCCGCAACGGGCTCGATGGTGCCGCACTCGATCACGAGATGGCCATTGTCGAACATCTCTGTTCGATCGCCAACGATTCGTTTACCGACGAGATGCGAGCCCTCCGAGCCAACCACGACCACTCGACCCGAAAGGCCGGAAAGAGCGTCTTGGCCTGGATCGATCAATTCCCCAACAGCGATTACGCCATGCCGGAAACCAGTCCGGTCGCCGACGCTCGCGGCCGCGACGGCCATGGATTCCAACCGAATCAGGATCAAATCCATCAATTCGGAAGCGGCTCCGTCTTTACCGGTGAAAAAATCTGAACACTCGCGCCGAAACTAAGTCGTGAACCGGCGATGCTCGAATTCTTTCCTTCCCTGCTTCTTCATTCGGGAGATGACGACACGATGAAGCTCCTTCAGAACATGACCGTCATGGGCCACGAACGTGTGGCGTTCCATCAGGATCCCGAGAGCGGCCTCCGCGCCGTGATCGCGATCCATGACACGACACTCGGCAACGCCCTCGGAGGTACCAGACGCTGGTGCTACGCCAGCGAAGCCGACGGGATCATGGATGTGCTCCGCCTCTCTGAAGGCATGACTTACAAGGCGGCAGCGGCAGATCTTGCCATGGGCGGCGCGAAAAGCGTGATCCTGCTGGATACCCCTGGACAAGAACCGACCGAGGCCCAAGCGCGAGCCATGGGTCGCTTCGTCGAGACCATGTCGGGCGCCTACATCGCGGCTGAGGACGTCGGCGTGAGTCCCCAGTTCTGCGCGTGGATGCACGACGAGACCGACCACGTCATGGGTGACGAAGGCTACGGCGGCGATCCTTCACCGTTCACCAGTCTCGGCTGTTTCAATGCGATGAAAGCCTGTCTCTCCTTCGCTGGTCGACCCATCGACTTCCATGGAGTGACGGTGGGTATCCAAGGCCTTGGTGCCACCGGATACAAAGTCGCCAAGCTGGTTTGTGAAGCAGGCGGAGACGTGGTGGCGACCGATGTCAATCCGCACGCAGTCCGGATGGCTCAAGACGAACTTGGTGTTCGGGTACTTGGAGACGACGAAGATCTCTTCACCCTCCCGGGTGTCGATATCCTCGCGCCGTGCGCCCTCGGTGCGGTTCTCGATGCGAAGAACATCCCAACGCTCTCTGCACCAATGATCTGCGGCACCTCCAACAATATCCTCGCCAATCCAGAATCCGACGGACAGCTTCTGAAGGGCCGTGGCATCGTTTACGCCCCCGATTTTGTCGCCAACGCCGGCGGGGTGATTCGACTCGCCGGCCTCTACCTCGGACTCACCGAGGCAGAAGTTGATGAGAAGGTCGCGCAGATCGAAGGGACGACGCTGGAGATTCTCGAACGAACTGCAAGTCATGCCAGCGCCTACGACGCCGGCGTCGCCTATGCCCGCCATCGCATCGATGCCGGGAAGGCTCGCCAGACGGTCTGATCGTCTGAACTCAACCGCCCGACGATGACTGACTGACTGACTGACGATGGATCACGAGGACGAACGAGGCCCAGCGTTATTCACTCGCCACGCTTCTCGCTCGGTTTCTCAATGCCGAGCACGAGTGTTGCGAGTACAAACACCGCCTTCGGATCGAGCGACACCAGTGACCGCCGAAGTAACCTTGAGGCAGCCTCTGCCCTTCTTCCGGCGTGCCATACTTCCTTCGCTGCCCGCCGGGCGGCTGAACCTGAAAACGCGATGAATCGCCGGGAAACCGCCCCCGCCCCACGGGCTGCGAACCAACTCGCGAGCAGAAGGTCCGCGCGTGCTCGGCACTCCCAGGCCGCCGACCTATCTGCACTAAGGGACGCGTCGTGGATCCGGTACGCCCCACCATTCCAAGGGATACGCCGGCATTCCGAAACGAACATCAGGCGGATAAAGAACTCGTAGTCCTGATTGTTCTTGAGCTGCGGATGGAAACGGCCGCCATCGTTCTCGAGCCGATCAAGCGCGTCGACGCGGATCACCGCAAAGCTCAGAAGAACGGCGCCGGTGTGTTGGAGGTACCAGTCGAGATTAAGTTCGACGGCTTCGACCGCCGCCGGTGCCAGGTGCGGATCGGGCAGTGCGTCAGATGGCGACCAGTTGGAAAAACTCGCGGAGACCATCGCGGCGTTCGGGTGATCCCGAAGCGCGACGTCCATCACGGCGAGGAATGCCGGCGCGGGAAGATCGTCGTGGTCCATGAACCAGATGGCGTCGAGTTCGTGCTGCGCTCGAATTCGATTCTCGCCGATGTTCCGTGGCTGTGTCGGTCCACCGGTGTTCTCCGGCAGCACGAGGACCTCGGGCGACGATGGGTGCCGCGCGACGATCTGCTCCAGGATCGGATCGGGTCCGTCGAGCACCACGATCACCGCCGTCGGAACGTGATCCTGCGATGCGACTGCGTCCAGGGTCGCTTCAATGGTCGATGCCGATCCGAAGGCCGGGATGACGACGCCGAATCGAGTTTGGTTTTTCGTTTCCATGATGTCCGCATGATAGAGGCCAATCGTTGGCACTCATTGCGAAATTTTCCGCTCCTTCTCACTACCGGGATATTGCCCGGATCTTTGCCGGTCGATTCGTGGTGATCGAGTCGACGGCGGTAGACCTTATTTTTATCGCGACCTCCGGATCATCGATCGTCCAGACATGGCATTCGAGCCCGGCCGCATGCACCTCGGCCACAAATTCAGACGTGACGACCTCGGGATTAGCCTGGACGTCAATGCCGTCAGCATTCATTCTCTTCGCGTTGGCGATGGCCTCGGCGGCGGTCGGGGTCCAGATTCCGCCGACGTCTTTGAATGCGGTGATCCAGAGGGCTTTCACCTCTGGCATTTGTTTCTTGCATGCTGCGATCACCCTGGCGTCAAAGGAGATGATGGCGACGCGATCACAATCGAGTGCTGATCGAGTCATCGTCTCGATCAACGCGGGGATCATGGTGAGGGTGCCTTTCACTTCGATGAACAGGACTCGCGCTTCGGGAACGATCGCCAAGACCTCCTCAAGTCTTGGCACACGCTCGCCGACGAACGCACCCTCCGCCCATCGCCCCCACGACCCGGCATCGAGTTGCTGAAAATCCTCGAAGTCCACGTCTTCGACGCGTCGCGGATCACCGGTGGTTCGCCGAAGATCGGCATCATGCATCGCGATGACCACGCCATCTCTGGTCATCCGAAAATCGCCTTCGATCGCATCCGCGCCTTGCTCGAAGCCCAGGCGAAAAGCCGCCAACGTATTCTCCGGTGCGTCGTGCGATGCCCCTCGATGCGCGACGATCTGGGGCACCGGCACGCCAGAAGAGCGGATCGCTCGATTTTGTTCACAACCCATCATCATGATGAAGATGATCGCCAGAACGAGCGATTCGCGTCGAGCGACGAGCACGGGAACGCCCGGCCGAGCCAGCCGTCGACCAGAGATCGGATCGATGACGATCATGGTCTCGATCCAAACGCATCGCAGATTGAATCGAACGCCGCCGCCGCGGGGTCTGCTAGCCTCCGACTATGAGCCGATTCAACTATTCGCTTCCCTACCCCTCCCAACGTGAGCCGGTGACCGCCCGAAACATCGTGGCGACGAGTGTTCCGATTGCCGCGGCTGCGGGGCTCGAAATGCTCCGTCGCGGTGGAACCGCCGCGGATGCCGCGGTGGCGACGGCGGCCTGCATGACCGTTGTCGAGCCGACGACCAACGGACTTGGCGGGGATGCATTCGCGCTGGTGCATGATGGACGAGGTCCAGTGCAGGGTTTCAATGGTTCCGGACGCAGCCCGGCCGGTCTCGACGTCGCGGCGTTCGCAAACGAGCGAAGAATGCCACGCCTCGGATGGAAGCCCGTGACGGTACCCGGTGGCGTTGCGATGTGGGTCGACCTCTGGCGGGCTCACGGACGCCTTCCCTTCGCGGACTTGCTCGCACCAGCGATCGACTATGCCGAGAACGGCTATCTCGTCGCGCCTCAGACTGCTGGCCTCTGGACTCGTGCCGCCAAGAGCTACTCGGCCCGCGCCGATTGGAACGACACGTTTCTGTTCGATGGGTCACCCCCCGCCGCCGGGCAACTGATTCGACTTCCCGGTCACGCGCGGACCCTTCGGGCGATCGCGGAGAGCGAAGGCGAGGCGTTCTATCGAGGGGAGATCGCCGAGGCGATCGAAACCGCGGCTCGGGCGGAGAACGGATTCATGCGGGCCAGCGACCTCGCGGCGCACGAGACGCTTCGGGTCGAGCCGATCGGCATCGACTACCGCGGCACCACCCTGCACGAGATCCCGCCCAACGGGCAGGGGCTGGCGGCCTTGGTCGCGCTGGGCGTGCTTCGCCACTTTGAGATCGGTGATCTCGACCCCGACTGCCCCGATGTGCTCCATCTGCAGATCGAGGCGGTCAAACTCGGATTCGCCGACGCCCACCGTCACGTCGCAGATCCACGTTTCGTCGATGTCTCACCGGCAGAGTTGCTGGCGCCCGCCCGATTGAAGGAACTCGCGGATCGAATTGATCCAACCAAGGCCCAGTCGTTCGATGCGGGTATTCCCAAGCCGGGCGGAACCATCCTGCTCTGCACCGCCGATGCGGAGGGCCGTTGCGTCAGCCTCATTCAGAGTAATTACACCGGTTTCGGTTCGGGCGTGGTGATTCCAGGCTGGGGCGTGGCGATGCAAAATCGCGGGGCGTGCTTCCATCTCGCCGACGGTCATCCCAACCAGATCGGCCCCGACAAGCGGCCGTACCACACCATCATTCCCGCCATGGCGACGCCAACCGATCCGACCGCCCCCGCGGCCGATGGGCTCATGGCCTTCGGGGTCATGGGTGGCTTCATGCAGCCGCAGGGTCACCTGCAGGTACTCAGCAGAGTCCGGGATTTCGGCCAAAACCCCCAGGCAGCGCTCGACGCCTCGCGATTCCAGTGGATGAGCGGGGTGAACGTCAGCCTCGAACCCGGCTTTGATCCCACGGTCTACGAGGTCCTGGCCCAGCGGGGCCACCGGGTGAAACGAGCCGAGAACCGAAGCGTGAGCTTTGGACGAGGCCAGGCGATCCACGCCATCAAGGATGGCTGGTGCGCCGGAAGCGACCTCCGCGCCGACGGCCAAGCAGTCGGATTCTGAGGGGACGCGGCTCAGGTGGGGTCCGGGAATCGTCGCAGGCAGACCCGCTCGCCAGAATCTGCGCGACCCGAGATGGAATGGCGATCAACCCGGGCGGCGGACCCAACCTCAGTCTGGCGGCCATCGACGATCCCAAACTCGGCGATTCTGAGTTGAAACCACCGTTTTTAAGTTATCGGATCCATAAAATCTGCGGTCCAGCCCACGGTCCCTCGATCGGTGCAGAATCGGGACATGGCGTGATTCGTCCATTCGCCGCCCACGGTCAACTCGATCGAGTCGAATACTGAGGTCGTGGTTGGTAGAATGAAAGTCGCGCCGGGTGGACGGAAGCATGACTTCCGGACATCCAGCCTGACGGGGAGATTCCAGACGCTCGATCCGGAATCGCGGCCGCGCCGCACCAGCCTCATGGCCGGCGTCCCATCCACCGCTTCGTCCAGAACGAGGCTGCTCTTCGCTCCCTCGGTGCCTCTGGCACGCGTTCGCTCTTTCGCTCCCATCTGACCGATGGCTTCACGGATTTCTCGCTCATGCCGATTACCAATGCCCTCACCACCGAGATCCAGCGGGTCTCGATCCTCGATGAACACGGCCAGTTCGATGAGACCCTCGGGAAGGATCTCATCCCGAACGACGATCTCATCAAGCTCTACGAAGAGATGTCGCTCTGCCGCAAGCTCGACGAAATCGCCTTCAAACTGCAACGCTCAGGCCGCATGGGTACCTACCCGCAGAACATGGGGCAGGAAGCCAACTCGCTCGGCGCCGCCTACGTCCTGAACCAGGATGACTGGCTGGTGACGTGCTACCGCGAAAACTGCGGTCTCTTCCACCGTGGGCTTCCGCCGGAGAAGATCCTCCTTCACTGGATGGGGGACGAGCGTGGCAACAACATCGACCCTGAACTCTGCATCACCCCCATCGCGGTTCCCATCGGAACGCAGATGCTGCACGCGACCGGACTCGCGTGGGCGAGCAAGTATCGAGGCGAGAAGCGAATCGCCTGCACGTTCTTCGGTGACGGCGCCACCAGCGAGGGTGACTTCCACGAAGCCATGAACTTTGCGGCGAACCTCGATATCCCGGTGGTCTTCTTCTGCCAGAACAACCACTGGGCGATCTCGGTGCCCGGACGAATCCAGTGTTCCGCCCCGACCGTCGCCCAACGGGCCATCGCCTACGGGATGGACACCATTCAATGCGACGGCAACGACATCTTCGCCGTCGTTCATTGCATGCGAAAAGCGGTGGAAATGGCCCGCGAGCACGGACGACCGTTCTTCGTCGAGGGTGTGACGTACCGACTCGGTGATCACACCACCGCCGACGACGCCCGCCGCTACCGCGACGAAGAGGAAGTCGAACTCTGGCGGCAGCGGGATCCCATCATTCGCGTCCGCGACTACATGAAACAACTCGGCATCTGGGACGATTCGAAGGAAGCGGCCCTGATGGAGCAAGTCGAAGCGGAGACCGCCGCGATCGTCAAGAGAGCCGAATCAATCGAAGCACCCGACAGCGATGACTTCTTCAACGCCATGTACGCCGAGATCCCACCCGATCTTGATTTGCAACGACGGACTCGCAGAACCAGTTCGATCGGACAGGACCCTTCCCAGATCGAACGGCCGCAAACCAGCAGCCGCTGATCCGCACCGCTCCTTCCTTTCCCGACCACTCCATTGCGGGGCCCTCCGGTCCCGATGAACAGACGGAACGCATTCGATGGCCAATCTCACACTCGTTCAAGCGATCAACCTCGCCCTCGTCCAAGAGATGGAAAAGGACGACCGTGTCCTTCTCCTCGGCGAAGACATCGGTATCAACGGCGGCGTCTTCCGCGTGACCGAAGACCTTCAGAAGCGATTCGGTGAACACCGCGTGGTGGATACGCCGCTCGCAGAAAGCGGCATCATCGGAACCTCGATCGGCCTGGCGATGGCCGGGCTTCGTCCGGTACCGGAGATTCAGTTCGACGGCTTCCTCGGCCCCGCGTACGACCAGATCTGCTCGCACGCCGCTCGAATGCGAACCCGGACTCGCGGCGGACTCACCGTCCCATTGACCATTCGCGTGCCGGTGGGCGGCGGTATTCACGCCCCCGAACTGCACAGTGATTCGCCTGAGAACATCTATATCCATCAGCCCGGCTTGAAGGTTGTGATGCCGAGCTCTCCCTACGACGCCAAGGGGCTGCTCGTGGCCTGTATCCGGGATCCGGATCCCTGCATCTTCTTCGAACCCAAGCGCATCTACCGAGCGTTCCGTGAAGAAGTGCCCGAAGACGAGTACGTCTTGCCGATCGGTAAGGCCCGAACCGTCTGCGAAGGCGAAGAGATGACGATCGTGAGCTGGGGTGCAAGCGTGGTGCAATGCATGCAAGCAATCGAGAAGAGCGAAAAAAGCATCGAGTTGATCGACCTCCGAACGCTTTATCCCTTCGACATGGATGCCGTGGAAGCCAGCGTCAAGAAAACCGGCCGATGCGTCATCGTGCACGAGGCACCGAAGACCGGTGGTTTCGGCGCCGAGATTGCCGCTCGAATCATGGAGCGATGTTTCCTGCATCTTGAAGCGCCAGTCCAGCGAGTCGCCGGCTTCGACACGATCATGCCCTACTACAAGCTCGAACTCGAGTATCTCCCAGACACCGAACGAATCAGCCTCGCCATCGACGAACTCGCGGCCTATTGAGCCCAACCCACGCTCTCATCGCCAACGACCTTCGTCCCTCACGAATCACCCCACAGTCGCTCCGAGCTCCGGATCCTTCTCATGGCCGCCACCAAGCAACCCGCCGACCAGTCGCACTTCATCCTTCCCGATCTGGGTGAGGGTGTCCACGAAGCAGAGCTCATCAGCTGGAAGGTGAAACCTGGCGATCACGTCAAGGAACACCAGACCATGGCCGAGATGGAGACCGACAAGGCGTTGGTTGAAGTTCCCAGCCCATGGACCGGCGTGATCGATGAACTCCGAGGCAGCGAAGGCGAGATCATCAACGTTGGGTCGATTCTCGTGACCTACAAGTTAGAAGGCGCGAGCACGCCCGCGGCGGCATCCGCCCCGAAGGCGCCGGCCGACACCTCGAAATCTGCAGAAGCGAGCGCCGAGGATGAAGACCAGGGAACCGTGGTCGGCACCATGAGCGGAACTCTTGAAGTCAGCAGCCGATTCTCGCGAACGCCGGAACACGAAGCCGGAACGAGCAATGGCAGCACCGCCGTCGGTAAGGCCATGGCGACGCCGGCGGTTCGCCGAGTTGCCCGCGAACTCGGAATCGAAATTGATCACGTTCCCGGCACCGGCCGTGGCGGGCGAGTCACTGCAAGTGACGTTCACGCCCACGCGTCGCTTGGTCGCGACGGTGCGCCGGCGGCCAACGTGAACACCGACGCCACCGACGCGGCGGTGATCACCGCCGAGACGTTGTCCACCCCGCCCCGCAACCTTCCTCCGATCTCAACCGACGGCATCAAAGAACGCATCCCCTTCCGAGGCGTCCGCCGCAAGATCGCCCAGGCCCTCGACCTTTCGGTCAAGACCGCGGTGCATTTCACGGTGGTGGACGAGGTCGATGTCACCAACCTCGAAGTCAAACGGCGTGAATACGCTCAGGTGCTCGGCACCCGGCTTTCACTCCTTCCCTTCATCATGACCGCCGTGTGCCGAGCTTTGAAGAAGCATCCGGCGCTCAATGCCAACGTCGATGATGCTCGCGAGGAAATCCTGATCAAGGACGTGGTCAACCTCGGGTGCGCCGTAGACACCGAGCATGGTTTGATGGTTCCAGTGATCGGCGGCGCTGATCGGCTCTCGCTCGTCGAGCTTGGGAACGCCGTTAAGTCGGTTGCCGAGGGTTGCAAGAATCGCACCATCCCGCGTGAGCAGTTGATGGGCGGCACCTTCACGATCTCTAACGTCGGCAGTTACGGCGGACGCTTCGCAACGCCGATCATCAACTATCCCGAAGTCGGGATCCTCGCCGCCGGGCGATCCTTTGAGAAGGTGATGGCGAAGGACGGCATGATCTTTGCGGGAACCGCCCTGCCACTCAGCCTGTCCTGCGATCATCGGGTGGTCGACGGCGCCGAAGGCGCTCGCTTCCTGAACACCGTGAAGAAGTTGCTCGAGGATCCCAACTCGCTGCTCGGCTGATCCAATCCGGCAGAAAAATCTTTGACGGAATAAACACTTCTTCGCTCGAGGGAGTGTTTATTCGATTAATTCACGAACGTACGTTGGCCAAAGTGAATCCACACCGTGGAATCTTTCGATTACACGGACATTCGTGATTCTCAACGGGGCCAATTGGCCCCGTAAACGCCACATCTGTGGCTTATGCGCTTTCACTTTTTGCTTGGAGTCAGATCAATGCATATGGCAGCAGTCCTCGGGGACATGACAAACACTTTCAAAGCTCTTCAGGCCGGTCTCTCGGTCGAGGGCATCACCATGTATCTGTTCTGGCTTGGAATCGTGGGAATGGGAGCCGGCGCGGCCTACCTGTTCATGATGCAGGGATCCTTGACCAAGACGTACAAGAAGGTCGCGATCGTGGCCGGCATTATCTGCGCGGTGGCCTGTTTCCACTACTACCGGATGGCCGGCATCTACGTCGAAAGCCTTGCCATGGCGATGACCCAGAATGATGACGGAACCTGGACCATCGGCAAGCTCGCCGCCTTCCCCACCGCCTATCGATACATCGACTGGCTCATTACCGTGCCGCTGATGGTTCTGGAATTCCCGCTGCTCCTCAATCTGGGCAAGAAGGGCAAGCCGATATTCATTGGCCTCGGGATCCTTTCCCTGTTCATGCTGATCACGGCCTGGATCGCTGAAACCAGTACGCTTGGCGGCGGATCGTGGTGGGGCTTCTACATCATCAGTTGTCTCGCGTGGGTCGGCATCGTCGGCATGCTCTACGGTACGGTCACCAAAGCTTCCCGCCATCTTCCTGCCGACTTCCAAGGCCACTTGGGCACGATGAAGGCCTTCATCCTGATCGGTTGGATCATCTACCCCATCGGGTTCCTCCTCGCCCTCTCGGGCAACGAGAGCCTTCGGGAGATCGCGTACAACGTCGCGGATGTCGTCAACAAGGTCGGCTTCGGTGTCGCCTGCGTCATCGCCGCGAAGTGCCTCGGCGATCACGAGGAACGCGGCGAACTCAAGGCCGCGGCCTGATTCCAACCATCGGAGGCGATCATGAGCCCGATCGCATTGCCATCTGATGTTGGTCTCCGAGTCCAAAGCGACCCGCCGGTGGATGCCTCGCATCCGCCGGCGGGCGTTCTTGCGCGGACGAGGTCGGATTTGATTCTCCGAGGGCTTCCCTGGCTCACGCTCGCGGCCACCATGCTGTTCGGTCTGTTCAACCGAGATCTCACGCAGATAAGGGACACCGTCCCGTTCCTCGTGTCATTCGTCTTCTTCGGCATGCCTCATGGCGCCATGGACTTGGTGGTCAACCAACGGCTCCGACGGCTCGAGGGTCGGACCACGGGGCTGAGGGGGTTCGCCTGGTATCTGGGTCTCATGGCATTTGCGGGAATTGTCCTCGTCGCGGCACCCATCGTCGCGGTCATCGCATTCTTCGTGTTGACCGTGGTCCATTGGGGTCGTGGTGATCTGGAAGCAACCGGCGGCAACCCACCACATCGCCTCGACCGATCTGCGGCGATCGCCGGTCGAGGCCTACTGATCCTCGGGACCGCGTTCGCTTTCGACCCTGCCGCCTCCTGGCGGCCGTTCTCCCTGCTGGTGTCCGACGGGGCCGCCGGATCGACGAGCATCGAAATCGCCCGCACCATCGGACTCATCGCCTTTGGTATCGGAGTGGTTTCAAGCGTCTTCTGGGTCGTTCGAAGGTGGTCCTCGGCCGATCGCAGAGGCGCGATCCTCGACACCATCGAGTCGATCCTGATCGTCGCCGCGATTGCACTGACCGATCCGTTGTTCGGGATTGGGATGTACTTCCTTGGAACCCACTCGTTCCGCCATTCGGTTCGGCTGGCGACGACCCCCTCGGTCATCTCGGCCGACGCACGGACGACTTCTCTCGCTCGTCGCCTGACCATCGTCCATCTACTTTCCATTCCGCTTCTCATTCCGACCTTCATCCTCCTGCTCGGGTGGAGTCGCATTCAATTCGGCGGCCTCGACGCCATGGCGCTCACGGTCACCATGCTCGGCTTTTTTCTCGTGACAACCCTCCCGCACCACATGCTCGGGTGTCGGCTTCCACGGCCGCAGGCCGTTTGAAACCCGTTTTGTTCGGGGGGGGACGTTACTTTACCCCCATGACCGAGCAACCACGATCAGACCATCCGTCCAGCATGACCTCCTCGAACACCCACCGAACCGCCCTAACCCGCCTCGGAAGAAGCGGTACCGGCTTCGTGAACCCTTCAGTGGTTCGCGGTTCCACCGTCACCTTTGAGACGCTCGGAGAATTCGAAGAAGCCCTCAGCTGCGATCTGCAACAAGGACCGTATACCTACGGCCTACTTGATACGCCGACCACTCGTGCCCTCAGTGAGTCGATCGCAGCGCTGGACGGCGCCAATGGCGCGGTGCTCCTCGAGAGTGGTCTTGCGGCAGTGGGCGTGGTGCTTCTGTCTCACATGACGCAGGGTGACCATCTTCTGATGGTCGACTCGTGTTACGGGCCAAGCCGGATCCTCTGCGATGGAATGCTCAAGCGCTTCGGAGTGGAGACCGAGTACTACGATCCCCAAATCGGTCAGGATGGACGTCCGGGCATTGAAACGCTCTTTCGCAAGAACACCAAAATGGTCTTCATGGAATCACCGGGATCGGTGACTTTCGAGATGCAGGATGTTCCGGCGATTACAGCCGCATGCCAGGAACGCGACATCATCACCGCGATCGACAACACCTGGGCGACTCCGCTCGGATTCCGACCGATCGAACACGGGGTGGACATGGTGGTCCACGCGCTCACCAAGTACGTCAGTGGTCATTCCGATGTCATGCTCGGTGCGGTGACGGCGCGGACTCGTGAAATCTGGGATCGCGTCAAGATGGCCGCGGTAGACCTCGGACACGGCGTCAGCCCAGACGATGCCTGGCTTGGTCTCCGCGGACTTCGAACCCTCGCGATTCGACTCGATGCGCAGGAACAAGCCGGATTACAACTCGCACGGTGGCTTCAGAAGCGACCGGAAGTGAAGCGGGTCTTGCACCCCGCCTTGCCCGAAGATCCGGGACACGAAATCTTCAAACGTGACTTCGATCGCGGCACCGGCCTGTTCGGCGTGGTCCTGCATCCAGTCAAACGCCAAGCCCTGGCACGCATGCTCGAAGGAATGACCTACTTCCAGATGGGTTACTCGTGGGGTGGATTCGAGAGCCTGCTGATTCCGCAGCATCCGCTGACTGAACGCTCCGCGACACCTTGGATTGAAGACGGCACCCTGCTGCGAGTGTCTGTTGGACTGGAAGCAGTCGATCATCTGATTGAAGATCTGGCCCAAGGTCTCGATCGGCTCGCGGGGTGAATTGGCCGTCGAGAGCCGACCGGCTCATCAGTCATCCAAACCGCCGCGAATCAAACTGAGCCCATCCTCACTCGTGACGGCGATCAGACGTTCATCGGGTGAGATCGCCAACCCACGAATGGCCCCGGTCACCTGAAGGAGTTTCGCAAGGGTGCGACTGTCTTCGGGTCGCGAGATAAAAACCTCGCCGCCCTGACCCGCGCTCACAATTCTTGTGCCTTGATCGATATAGGAAACGTGTCGCGAATTCCCCTGATGCCCGGAGATCCGCGTGGTGTATTCCAAACTTTCGAGATCAAGAACGACGACATTCTCGGGGCGCTCTCTACCAACCAGCGCCATCGACTCTCCTGACGGTGAGAAATCGACGTCGAATTCATAATTCAAAATCGTCTGAGGAATGCCTCCGACTTGGCTCCAGTCGTCCAAACTGAACAACTGAACGCTTGCCGATCGTTCGCCGCCAACGGTGGCGACCTGCCGCCGCGCGGCACTCGTGGAAATCTTCATCGCGCTCACCACCACACCGTTCGCATCGGGTCGGCCCGGATTTTTTCTCGCCTTGATCTCGCCTTCAAGGGAAATGTGCATCAACTCGCCGTCGCTGAACCCTGCCAAGAAGCCCCCATCTGGGTGGGCATCAAAGCAAGACACGACACCCGACTTGAAGATTGAGCGTCGATCACCATTCGATGGGTCGATTTGCATCAGTCCGTTCCCATCTAAACCGACATACAAGCGGTCGATCGCTGGCCAATAGAGGCTCGCCGCGTTTTCGGCGAAGTCGATGGAATTGATCCAACGCTGGGTATAGGCGTCAAGGATGTGGACGCGACCGGTGTCATCGCTGATCGCGATTCGGTCCCCGGATGGCGAAAAGACCACCGCACTGGGAATCGCGGCGTTTGGAAGCTGTATGACCGTGTCACGAACCCGCCATTTCTTCACGGTTCCGTCTTGGCCACCGGACCACACAAATCGCCGATCTTCACTCAACACCCCCGACCAGATATAGCCTTGGGAACTTCCGATCATCTTGATCTGCTCCCCCGAAACGAGATCGAAGGTCCGAATCGAGTCGTCGGTCCCAACCGTATGGACCACGCCGTTCACCTCATCAAACATCGCTTCCCAGACACCACCCTTGTTGTCGCGAAGTCGATGCACCACCTCCCAAGTCTCGGAATTCACAATCTCCGTGATGCCATCACCGCCGCAGACGGCGACCAGTCTTCCGGACTCAGAGATTCCGAATCTGAGAACCACGGAATTTCGATCAAGAACCGGCGTCAAAATACTCAGATCAGAATTTGTCTCGAACACCACTCCTTCCTCGGTGCCCAAAATGACTCGAGCATCGGGAAGAACCGCGAGGGTTCGGATGGTCCGGCTTCCCGTGGCGACAGCGGTCTTGATTTCGAGCGTTTGAAGGTCGATGACGTAGGCGTTGCCTTCCTCGCCTGCGAGTACCGCCACCTCTTCCTGAGGAATCGTAATGACTTCACCGATCGGTTCCGGCGTGCTTCCGCTGAGAATCGTCTTGCCGGTCTGCAGATCGATTGACTTGATACCCCCGTCCAGATCCACGCTCAGAACGATCTCTCGACTTGGAACGACGCAGTGTCGCCACCCGCTGGCATTTGTGTTCCATCCATTGAACCATCTCTCAATGCCCGAACTGAGGTCGATCGCGTGAACGCCGTCGTAGGCCGAGACAATCATCCATTTTTCATCCGATTCTGGCGCGTCGACGAGGTCGATCGAAATGACATCGTCGCGAAAACCGGTAATGGTCATTTCGCTGCGGTCGATCTGATTCTCAAGCCATCCGTACTCCCAACCTCGCTCCGATACGGGAATTTCTGCGAGACGGAGTCGCACCGATGCCATATCCCCGGCCGCGTGGGCAGAAATCGCAGAGCCAAGTTGTGCATCGGCCGCGGCGCGTTGCGCGAGTCGAAGAAGACCGGTCTCACGTCGGAGCATCACGGTCAGCACGACCAATGCGGCGAGCAACGAAATGGCTGCAGCGCCAATCATGCTTGCAGTCATCGGATTACGACGGGACCATCTCGAGGTCCGAACCATTCGACCGAGTGGCCGGGCGGTCACCGGACGATGTTCGAGCCACGCCTCGTAATCCGCGTCCATCGCCTCGACCGACTGATATCGAGCCGACAATGATTTTTCGAGCGACTTCTGCACGATGCCATCGAGGTCGCGGTCGATGGCGGAATCGTAAGATCGAAGTGAGCTCGGAATCGTCTCGCGAATTCGATTGGCAGCCTCAACGATGCCGCAATCTCCCAATTCGTAGGGCATCCGGCCGGTGAAAAGTAAATACGCGACCACGCCGAGCGCATATCCATCGGTTCTCACATCGGTCGATTCGCGCTCGCCGTCGATCTGTTCCGGTGCCATGAACGGGACCGTTCCGAGTACCTGACCCGGCATGGTGGCAAGGGTGTCGAATTGCTGGGTCGGAGTATCAAGTCGAGCGATACCGAAGTCGATCACGCGAACCTTTCCGTCCGACCCGACGACAATATTGGCGGGCTTCAGATCGCGATGAATGACCCCTTTACTGTGCGCGTATCGAACACCGGCGATCGCTTCTCGAAAGAGGATGACCGTTGCCCGGGGATCAAGTTTCTTTTCCTTGACGAAAAGACTGATCGGCAAGGCACCCACCACGAAGTCCATGGCGAGCCAAGGTGCTTTTCGGCCGGCGACTTCGAGAGTGCCAGACGCAAAGACCCGAGCGATCGAGGGATGCTCGAATCCACCCGTGATCTCAACTTCTCGTTCGAACCGGCGGCGAGCCTGGGGCCCGGAGAATGCCGCCCGAAGGACTTTCACGGCGACGATTCGATCGGGTCGACGTTGCCGAGCCTCAAAAACCATGCTGGTTCCGCCGCTCCCGACCAGTCGGAGCAGTTCAAAGTCGCCCAGTCGGCAACCCACCAAGGATGTGGGGCCATCGGTTTCTTCTTGGCGATTCTCGAATTCTTCCTGATCCACCATCGTGGCGTCGATGAACTCAAGAAGACTCCGGACTTCGTCACGAATCTCAACGTCTTCGCCTGAGGAGGCGATGAGACGGTCACGATGCTCGGCTGTTTCCTGAACGGCTCGATCAAAGAGCGTGCGAATGCGTTCGACTCGTTCTCGTTCAGACTCGTCTAGATTCGAGTTGATCAACGGTTCGTTCATGTCTGAGTCGCGATGTCCTGAAGAGAAACATAAAAAATTCGTCAATGACAACTTTGGAGAGGCGGTCCATTAGTCCAGTTGATTTGCAAGATGGCGTTGCAAGAACGCTCGGGCGAAGGTCCAGTCTCTCCGAACTTTCTGCACCGAACACTCCAAGACCAACGCCACTTGTCCGGTGGAGAGACCCATCAGCCACCGCAGCCGAGCAACATCGGCCGCATCCGGATCAATTCGATCAAGTTCTTCAATGGCCGCGAGAAGACCGGTTGATTCCGCAGAGGTTGCATGATCGAAGTCCGCGAGTTCGCCGGCAAATAGCGAAAGTGACACTGACTGTTGACCGCTCCCTCGCTTCACCGCCTTTCGCTCCCGCGCATGATCGATCAAGAATTGTTCCATCGAACGAATGACGGATCCAAAGAAGTGTCTTCGATTATCCCATTTCTCCGGACTGCTCTTGGACATACGAAGGAACACCTCGTGAACCACTTGGGTGGCTTCGAGGCCAGACACTGGAGAGTCACGGCGGAGGGCAGACCCCGCGAGATGCCGCAGGTCTTCATAGATGATCGCCCACATCTGTCGCGCCGCCTGCTCATCACCTTCGAGGGCCGCATTGAAGATCTGGGTTAGGTGTGGTGGTATCTGTTCGCTCATGCCGATTCTTGTCATCGAGAAACCTTCTAAACGATAAGAATAATGGATAGAAGGATCGTTAATCCGCCAAAAACCGCCATATGGACGATTCCTGTTTCCGTGGAATAGGGCCCGTGATTCCAAAGTCTTTCGAATACCGCCACAATGTCCCGATGAGCGAATCTTGGACATGGAAACTCTTGCAGGCAGGTCGACTTCGTCTCGATGGAGGTGGCATGTTTGGGATTATTCCCAAATCGATCTGGTCGAAATGGACGAGCGCGGACGAGATGAACCGCGTCGGGCTCAATACGAACTGCCTGCTTCTCGAGCGAGCGGGTCGCCGTGTTCTGGTGGAAGCCGGGTGCGGCGACAAGTGGACGGAGAAGGAACGCAGCATCTACCAGTTGGAGCGACGGACGGTGGTGGATGCGCTTCGAGAGATTGATGTCGAACCGGAGTCCATCGATACCGTCGTCACAACGCACCTGCACTTCGATCATGCAGGAGGCCTGACCTCTTGGGACGGTCGGGATCCTGCGGAGATGGTGGCAACCGGCACTTCTCCCCGAGTCGTTTTTCCGAATGCCGAGATCGTCGTCCAACGCCAGGAATGGAATGATGCACTCGCTAATCGCAGCACCATGACCCGGACCTACCTTCGGACGCATCTCGATCCGATCGCTGATCGAGTGCGATTGATCGACGGTCCGCAGGAGGTTCTCCCCGGAATTCACGTCCGACCTCTGGTCGGTCATACCTGGGGAATGCAGGGCATCTTCGTTGACACCGCTGAGGGGACCGTCGTCTTCCCGGGTGATCTCCTCCCCACCGTCCATCATGCCCATGCCTCGTCGAGTCCTGCCTACGACATGCTGCCGTTCGAGACGATGCGCACCAAGGCCTCGTTTCTGCCCCAGGCCGCTGAAGAAGGCTGGATTCTGGTGCTCGACCATGAGCCTGAAACACCTGTGACCCGGATATCACCGGCGAAATACGGCACGTTTGAGGTCGTACCCATTCTTTGAATGAGGCCTGTAGGCCACTAAAACGCGATTTTCGGGCAGCCTGCAACGATTCCGGAACCTTCACCCCGGGATCGGGAGTACAGCATCTTGGTAATTCCGCGCTAGGGTCAATGACACTCAGCGCGCTTTTGAAGAGTCACTTCTCTCAGGATGCTCGAAACATGAAAACGATCAACACCATCGCAATATCAACATTGATCCTCGGCGGCATCGCCTCTCATGCGGCGCTCGGACACGGAACGCTCTCGAATCCACCCAGTCGGATCTACCAAGCATGGGGAGGCGGGTGCATGACGAACCCCGACCCGTTCCTGCAGGGCGTTATCAACCAGGACCTCGATGCCTGTTGGAACTGGAACGAGCTGGTCAATTTCGCACCTGACACTCAGTACGACCAGTTCAACGTGCCCTTTGACCAAATCATCCCGGATGGAAAACTGGCCAGCGCCAACAACCCGCGATTTGCGGCCTTCGATACGGTCAGCGATCAGTGGCCGACGACGCCAGTGGAAGCCGGCTCCCTCGAAATGACCATCTTCGCGACCACTCCGCACAATCCGTTGAAGATCTACGCATTCCTGAGCACGCCGGATTACGAGTGGGGACAGGAGCCTCTCACCTGGGCTGAAATGCAGCCGATCCCAGTTGGTCCCGTCGCGCTCGATGGAAATGAATACACCTTCACCGTCACGCTCCCGCCTCGAGTCGGGAAGCATTCGATCTACGTCATCTGGCAGCGAATCGACCCCGTCGGCGAAGGGTTCTACATGCTCGCCGACGTCGACTTCGGGGTCTGCAGTGATACCTGCGATTGTCTGAGTGATCTGGATCTGAATGGCCGAGTCGACGGCGCTGATCTCGGCATGATGCTTGGTGCCTGGGGAAGCCCCGGTGGTGACGTGACCAACGACGGCGTGACCAACGGCGCCGACCTGGGCATGCTCCTCGGCGAATGGGGCTCTTGCAGTCCCGACTGCGATGCCGACGGCATCTCCGACTACGAAGAGGTCGAGGCTGGAGCGGCAGACTGCAACCTAGATGGCATTCCCGACGACTGCCAAGAACAGCCTGATTGCGATGGCGACGGAATATGGGACGTCTGTGCGATCCTCAATGGGCTTGCCGACGATTGCAATACCAACCTGATCCCCGATTCTTGTGAAATCGCCGATGGCGGGCTCGACGAAGACAACAACGGCATCCTCGATGAATGCCAGTTGGATGGATTCACGTACGAGTGGGTGATCACCAACGACTGGGGAACTGGTTTCATCGCCAATCTGACCATTCACAACGATTCCGGGCAGTGTCTGAGCGGATGGGAAGCGTTGTTTAGCGCCAAGACTTTCACCGTGGATTCGGCTTGGAACGGGACGCTGGTCCCGCGTGGGGATGGCGTGACTCGCATCGTCAACGAAACCTGGAACGGCGACGTCTGTCAGGGGGAGAGTTTCATGATCGGGCTTCAAGCCACGGGAACTCCCTCGCTCCCCATGGGCCTCCTCCTCAATGACAGCCCGGTCGAGCAGGCTCCCTGATCGCCCCGATTACCGAAGGACGGCGATCCACCCCCGCCGGGGGTGGATCGCCTTGCGTTGGGACCACTTGAACCGCTACCGTGGGCAATATGCAACGCTTCATCCGGCCTTTAGTGGCGATCGCCCTCGCCCTCCCATTCTCCAGCACCGCCATTGCACTCGCCCAGAACGCACCTCGAGACCCCTCCATCGGCACTCGATCGGCCGTGTGGATGGGATACTTCGTGGCCGCCGTCTTCGCCGGGATCCTGCTGGTGCTCACGCTCTTTCCCTCGAAGCGACAGCACGAGGATCTCTGATCACTGGTGTCTCACCGGTCTCTTGACTCCTCGAAGAATCTAATCACCAGGCTGCGGTGCCAATCTCCTCGGGGGAGGTTCGGTCACTCCAGCCACCATCGGAGACAACGATGTCCCCCCGAAGTATCAAAGGTCTGCTCGTACTGAACGGGCTGCTGGTCGCATCCGTTGCCGCGATCACCTTCTCGCCGTCTGCTGATGCACAGGAGCGGTACCGCGGGAAGTACGCCATGGTTTCAGGGAGAGCACAAGGCTCATCTCCTTACATTCTGTACATCGTCGATCAGAACTCGCGACAACTCGTGGCGATCCGCTACGACACTTCGAAGAGAGTTCTCGAAGGTATGGGATATGCCGATCTTGCCAGCGATGGCGTGACCGTTCGACAGAACCGCAAGTGACGCCGGCAGGCGAACAGGAGATCCTCAACATGACCACCAACACTCATCAATCAAACACCAGCCAGCAGGCCACCATCCAGCCCGCCGCCGCGATCCTCTGGGCATCTGCCTTCATTATCGCAACCCTGGCGATCTTTCAGGCCGGACATCTCTCCCCAAATCCCGCGTTTGCTGGCATGGCGACATCCACGGACGAAGGCTTTTCGATGGTGACCAGCTCCAGTGGCACCGGGCCCAAAGAGAGTCCTTACGAGTTCCTTTACGTCATTGATTCGAATGACGAAAGCCTGCTCATCTACTCGATTCCCAACGCCAACAACCCGGCGGCGAGCAAGCTTGTCCTCATCGACGGTGCCTATCTCCCGCGACTCTTCACCGCAGGACGCGGCGGTTGAGAAACCGCGGCGTCGTGTCAAGCCATTGATCACGAGGGCGTCGCCATCCGCGACGCCCTCGTTTCGCATCCTGATCTAACGGAGCCCTGGCATGCGAATACGTACCGTTGATCCCGTCATGGCCCATCGCCGAGCGGCCGAATTCACGACTCGCTCGATCAAGGCCTCAACCAAGGCCCATGGACTTCGGCTGGCAATCTCCATGGTCGACTTGACCACTCTGGAAGGTGCGGACACTCCCGAGAAGGTCCGGAGCCTCTGCGATCGGGGGCGAAGGCCCCTTTCGAGGGCGATTGAACCACCGATCCCGCCAGTGGCAGCCATCTGCGTCTATCCATCAATGGTCAGGACTGCGAAAACCCGGCTTACGGGTACCAATATCAAGGTTGCCAGCGTTGCCACCGCCTTTCCGAGCGGCCAGACCCCCATCGAGACTCGACTGGCGGAAGTCTCCGCGGCCGTGGAGGCTGGGGCAGATGAGATCGACATGGTGATCAATCGAGGTGCCTTCCTATCTGGCCGGTACGACGTCGTCCAGGCGGAAATCGAGGCCATCAAGCGAGCTTGTGGGCCGGCGCACCTCAAGATCATCCTGGAGACCGGCGAACTCGGAACCCTCGACCAAGTCCGATTGGCTTCAGATCTGGCAATGGAAGCTGCCACCTCCGCGCCACACGCTGACTCAGGCATCCAGGACGGTGAAATTTTCATAAAAACCTCGACTGGAAAAATCTCCCCGGCTGCCACCATGCCAGTTGTACTGGTCATGCTGGAGGCGATCCGGGACCACTTTGACAGTACCGGAGTCCGAATTGGCATGAAGCCCGCAGGCGGAATTCGAGCTTCTAAGCCTGCATTGCACCATCTGGTCATGGTTCAGGAGACTCTGGGCGTCGATTGGCTCCGACCAAGCCTTTTCCGATTCGGTGCTTCAAGCCTTCTCGATGACCTTGGAAGACAATTACTTCGTATCGAAAATCAAAGATATTCGGCGACTGGCGATGTCCCCCGCAGCTGAATTCCGACAAAGACACCGAGAGCGTCAATCGTGA
>Ga0222662_1000711_pt1 | contig 23031 bp, 17 predicted proteins | sample AntAcemetagen600_FD_179821 | JGI IMG/M metagenome (GOLD analysis project Ga0222662, IMG submission 179821) | Saline water microbial communities from Ace Lake, Antarctica - #600 | ecosystem: Environmental > Aquatic > Non-marine Saline and Alkaline > Saline | place: Antarctica: Ace Lake...
CTTTGCGCACACGGCAGCCTTCTCGGTCGCCGCCGCGGACGCCGGTGCAGCGCGGACCGTCTCAGTGGATCTCTCCCCGCGCTACAGCGCGTGGGCCGCGGAGAACCTCGTAGCCAATGGCTTCGAGAGCGAACGGCATCCATCGGTCACAGCGGCGTGCGATGCCTTCGTGGCCGAGACAGAGGAGCGTTTCCACGGCGTCATCGTGGATCCCCCGGGGTTCGCCCGGGGCCGCAAGGGGGACCGCGGCTGGAACGCCAAGCGCGACTATCGGGGACTCATCGAGCGCCTCGCGGGCGTGCTCGAGCCGGGCCCGGCCTGGATGCTGTGCATCATCAACCTCAAGGGCCTCCCGTCCTCGTGGCTTCGCAAGGAGGTGCAAGCCGGCCTCGCGGACGGGGGGCGCCCCGCAGTTCGCACGACGAGCGCTCCCCCGTCGCCCGACTTCCCAAATCGTCGGGGGTTCCCAGAGGGGCGGTCCTTCTTCGGCGTCCTGGTCGAGGTGGGTCCCGCCTGACGGAGCCCGCCATCGCGCCGATGCGCCGGAGGCCGCGTGGTACGTTCCGCCGCCATGAGAGACGCAAGCTCGCTCGATCCCATGTGGGAGCCCGACACCCCGCGTAGCCTGCGCGGAGCGGCTCTGCTCCGCGGCGCCGCGCGCCTCGCACACACCGTGGCCCCCTTCGTTGTTACCTGGGTCCAGGGGATGAAGCCCCAGCTTCGCCTCGCCTGGGGAGCGACCGAGTATCACGTGCGACGGGATGGCATCGCCGCGCTGCGACGGAGCGGGCAAGGGTTCGAGGACAACCCCCGGAGCAACTACAACGAACGGGTACAGAAGCGGCAGGAGAAGGCGGCGACGTCCCCGGCCAGCCCAGCCCAGGCGCCCAGGCCCGCGGCGGACCGCGCGGCGGCTGGGCCCGAGGACGTCGGCGCGCTCAAGGCCACCATCGCCCGGGTGCGCGCCAGCTTGCAGGCTCTCGACGACGTCAAGGACTGGGCCACGGTGGAGAGCCTGGAGGACGAGGTGAACCGGCTCCACCGGACCATCGAGGACACGATGCGCAGACACGAGCCGTCCCGGCGCACCAGCAAGCCCGGCGACCCCGCCCCGTGATCGCGGACGGCCCCCGCATCCTCATCGTCGACGACGAGCCGAATATCCGGACCACGTTCTCACGCGCGCTGGACCTCGAGGGGTTTCAGGTCGAGACCGCAGCCGACGCGGCGTCCGCGGTGCAGGCCGTGGCGGACACGAACCCCGACCTCGTGCTGCTGGACCTGCGCCTGCCCGACCACGACGGACTGTGGGTGCTGGGCGAGCTCGCCAAGACCAACGAGCCACCGCCCGTCGTGATGATGAGCGGGCACGGAACGCTCGACAGCGCCATCAAGGCCACGCGGCTCGGCGCGCTCGACTTCCTGGAGAAGCCGGTCCAGATCGATCGCCTGCTGCTCACCGTGCGCAACGTTCTCCGCCTCGACGAACAGGACCGCGACTTGTCTGCGCTGCGCCGCAGCGTGGTGCGGCGACACGGAATGGTGGGGGAGTCGCCAGGCCTCGTGCGGGTGCTGCAAGCGGTGCAGCGAGCAGCGCCGACCAAGGCGCGGGTCCTCATCACCGGGGAGAGCGGCGTCGGCAAGGAGCTCGTCGCCCGGGCCATTCACGACCTGAGCCGCCGGGCGGCGGGACCGTTCATCAAGCTGAACTGCGCAGCCATCGCCGAGAACCTCGTCGAGTCCGAGCTCTTTGGCCACGAGCGCGGCGCGTTCACCGGGGCCGACCGCCGACGGCTCGGCCGCTTCGAGCGCGCCGACGGCGGGACCCTGTTCCTCGATGAGGTCGGCGAGATGCCGCTGTCGCTCCAGGCCCGTCTCCTGCGGGTGCTGCAGGAGGGCGAGCTCGAGCGGGTCGGCGGCAGCACCACCATCCCCGTCGATGTGCGCGTGATCTCCGCGACGAACCGCGACCTGTCGGTAGAGATCGAGCAGGGACGCTTCCGAGAGGACCTGTTCTATCGGTTGGCGGTGCTTCCGGTGGAGGTGCCGCCACTTCGCGCGCGCGCGAGTGACGTGCCCGCCCTCGCCACCGCGCTCCTCACCCGAAGCTGTGAGATGCACGACCTGCCGCCCATGGAGTGGACCGACGAAGCCCTGCGCGGCCTGACCCGCCACGACTGGCCGGGGAACGTGCGGGAGCTCGGCAACCTCGTGGACCGGCTCGCCATCCTCGCTCGCGACGGCTTGATCCGGGGTGACGATGTGCGTGCTGCGCTGCCCGGCGCCGCTCACCTGCTCGGCGGCACCATCCCCGAGGAAGGAGCCCTGTACGAGCTCCTCGAGTCCTTCGAGCGCCGGATCATCGAGGACCGCATCGCGCGCTTCGACGGGAACATGACCCAGGCGGCCGCCGATCTCGGGCTGGAGCGCAGCCACCTCTACAAGAAGGTCAAGCGCCTGGGCATTCGTCGGGACGACTGAGCGTGGCCGGCGCCTGTGTCTGGCTGGGGAATCACCGGCGCTGACCGTGTGGCCACGCGGACACACCGCCGGGCACCCAGACGATGCAAACACTGCAGTTTCAACCACCTACGCAGTTGGCACAGAGATTGGATTGTCATGGGACTGCGGTCGCGATTTGACGCGGCCTTTGGAGGTCCCATGACTTGTTTGTCCACTCCGGCGCTCAGCGCTGCCCTCTCCGTCCTCATCTTGTTCGCCGGCTGCACGCCGCACGGGGAGGTGTCCATCGCTCAAGCCGTTCAGCCCACCCCGTCGCCCGATCTCGCGTCCGACCTCGTCGTCGCAGGGCCCGCAGAGATCGACGCGCCGAGCACGCCCGACCTGCTCGGCGAGCCCGGATCGGTGTTGGCTCGGGAGGCCATCCCTCACCACGACGCCCGCTTCCACGACCACTACCAGGAAGGCCTCATCCTGGTGGAGGCTGGCAACGTCGGCGAGGCCGTCGACCACCTGCGGATGGCAGTCTTCGACGCACCCGAGTCCGCGGCGACCTGGTTCGAGCTCGGCCAGGCCTATGTGAGCGCGGGGCGCAAGGCGCGCGGCGTCGAGTGCCTGCAGCAGGCAGTGGACCGCGACCCCGGCCACGCGGACGCGCAGCGCTTCCTCGCGCGGCACTTCCTCGGACGGGGAGAGCCGACCGTCGCCCGCCCGCACGTGCAGGCCCTGTCCCGGATCGCTCGCGAAGACTTCCGCACGCCCTACCTGCAGAGCCGCCTGTTCCTGGCCCTGGACATGTGGGAAGAGGCCATCACCGCCGGACGTCGCGCGGTCGCTCTGAACCCCGAGTTCATCTACGCGTACAACAACGTGGGGTTCGCGGCGCTGCAGGTCGGCCGGGATCAGCTCGCCATCCAGTACCTCGAGGCTGCCACCGAGCTCACGCCGGTCGAGCCGTACATGCTGAACAACCTCGGCGTGGCCTACGAGCGCATGGCCCGGCACGGGGATGCCCTGGCGGTCTTCGGCCAGGCGGCGATGGCGGACCCGATGTATGTCAAGGCGGTCTCAAACCGCGAGCGGATGCAGCAGGTCGTGGACCGGGAGGTCGCCGACGAGGTCTCCCGGATCCTGGCAGCGCGGGCGGGCGGCCGAGAGGCTGAGGGCGTGGCCTCCGCCGCGACAGCCCGGTAGTGCCCCGCTCTGGCATCCTTGCCGCGTGACTGCCTCACGCCTCGCCCTCGCCGGGCTCCTCTGCTTGTCCCTGTCCGCTGTTCCCCAGCGGGCGGCGCAAGCACAGGAGTCCGGCGAGAGCTCGTTGGCGAGCTGGCTCGACCGCTTCGCCCAACGCCTCGAGGACCGCCCCGATGGGCCCCGCGGCGGGCTCACGCTCTCGCTCACGGCAGGGCGCGGAGTGGAGGCTCGGCGGGTCGAGCGCATCGTCGGGCCCCACCTGACGCGCCGGCTGGAGCGCGGTGGAGTGGTCGGCCCGATCCAGCCGTCCGCGAGCTACGAGCTACGCGCCACCGTGTCGCTGGAAGGCGACAGTGTGTGGATCGTCGGGCTGCTCTCCGGAGGTGATCTGCCCGCCCCCATCGCGGTGACCCAGGACTGGCTCGTGGACCGTGAGCTGGAGGCGCTGCTGGGGCTCCGTCCCGCGCGCACTGGGCAGGGGCGGTGGACGATGGAGCGTCTGGGCACTCTCCCTGCCGGGGTCCTCGACCTGGCCATGGTGGATCTCGACGGCGACGGCGGCGACGATCTGGTGGTGCTCGGCGTCGATGGGCTGCGCACCTTCCTCTGGTCGGCCTTGGAGGGCCGACCGATGCTCAGCGGGGGCGCGGTGCCGCTCCCATCGGCACCCTGGGAGCGCACGCACGCCGGCTGGCTCGCCGAGGATGATGACACTCTCATCGTGAGCACGACCGCCGGCCATGACCTCAGGTTCGACCCTCGCGAGCTCACGCTCACGCCTGGCGTGGGTGGCAGGGTCCCGCTTCGACAAGCCCGCGACGACTCACGCCAGTCCTACGTCCTCGGCAGCCGCGCCCCACACTCCTCCGGTCTCACCAACGTGGGCGTCACGGGAGCCCCCTCCCTCGTGCGTGACCTCGTCCGGTGGCCCGGCCGCGATGACGTCGCGCTCTGGGTCACCGGCGACGGTGTGCTCGGCGGCGTCGGTCAGGCAGGCCCCGCCTCGTTCGAAGAGCGTCGGGTGGGCGACCGCATCGTGCTGGCAGACCTCGACGGAGCGGCGGGGCCCGAGCTCGTGACCACCGCGGCCTCGCTGCCCGGCGAGCCCGACCGAGTCACGGTGTTCGGTATCGGATCGACTCTCGAGTCCACGTCGGTGCTGTTCGAGGGCGAGCTCAGCGGCTCAGTGGTGGCCTTGGACGCCGGCGATCTGGACTTCGACGGACGCGGGGAGCTGCTGTTCGTCGAGGACACAGGCGGCGCCGCGGTGCTTTGGCTCATCCGGCGGCGCTCGTGAGGGGCCTCGTCTCCTGCCTGCTGGTCGGCTGTCTGCTCGTGGCTCCCGCGAGTTCGTACGCACGTCGGCTGCCCAGCAGCGGCGGAGAGGTCCGCGTCTTCTCCGGCGACCGACGACCGGCGGCCCTGGACCAGGCGCTCACCACGGTCCCACTGGTGGAGCCAGCAGCGCGCGACCTCACCCCCACCGAGGCCGCCGCCTGGCCGCCGGTCGAGGGAACCAGCCGGCGCTCGCTGATGATCGCCTCGGCCCGGACGACCGACGAGGGGACGGGGTGGCGCCTGTCCCCGACTTCGTTGGCTGGCGATCTGACCCGCGCTGTCTCGAGCTGTCTCGATCCGAACGCCGGCACATGGCCATCGATCGCGCTCGCCGCTTCGGGGATCCAGGCGACGATCACGGAGGTCGGCAGCAACACCTCCGTCCTGTTCTCCACCCCCGTCGGAGATCTGCTCACGCTGCTGGAGGGCTGCTACGAGTCTGGTGGCGCGTTCGTCGGTGAACACGGCCGTTGGCGAGCCAGAGTCGACGCGGCGGGCGGCAAGCCACGGCTCGATGGCGTCCGGGTGGTCTCGGCCCCCACAGAAGCTGACCTGTTGCTCTCGGGCGATGACGAGACGGGCCAGTTGCTGGTCACCGATTGGCCTGACGTCTGGCTGCTCGTCCCTGACGCGGCGACCCGGGATGGCGGCGCCTGGGCCCTCGCAGATGGCGAGGCGAGGGCTGCGTTCCAACGTGACCTTGCCCCGGAGCTCATCCTGGCCGTGACCCGCGCGGGGCGGGGGTCCGGCGCAGACTCATTGCTCCCCCCAGGGGTGGCTCCGAGTCGACCGCCGGTGGCGCTGACGCCCAGCGAGCCTCGCAAGCTCACGCTCACCCCCCTACCAGACTCCGCTCCACGAGTCCGGCTGACTCACGACCCATCCGACGCCCTCGCCGCCGACCTCGCAGCGCGTCTCGCTCTGTTGCTCCGCGCGCGTGGCTGGGCGGTCGCCGCATCCGACGCGAAGGGCGCCACCACCAGGATCATCCAGTGGCGCCCCCCGGTCGCAGATCCGGCGCTCGCCTTGCTCTTACTCGGCGCGGAGCTCGACCTGCCCATCCCCACCGCGATGGTGGAGCCGCTGTGGTCGCTCGATCGTGCCGTAAGGACCGCCGCGGCCTTGACCCTCGAGCAGCAATGGATGAACGAAGGGCTCGTCACTCCCCTGCTCACGGCCGCGCGCGCCGTCTTCGTGAGCCCGGCCCTGCATGGCGTGAGGCTTCGTGGAGACGGCACTCCGGTCTTGAGTGACGCTTGGTGGGATCGCCCGTGAGGTCCCTGCGGTTCCGGCTCACGCTCGCTCTGCTCACGGTGGTCGTGCTGAGTGTCGGCACAGCCACTGGGGTGTACCTGTGGGAAGTGTCCAAAGGTCTGGTCACCGACCAGGCCGCCCGGGCGGCCACCGCCAGTCGGCTCATCGACGCAGACCTCGCTCGCCTCGCGACACGCCTCGATCGCCAACTCGACGAGGTGCTCGACCCGAGAGGCCCCGCCGCCCAGCTCGCGGCCCGGGGCAGCGCGGCGCAGCGCTGGTCTTGGGCGGCCAGCCAGATCGAGCCAGGGCGCCTCGACATCCTCACGGTGCTCAGCCCTGAGGGCCAGGTGCTGACGTCAGGCCACTGGCCTGCATCGCTGGGGGCCCTGGACCCAGGCGTCGAGTCCCTGCGGCTCCCCCCGCCGGACGACCGTCCCGTGCTTCTGATGCAACCAGTGCCGACCGGCTCGGTGCCCGTGCTGGCGCGCTGGCGTTCCGGCGCCTGGGGGAGCAGCACCCCGGTCATCGCCCTCACCGGCCTTGCTTTGGATGGCGAGGCCCTCGAAGGCCTGCGCACCCTGTCGGGAGCGGATCTCGTCGCGGTCTGCCCCGAGGCTCAGAGCTGCCTCGTGAGCCTGTCTGGTGGGCTCACGCCACCATCCCCGGCGTTCTCGGGCAGCTCTCCTCAGTGGTCGAGCCTGCTGAGGCTGGCCAGCCCGCGTCCTGGCGTGTGGATCGGCATCGACCGCTCCGCGCTGGCAGCGCTTCAACAACGGGTGCGAACCAGGGCGCTCATCCTCGGCGCGTTGGGCGTGGTCCTGGCTCTAGGCATCGGGGTGCTGCTCTCCAGACGCATCGTGGCGCCCGTCGAGGCTCTCGCCCGGGCCGCCAATGAGGTCGCGGCGGGCGACTTGCACGCTGCCAGTCGGGTCCCGCCGAGCGACATCACCGAGGTCCAAGCCCTGGTGTCCGCGTTTCAACAGATGGGATCCAACATCGAGCGGTCGCGCGAAGAGCTCATCCAAGCCGAGCGGGTGGCGGCGTGGCAGGAGATCGCCCAGGGCCTCGCTCATGAGCTGAAGAATCCCCTGACGCCCATCCAGGCATCCATGGACATCCTCCGGCGCGCCCGGCGGCTGGATCGTCCCGACTTCGATGACATCCTCGACGAGCAAGCCGGCGCCGTGGTCGAGGAGGTTCAGCGACTCAAAGAGCTCGCCGACTCGTTCTCTCGCTTCGCGCGCCTGCCCGACCCCCGCCCCGAGCCCATCGACCTCGCAGCCATGCTCGACGGCGTCGTCAGCCTCTATGCAGGCGAAGGCGTCACCGTCACCCGCGACTACCCCCCAGGCCTGTCTCCTCTGCTCGCGGACCGCACCCAGCTGCAGACGGCGCTGACCAACCTCATCAAGAACGCGGTGGAAGCCTGCAGCGAGACCGAGAGGCCGGCCGCCCTGCACCTCGCCGTGGGAACCGGCGACCCAGTCGTCATCAGCATCGACGACGCCGGACCTGGCATCGCATCGGGCATGGCCGAACGTCTGTTCACGCCGTATGTCTCCACCAAGGGCAGCCGGGGCACCGGTCTTGGTCTCGCGCTGGTGCATCGAATCGCCATTGAGCATGGCGGGAGCGTACTCGCCACCCAGTCCCAGTCCCTGGGAGGCGCCCGGTTCGAGCTACGGCTTCCCGTCGTTCCCGTCGGGGCCGGCCGCGGTGGACTTGGGTAGCTCCAGCTGCGCCTCGACCCGTCGCAGCGCCTCCCGCAGCTGCACCAACGCGTCCTCTTGGAGGCGCAGATCCGTGCTGTCCATGATCAACCACCGGTAGTCGAGGACCGCCTTCTCCAAGAAGGCGCGGGTCTGCTCATCGAGCAGCCGCAGGTAGGTCATGGTGGCGTCGATACTGAGCTCGGTCGGGGTGTCGGCGGTGAGCATCGCGTCCCGAAAGTCCTCGTTGATGCGGCCAAGGGCGAGGGCCGCAGGCCCGCTCCACTCCGGGTGTCGATGCTCGAGAACGCGCTTGTGGCAGCGCCGACTCTCGAGGAACCAGCCCGCCGTGTCGTCCAGCCACCGACGCGCGGCGCTCAGATCGTCCACGTCCAGCAGCCGCTGAGCCAGCGCCCGGTCTCGATAGAGCTCCGCAGCATGAAACCAGACCATCGCCGACGACCACGGGTCGATCTCCCGGGTCGTCCGGGTGTGGCGGCGGATGTTTCTGCGCAGCGTGTCGAGGGCGGCCTCTCCGGCCTTCCAGTCCCCGCTCAGCCCCGCGATCCGCGCGAGGATCGCCCGGCCGTGCCACTGGTCTGAGAGACTCAGGCTGCCGCTGTGCACCGCGCGATGAAGCGGAACGACCGCGCCGGGGAGGTCCCGGATCCGCCAGCGCAGCATCCCCGCGTGCAGTTCGAGCTCCGCCGCCTCCTCTGGCTCGCTGGACCGAACGACGGCCACGTACTCTAGATAGAAGTCTGCGGCGTCCGCGAACTGGCCCTGCCGCTCGGCCGACAGCGCCAGGTTGAACCGGGCGCCAACTGAGAGCTGGCTCGCCGGGAACTCCTCGAGGAGCCGCACGAACGCCACCCGCCCCAGGGTGAAGTTGCCGTCCTCCAGGGCCTGCACGCCAAACTCGTACAAGTCCTGAGCGTCGTAGACGTCGAGGCCCAGCATCGGGTCCAGGTCGCTCTGAATCCGGGTCTCTACCCCTCGCACCGTGCGGGCTGGCCTCGCCGAGGCGTCACCGGACGTCCTGAGCGACGATCTGGGGACACAACCAGCCACCAGCAAGAGCGCGGGCACGAGGAACAGAAGGCGCATGAACAGACTCCATCGGCGGATCGGCTGGCGGACTGAGGCTTGTTGCTCTGACCGCAGCGATGCAGCCCGGTTCCCAGACACCCGGCCCCGTCGCCAATCAGCCCCCTTCGAGCTTCTCCCACTCCGCGATGGCGCGATCTCGGCGCCGCACCAGGGGCTCCCGCTCGTTGAGCAGCGCCTGCATCGCCTCCCAGTCGCCCCCGACCTCGGGGGTGGCGAGCTGGACGTCCAGCGCCGCGATCGAGGCCTCAACCTCATCCACTATCTCAAGAAGCTTCGCGACCCGCCGCTCCTTCTTCTGCTCGTCCTTCTTGCGCTGCTTCGCCTCTTCCCAGCTCTCCTTGGACTCTGGCTCCACATCCTTGACCACTGCCTCGTTGATCGCGGGCTGCGCCGAGCCGCTCGGGCTGCCGTCGTCGCCGTCGCTCGCGGTGGGCAGCCCCTTGAGCAGCCACGCATCAGGCGCGGTCTGGCCCGGGGCACGCCCGCTGACCACCCCCATCTCCACCGCCTTGGCCCAGAGGAAGTCTTCGAAGTCACCAGGATGCCGGGCGATGGCGCCCTGGCCGATCTCCCACACATGGTTGGCGATGGCGTTGGCGAAGACCCGATCGTGCGAGACGAGAAGCATCGCTCCCTTCCATGCCCCTAGCGCCTCAACGAGAGCCTCCTTGGTCTCCACGTCGAGGTGGTTGGTCGGCTCATCCAGCAGCAGGAGGTTCGCCCGCTGCAGCAGGATCTTGCACAGGGCCACCCGGCTCCGCTCCCCCCCGGAGAGCACGCCGATCTTCTTGTGCACATCGTCGCCGCTGAACAGCATCGAGCCCAGCGCGCTGCGCAGCCGCTGCTCGTTCAGGAGCGGGTCTGCCTCCGAGACGGCCTCCATCACCGAGTGCTCGTGATTCAGCGCCTTCGCCTGATCCTGTGCGAACCACGCGACCCGGGTGGACGGACGCGGCTGCACCACGCCCGAGTCAGGGCGCTCCTGGCCCGCGAGCAATCGCAGCAACGTGGACTTGCCGGCGCCGTTGGGACCGACCAGCAGGATGCGATCCCCTTCGAGCAGTGACGCGTTGGCGTTCTCAAAGACCCGGATCCCCCCGTAGCCTTTGCCCATGTTGCGCAGCTCCAGCATGGGGCTCTCTGCGGGCGGCGGCTCAGGGAAGCGAAGCTGGGCCTTGCTGTCCTCAGCAGGCACCTCGATGGGCGGCAGCTTGGCGAGCATCTTGACCCGCGACTGCACCGCCGCAGCCTTGCTCGCCTTGTAGCGAAACCGGTTGATGAAGGACTGAATCCGCTCTCGCTCGTCTGCGCGCTGACGGCTCGCTTCACGCAGCTGGCTGAGGCGCAGCACCCGCGCCTTGGCCCATGCCGTGTAGCCACCAGAGCTGCTCTCCACCTTGCCCAGCCGCACCTCCACGGTGCGGTTCACCAGCCGATCGAGGAAGTCCCGGTCGTGGCCCACGATGACCACCCCTCCGGGATAGGCCCGCAGCTCGTGCAGCAGCCAGGTCCGCGTCTCGATGTCGAGGTGGTTGGTGGGCTCATCGAGGAGCAGATACCGAGGGCGAGTCAGCAGGAGCCGGGCCAGCGAGATCCGCACCTGCCAGCCGCCCGAGAATGTCGCTGCGTCACGCTCCCAGTCTTCGGTCTCGAATCCCAGGCCGAGCAGCACCCGCCCTACGTCCGCCTCGAGCCGGTAGCCGCCACGCACGCGGAACGCCTGCCGGAGGCGGTCGGCCTCCTCGAGAATCGCCATCTGCTCAGACTCAGAACCCGTGCCAGATTCAATGCTTGCCAGCAATTCATTCGACTTGATTTCAAGGTCGAGGACCGGCTGTACTGCCTCCTGGGCTTCTTCCCACAGCGTCTTGCCGCCGCTGACGCTCTGCTCCTGGGCGAGGTAGCCGACGTCCTCACCCCGGCTCAGCATCACGCGGCCGCCGTCGGGGTGCAGGATGCCCGCCGCGATCTTCATCAGCGTGGACTTGCCCGCACCGTTGCGGCCCACGATCGCCACCCGGTCACGGTCCCCGACTCGCAGATCGACGCCATCGAGCACCAACTTGGTGCCGAGCTGCATCGAGATGGACTCGAACTGAAGCATCAGTGGAGGATCGGGAGAGCGGAACGCGCCACGGACTCGCGGGTGACGATCTCGCCAGCCAGCGAGTTGCTCAGCGCATCGGTGACCCGCACCTTCACCAGCTCGCCCGTCAGTCGCTCGGCCCCCCGGAAGTTCAACATCCAGTTCTGGGAGAGCCGCCCCGCCAGCCACTCCGGGTCTCGCTTGCTCGGCCCTTCGACCAACACCTCCACGTCACGCCCCACCCAGCTGAGGAGCACCTCCTCGGTGATGGTCCGCTGCAAGTCCTGTACCTGGGCGAGCCGACGCTTCTTCACCTTGACCGGCACATCATCCTCGAACTTTCTCACAGCGTGGGTGTACGGTCGAGGCGAATACTTAAAGCTATAGATGAAGTCGTATCGGACCACTTCGAGCAAGCTCAACGTCTCTTCGTGCTCCTCCTCCGTCTCCCCTGGGAACCCGACGATGATGTCCGAGCTCAGCGCGATCTCGGGACGAGCAGCCTTGAGCTTGCTCACGAGCTCCAGGTACTCGGCGCGGGTGTGCTTGCGCCGCATGCGGTCGAGCATCGAGTCGGCACCGGCCTGCACCGGGAGGTGGAAGTAGCTTGAGAGCTTCGGCTCGTTGGCGAACAGGTCCACGAGGCCCTGATCGAGATCCCACGGATTCGAGGTCGTGAACCGGATACGCTCGATCCCCGGCACCTGCGCCGCCCGCGCCAGCAGCTCGTGAAATGGGGGCTCGTCGGTCTTCTTCACGCCATAGCTGTTGACGTTCTGACCCAGCAACGTGACCTCGCGCACCCCCTTGTCGGCGAGCCGTGCGACCTCGTCGAGGACGTCTGCGGCGCCTCGGGAGACCTCGCGTCCGCGGGTGAACGGCACGATGCAGAACGAGCAGAGGTTGTCGCAGCCCTTCTGAACCGTCACAAAGGCACTCACGGTGCGCCCGCCTCGGAACACAAGATCGTTGGTGAACGGGTAGTCCTGCCGATCGAGCTGCTCGGTCGCGAGCTCTCGGGTGCGGCGGGTCCGCACATCCATGAGCAGGGCCGGGAGCCGGGGAATGGCATCGGGGCCCATGACCAGATCCAGGTCCGAGAAGCGACGCAGCAGCTCACCCTTGGCCTGCTGGGCGTAGCAACCGGTGACGCCGATGACGAGGTCGTCGTTCTCCTCCTTGAGCTTTCGGTAGCGCCCCAGGAGCGATCGGACCTTCTGCTCGGGCTTCTCGCGCACGCTGCATGTGTTGATGAGGATGACGTCGGCTTGCGCCGGGTCGGCGGCCGCGGCGTAGCCATCCGCCTCGAGCAACGCGAGCATCTTGCCGCTGTCGAGCTCGTTCATCTGGCAGCCGAAAGTCTGGATCCAGACCCTGCGGGAGCTTGCGTCGCTCAACTCCGCCACTTCTCCTCCTCAAACGAGGACAGGTCCGCCTTGCGGTCGAACCGCTTGACGAAGCCCACGAGCGTGCGGCCATGCCCGACCTCCAGCCAGCGGTCCACGCCATGGTCCCGCATCGCCTCCATGGTCTGCAGCCAGCGCACCGGCTTGCTGACCTGGGCGACGAGGTTGGCGCGCACCGCATCGGCCCCCGCGTCCACGGTCCACTCCCCGGTCACGTTGGGCACGTACGGAACTCCCAGCGGGCTCAGCGTCACGTCGTTCAAGGCGGCGCTCAGATCGCGCTCTGCAGGCTTCAACATCGAGCAGTGAAACGGAGCCGAGACGTTGAGTTGCACGCCGCGGCCCTTGAACTCTGCGGCCATCTCTACGGCCCGAGCGATGGCGGCCGCGCTGCCCGCGATGACTGTCTGACCGAGCGTGTTGAACCCGGCCGGCTCGAGCACCTCACCCTGCGCCGCCTTGCGGCACAGCTCCTCGATGGTCTCGACCTCCTTGATGAGCAGGATGGCCGCCATGGAGCCCTCGCCTTCGGGGACCGCGCTCTGCATGGCGCGACCGCGCAGCCGGGTGAGGCGCACTGCGTCGGCGAACTCAAGGCATCCCGCTGCGACCAGCGCCGAGTACTCGCCGAGGCTGTGCCCGGCCACCACATCGGCCTTGACGCCCTCCTCCGCCAGGACGCGCCAGTACGCCACCGATACGGTCAGCAGGGCGGGCTGAGTGTTCTCGGTCCGAGTCAAGTCCTCGATGGGACCGGACAGAATGACGTCGCTGAGCTTCTCGCCCAGCGCCTCGTCCGCCTCGGCGAAGGTGCGCTTGACGGTCTCACTGCGGCCGAGCCAGTCCTGGCCCATTCCGACCTGCTGAGAGCCCTGTCCAGGGAACATGAAGGCAGTCGTCATCTCGTTCTCCTACTTTACTTCGACCTGGAGGCACGCCACGCCCAGGAGCTTCTCTTCGCCGCCAGCGCACTTGACCTTGCGGTGCATCGCCACGCCGTGCAGCCCGAGGAAGTCATTCTCGTACGGGTGATGCCAGCGGAGCATCCCGTCCTTCTCTTCGACGGTCTCGGCGCCGAGGATCTCGACCGCCTGGCCGTCGCTCCACAAGTCGAAGCTCGCGGTACAGCCAGGTCCCACCTCGCCCGCCGGGCTCCATGCGGCCACGGGCATGCTCGACGAACGAACGACCGGTGGCGTGGTTGATGCGCTCGCCTTCTTCGCCGCCGCGTAGCTCTTCGCCGCGGTCCCGCGGTGCAGAAGCTCCGTGCAAGGCTCGAAGTCTCGGGACGCGAGATCTGGGAAAGGCACGTACTTCTCAGCCGGTGCCGGGCTCTTACTCTCTGTGCCATCCGCACCGACCGTGCCCATCTTCGCCTCGACCCGGCAGTCGGGGGTGATGGTCGCCCAGACCCGCGCTCGCTCGCCGGAACCCTTCTCGGTGAACACCGCGTTGTCGGCGTCCTTCACCTCGGCTTGCATCGCCAGGATGTCGTAGCCGCCGGGCACCCAGTTCGCGGTCAGGGTGTCACCCGACCTGCCGAACAACACCCGGAACTTGCTGTTCACGCCGTTCTCGCCCTGAAGCTTGCCGAACGTGCCGCTCAAGTCGTTGAAGTTCGTGTCACCGCAGCGATGACGGACGATGACCTCGGGCTGGTTGCCTCCGGTGGGCATCTCGATGCCGCAGCCGGTGGCCGCGCACAGCAGGCCGGTCAGAAGGAGAGTGGATCGGTGCATGGGACTCCCGCGATGGTGGCGCGCCCCCACGGGCGCAACGCGCGCCGCGTATAGCAGATCGCCACCCTCAGACGGGCTCGGTGCCGATCCGTCGCATGGACACCGACAGCAGCATGCCCACGCCGATGAGCGTGGTGAGGACGGAGCTTCCGCCGTATGAGAGCAGCGGAAGCGTGACCCCGGTGATGGGGAGCAGCCCCAGGACCCCCCCGAGGTTGATGCACACGTGGCAGAACAGCACGGTCACGATCCCGGCGGCCAGCAGCGAGCTGAAGCGGTCCCGCGCGTTCCAGGCCACGAGCAATCCGAGCAGCATCTGCCCGAAGTACAGCACCAGTAGAAACAGGCTGCCCACGAACCCACGCTCCTCCGCGTAGACGCTGAAGATGAAGTCGGTGTGCTGCTCGGGGAGGAAGTGCAGCCGTCCCTGGGTGCCCTGGCGCCAGCCTTTGCCCCAGGTCTCGCCGCTCCCGATGGCCCAGCGCCCCTGAATCGCCTGGTAGCCACGCCCCTTGGGGGCTTGCTCGGGGGCAAACAGCGTGTCGACGCGTCCCCGCTGGTAGTCCGTCAGCACGAACTGGTACGCGAGCGGCGCGGCGATCGCGCCGAGCAGCACGAGCGTCGCCATCGTCCGCCAGCGCAGCCCGACCACGAATGTGATGCCTGCGAAGATGAAGCACAGGAACAGAGTCGTTCCCAGATCGGGCTCGAAGAACGTCATCGTCGCTAGCGGGAGCAGGAACATGCACGCCGGCTTGATCAGCTCCCGGATTCCCCATCCGTCTTCCCGAGGACGGGTGGAGAACCACCGTGCGGACGCAAGCACCAGAGCGATCTTCGCCAACTCCGACGGCTGAAGTCGGAACGAGCCCAGGGGGAGCCAGCGCTGCGAGCCGTTCACGCTGGGCGCGAAGATCAGCACCGCGAGCAGCAGGACCAGCACGACGCCGTACACCACATAGGCGGACTGCTCGAAGATCCGCGCATCCACGAACGCCACGATGGCCATGCCCAGCAGGCCGACGCCCATGAACATGGCCTGCTTCGTGACCCTGGAGGAGAAGTCATCGCCCAGCGGGGACGTGGTGGCCGCCACGAGGGTCAGCAGCCCAATCACCAGCAACGCGACGGTGGTGAAGAGGACCGGCCAGTCGATGTGCTTACCGCCCTTGCGGACGTGAATGTTGTGCTCAGCCATCAGGGCAGCTCCGCCGGCGCGCCAATGCGAACACCCGTCTTTTCGGCCTCTTTCAGCCGCTTGTCAAAGTAAAGCTCGAACATCTGACGCGCGATGGGGGCGGCGGCGCTCGAGCCGTGTTCGCCGTTCTCGACCAGCACCACGATCGCCACCTCGGGCTGCTCGAAGGGAGCGAAGCCAACAAACCAGGCGTGGTCGAGGAACTCCTTCTGGCTCGACTTGCCCAGAGCAACGACCTGAGCCGTGCCTGTCTTCCCAGCAAAAGCGAGGTTTTTGAGCCTCTGCCTTCGTGCAGTGCCTCCAGATTCGTCGACGACCGCGAACATCCCCTCCCGGATCGAGTCGAAGTGCTCTCGGGAGAGGTCCACCTGTCCCAGGACCTGCGGATCCTCGCGGTGCACGACCTTGCCGTCGGCGGCGACCACCCGGTCCACGAGCACCGGCTTGTATCGCAGCCCGCCGTTGGCGAGCGTGGCCGTCATCGAGGCCAGCTGCATCGGGGTCGCGAGCGTGGCGCCCTGACCGATGACCGCAGAGGCGGTGTCGCCGGGGGTCCACACTCCCTTCGGACCATCTCCGTAGCGCCGCTTCTTCCACCCCGTGGTCGGGTTCAAGGCGCCCGACTCGCTGTTGATCCCAATGCCCGTGGGCTTGCCCATACCGAACATCGCCCCGTACCGCGCCACCTCGTCGATGCCCATCGCAAGGCCGGCTCGATAGAAGTAGGTGTCGCAGGATCCCTTCAGCGCGGCCTTGAGGTCCACACGCCCGTGCCCGCTGCGCTTCCAGCAGTGCCAGGTGCGCTTTCCGATGCGATGCCCGCCGTTGCACACCACCGATGTGTCCTTGGTCCAGGTGTCGGAGCCCAGCACCGCAGCCGCGACGATCATCTTCCACGTTGAGCCGGGCGGGTAGATCCCCGTCAGGGCCTTGTCCACCATCGGCCGCTGGGGGTCCTCGGTCAGCGCGTTCCAGATGTGGGGCGGGAGGCGCTTGGCGAAGATCCCGGGATCGAAGCTGGGTGCGTTGACGACAGCGAGCACTCGGCCGGTGTTCACCTCCATCATCACCACTGAGCCCGACTCGCCTTGCAGCAAGTCGGTGCCGAGCCGCTGCAGGTCCGTGCGTACCGTGAGGTGCAAGTCGTTGCCCGGGACCTCCGGGTTCACCTCCCGATCGAGGAAGTGCGCGATGGACCGGAAATACTCGGCGCCGGGCTGATTCGGGTCGGCGGAGCGGCCGAGCTGCCGACCCAGCGCATCTACCTGGACCCAGTAGGCACCGTCGGTGCCCCGCAGCCACTCCTCCCAGCCCGCCTCGATCCCGAACTTACCGACCAGATCGCCGGACTCGTACCAGTCCTCGCCCCGCTCGGTGTCCTTGTACTTCTCCCGGAGGTGCACGAGGTCGTCCGACCGCACCTCGCGCTGGTACCCGATGAGGTGGGCGAACAGCTCCGGCTCCGCGTAGCTGCGGCGATGGCGGCTGGCGACCGCGATCCCTGGCAGCCGGGGCCGATTGGCGAGCACGCGCTCCAGCTCCTCAAACGAGAGGTCCGGCGCGAGCATCACCTGACGGTGGCGGCTGATCTTGCGGGCCTCGTCCCAGCGCTCGAGCAGCTCGTCCACCGTGCTGTCGTCGAGCAAGGGGGCGAGTCGCTCGCAGAGCGTCACGATGTCCGTGCGCTCCTCGATGGTCCACGGGTCGTCCGACCTAGGGCCGCCCAGCAGCGAGGCGGCGCCGTCCCGCTCCCCCCCCTGCTCGGTCGGTGCACCGTCCGCGCCGGGCGCGCTAAATCGGCGGGTCGCCGGGCGGTCCGCGGCCGCAGGCCCCGCCTCCACATCCGTCGGCTGAACCACGAGGTCAAAGGAAGCGCGCACCTCAGCGAGGCGGTGCCCGTCGGCGTCGTAGATGGAGCCGCGGGGCGCCGGAATCTCCCGCTCCTTGAGGTGGTTCGCCTGAGCTTCGCGGGCGTATTCCTCCCCGCGTACGACCTGCAGCACCCACAGGCGCCCGAGCAGGACGAGCAACACACACAGCATCAACGCGGCGTAGGCCGAGAGGCGGTCGCGGAGATCCTGCGGACGGGCGTCCTGACGAATCGCGGGCGCAGAGCGCCTCGATCGGGTGCCGAACGCGCCTCCCATGCGTTGACCGCTCACTGCAGGGACCGCTTCGCCCGCGCTGTGCGGTCGCCTTCCCAGCCAGCGATGCGGCGATACAGCGGCCAGCAGACAAACGCGGCGACAGACGTGCCCAGGCTCTCTGCAGGCAGCTTCGCCCAATCGGATGCGTGCTCGGCTCCCATCAGGGTGAGGAGCACGAGCAAGACCGTCCCGGCGACAAACGTGAAGATCCCTACCCCGAGCACCGGCACCAGCCGATCCCGCAAGACGACGCGCCCGTGCAGCGGCAGCGCCATCCCCACCACCACGGCGTAGCGGAGCATCGTTCGCCCCGAGGCGACGCCGCCAAAGAAGTCGGCGAGGTAGCCCAACGCCAGCGCGAGGACCCATGCCTCCACTCGCCGTCCGCCAAGCGCAAACGCCGCCACCAACGGCAGCAGAGGATCAAAGGGAAGCTCCCCGAGGCCGATCGGAGGCAGTACCGCGCTCTGGAACAACAGCCAGGTCAGCCCTGCCGAGCCCGCGAGCACAGCCCGCCCGGGACGCAGATCTCCACGGGTCCGCTCGCCCGGCAGGAGCAGGGCCGCGGCGCGGCTCACCGCCGACTCCCCACCCCGAGCAGCGGCGGCCCCCAGGGGTCGGCGACCTGCGGGTCTTCGAGTGAGCCCGCCACCACCGGACCCCGGGGGTACGTGGACTGAATGCCGCGTCCGGGCTCGAGCACCACCAGGACCTCGGAGACTCGGTCCAGAGGCACCGCGGGCTCGACCTGGGCGTTCACGAACAGGCCGCTCTCCGCTGCCTGAGCGAGCGTGACCAGCCCGATGGGCACCCCTTCGGGGAACACGCCATCCTCACCGGACGTCACGATGACGTCGCCCTCGGACACCTGCGCCAGATCGGGCCGACGGATGTATCCGAGCTCGAGGTCTCCGTCTCCGTCTCCCACGGCCACGGACCGAGCCCGGCTCCGCTGGACCACCGAGCCGACAGCCGACAGGCCATCAGTGATGAGGAGGACGTCAGCGAACGAGCCGCCGGCGCGGAGAATTCGTCCCACGGCGCCTTCGACCCCCAGCACTGCCATTCCGGGCTCGATTCCATCCTTGGTGCCTCGGTCGATGCGCAGCGCGCGGAAGCGAGCCGAGGTACCCCGCCCGATCACCGAAGCGCCGAGGGTCTGGGCCGCGACCCGTGACTTGAGGCCGGCCATGTCTCGCAGCCGCTCGTTCTGGACCCTGAGCTCGTTCTGCTCGACGAGGTCCGCGCGTGCGATCTTGAGCGCCGCCCGCAGCCGCTCGTTCTCTTTCTCGACCCCCACGAGAGCCAGGTAGCCGCTGAAGAACCCGCCGACACCTCTCACCCCACCAGTCATGGCCTTCTGCACCGGTCCTGTGACCGTGAGGAGGGCTCGATCAGCGAAGTTGAGGTCTGCTTCGGGCTTCAGACGCGAGTGGACATGCCAGCCGAGAACGGCGAGCAAAGCGAGGACTGCAGCAGCCTGGAGGGCGGGGCGGGACACGGCGAACCGGGGCGGAAGGGCTTCAGTTCAGCATCACGTTGCGCAGCAGATCCATCTCCTCGAGCACCTTGCCCGAGCCCAGCGCCACCGCATGAAGTGGCTCGTCGCAGACGACGACCGGCAACCCGGTCTGCTCAGAGAGCAGAAGGTCGAGGCCGCGCAGCAGCGCGCCGCCACCCGCGAGCACGATGCCCTTGTCAACGATGTCGGCCGCGAGCTCTGGCGGCGTCTTCTCCAGGGTCGTCAGCACCGCTTCGACCACCAGACTCACGCTCTCTTCGAGGGCCTCACGGATCTCGTCGCTGGTGATGGTGATCTCCTTGGGAATGCCGACAGTCAGGTCGCGCCCCTTGATGCTCAACTCGATGGGGCCCTCGGGGAAGGCACCCGGATGCGCATTGCCGATCGACATCTTGATGCGCTCTGCGGTGCGCTCACCAATGAGCAGGTTGTGGCGCTTGCGCACGTGGTGAACGATCGCGTCGTCCCACTTGTCGCCGCCGACCTTGACCGACTCGGCGGTCACGATGCCGGCGAGGCTGATCACGGCCACCTCGGTGGTGCCGCCGCCGATGTCCACGATCATGTTGCCGCTCGGCTCGGTGATCGGCAGGTTCGCGCCGATCGCCGCCGCGAGGGGCTCCTCGATCAGATAGACCTCACTGGCCCCTGCGTTCTCGGCAGACTCGCGGACCGCACGCTTCTCGACGACCGTGACCCCAGACGGGATGCAGATCACCATGCGCGGCTTCACGAACGTGCTGCGGTTGTGCGCCTTCTGGATGAAGTAGCGGAGCATCGCCTCGGTCACTGCGAAGTCGGCGATCACGCCGTCCTTGAGGGGGCGCACCGCGCGGATTTCGCCCGGCGTCTTGCCGAGCATCTCCTTCGCCTCGTGACCCACCGCGACGACCTTCTGGTTGCCGTTTCGAGTAGTGGCCACAGCGACGACGCTGGGCTCATTGGAGACGATCCCGCGACCCTTGACGTACAGCAGCGTGTTCGCCGTCCCGAGGTCGATGGCGATGTCCTTGGAGAACATTCCGAACAGAGCGTTAAACAAAGCAGACTCACAACAGCAGCGGGAGTCCCCGCAGGGATTCCCAGATTCGACGACAGCATTATTCTGCGATGTCAGCGCCCCGCTTGGCACTTTCTACCATGCGTCTCACCGACGACCGGAGCGTGCCCGGTACTCCCTCGGGCTGTCAACGAAGAAAACAGGGGGTTGTGCACATTTATTGGCGCACACAATCGAATCGCCAGGAGCGCCCAAAACCGGCAGGGATTCCCATAGGCCCGCTCGCGCCCAATTGTTGACTGAAAGCTCCCGCTGCAATACCTTCCCGCGTCCCGCGCGGCCCCGTGCGGTGCTGTGCCATTTGTCCTGCGAGGCCCCGATGCTGGATTACATCCGTCGCAATGCTGACTCCACCCCGGTCAAGATCATCCTCGGGGTGCTCTCGCTGACCTTCGTGTTCTTCTTCGGCAGCTCCGCGCTGTTCGGAGACCGCACCGAAGTCGTCGCCGAAGTGAACGGCGAGGCGATCCGCGATGTGACGATCATGCCGCTGATCCAGAACCAGCTCCGCTTCCAGCGTCAGTTCAACCAAGGCAAGGAGCCGGACATCGATCGCATCCGGCAGCAGGTGCTCGACAGCGTCATTGACCAGCGGCTGCTCGTGCAGGCCGCCGAGGACGAGGGCTTCGTCGTCTCCGACAAGGAGCTGCGCCGCGCGATCCTCGAGAACCCCAACTTCCAGGACGACAACGGCAAGTTCGACTCCGAGGTCTACAAGCGATACGCGGGCCGAGTCGGCAGCACGTTCGAGCGGGATCTGCGCGAGCAGCTCCTCATCGAAGCGGCGCAGGACTTCGTGCGTCGCAGCGCGCGGGTGTCAGACGCGGAGCTCAAGACCGCCTTCGAGGACGAGGCGAGCAGCCGGTCGGTCGAGTTCATCCGCGTGCCCACGGGCCTGTTCCGTGATGGCGTGACGCTGACCGACGACGAGGTGACCGCATGGGCCGACGCGAACGAAGAGTCCATCACCGACCGGTTCGACCGCGACTTCGAGTCCAAGTACAACGAAGCAAAGAAGGTCAAGGCGAGCCACATCCTGATGAAGTTCAGCGATGACGACAGCGACGCTGACAAGGCTGAGGTGAGGGCGGTCATGGACGGCGTGCTCGCCGAGGTGAAGGCCGCCAACGCCGACTTTGAGGCGCTGGCGCGCAAGTACAGCGAGGACGGCTCTGCCAGCCGCGGTGGAGACCTCGGGTTCTTCGACGAGAAGCGCATGGTCAAGCCCTTCGCGGATGCCGCGTTCGCCATGAGCCCCGGTGACATCAGCGACATCGTTGAGACCCAGTTCGGCTTGCACATCATCAAGGTGATCGAGGTGCAGGACGCGGACGTGAAGACGCTGGCCGATGTGCGGCTCGACATCGCGCGGGACCTGATGAAGGACGAGAAGGCACCGGAGCTCGCAGCCGCGTACGCAGCCACCCTGCTTCCGGTCCTGACCGGATCCATCTCCGACGAAGAAGCCGACGCTCTGCTCGCGGAGAAGTCGTTGACCGTCCAGGAGTCGGGCGAGTTCAGTCGCAAGGACCGTCGCGTCCCGAAGCTGGGCAGCAGCGCTGACGCCATGACGGCGGCGTTCGCCCTGACCGACGTGGGGGCCGTAACGACCGAGCCGGTGGACGTGGGCAACGGGTTCGCCATCATGAAGCTGACCACCGCGAAGCAGGCGGACATGGCCGCGTTCGAGGCGAAGAAGGAAGAGCTTCGTGGCACGCTGCTCCGCACAAAGCAGACCCGCGCGGTCCAGGCCTGGCGCGACCAGCTCAAGGCAGACGCGAAGATCCGCATCAGCGCGGGTGTCTAACGACGACGCTCCCCACTCCACGGGGCGCCCAACAGAACGGTGACCACGTGAAGAACGGACGCCCCCTCGTCTTCCTCCTGGTCGTCTTCCTCCTGCTGATCTTCATCAGCAGCATCGTCGCGATCGGCGTGATGCTGAAGGACGGCGGCGGCGCAGATGCCGAGGAGGGAACCACTCTGGTCCTGAACCTGGGCGGCTCCATGCCCGAGCAGCCCCAGGCGGATCAGCCGCTGGCCGGTCTGGGCGACCGACCTCTGGCGATCTTCGACGTGGACACGGGCCTGACCCGTGCGGCGGCCGATGACGACATCAGCCAGCTGTACATCGCCATCGGCGGCCTCGGCATCGGCTACGGGAAGATCGCGGAGCTCAGCGACATCATCGAGCGTTTCTCCACCGACTCGGGCAAGCCGGTGACCTGCTGGATGGAGGCAGCGGGCAACAAGGAGTACCTGCTCGCGCTGGCTTGCGACCGCATCTACATGGCGCCGGAGGGCTTCTTCCTCGTCAACGGGCTGCACCTGGGGGTGACCTTCTACAAGGGCACCCTCGACAAGCTGGGCGTCGAGGCGGAGTTCACCCGGGCAGGCAAGTACAAGAGCGCCATCGAGCCCATGACGTCCACGGAGATGTCGGCGCCGTATCGGGAGATGATGGAGGAGCTGGCGGACTCTCTGTACGGCTACCTCGTAGACACGGTGGCTCAGCGCCGCGGAATGACCGCAGACTCCGTGCGGGCGATGATCGATGACCCGCCGCTGACCGCCAGAGCGGCCTACAACGCCGGACTCATCGACGGGTTGTTCTACGACGACCAGATGCGCGCCTACCTCTCCGGCAAGCCGATCCCGCCAGACAGCTTCGCCAAGGTTCGCCCACCCGCCGTGCGCGGGACGGGCGACGACGACGACTCGGCGGAGGGAGATGATGCGCAGGACGCCATCGCCGCCGCCAACGACGATGACAGCGGGCTGACCGAGGCCGGCGACGATGACGAC
>Ga0222662_1000712_pt1 | contig 23016 bp, 15 predicted proteins | sample AntAcemetagen600_FD_179821 | JGI IMG/M metagenome (GOLD analysis project Ga0222662, IMG submission 179821) | Saline water microbial communities from Ace Lake, Antarctica - #600 | ecosystem: Environmental > Aquatic > Non-marine Saline and Alkaline > Saline | place: Antarctica: Ace Lake...
CAGCCGAGCAGGAGGAGCCAAGGAATCAAGCAGAGAGCGCGCATGGCGGGAGTATGGCAGCGCGAGAACCGGTGGGTGTACCGTGCCCGCGATGCCCGAGTCCCCCACCGAGGCGGCCCCCGTTTCTCGGCGGGAGACCCTCGCGATCGCCCTGGGAGCCGCGCTCGTGGGGCTCCTGTACCGACTCTGGTTGGTTACTCGCTACTTCGGCCACGAGGAGGAGGAGTGGGGGAACCTGCAGATCGCCCGCGGCGTCGCCGAGAGCGGCTTCTCGTGGATCGAGCTCGATCACATGCCTGGGTACGCCTGGATCGTCGCCGCTCTGACGACCCTGGGTCTCGACGTGGAGACCGCAGCGGTGGGGGTCGCGGTCGTAAGCGGCGCCGCCGTCGTGGGGCTGGTGGGGTGGATCGGCACGAGCTGGTTCAGCCGGTCGGTGGGGCTGATCGCCGCTCTGCTGGTCGCGGTGCAGCCCGAGTCCGCGCTCTACAGCGCCACCGCGCTTCGCGAGTCCCCCTATCTGGCGCTGGCACTGCTCGGGATCGCCCTGTGCGGCGAGCGGCGAGCGATGCTCGGCGGGCTCGCGCTCTCCCTGGCCTTCCTCATCCGCTTCAACGCCATGTTCAGCCTCCTGCCCGCCCTGCTCATCGCGGCGTGGTGGCTGTGGCGCTCCGATCGCGCCGCCGCTCGCGGAGCGCTGCTCGCCGCGGGTCTCCTCGGAGCGGTCTCCGCAGGCTGGGCGATGTTCTATCGGATGCACCCCGACGGCGGCACGCTGCGGTTCTGGGGGGGCGTGCTCAATCGGAACACCGGCGGAGCCGTCGCCGACCTGTCGGGTCAGGAGCACGTCGAGGCCATCCTGAACGCGGTGCTGGGACTTCTGTTCAAGGTGTTCCCTGCGCACCTCGGGCCTGCGGCGCTCCTGTGTGTCCCGCTCGGCGCCCTGCTCTGCCTCGGTGCGCTGCGCAAGGCCCAGCCCACCCCGCTGGAGCTGCGCCGAGCCTGGCTCGCCCTGTGCGCGCTCGGCACGTTTGGCCTGCTGTTCGCCACGGCGGTGGTGTCTACCTACGAGTGGTTTCACAACCTGTACTGGAAGTGGCTCACGCCGTCGGTCCCGTTCTGCGCGCTGCTTGGAGTCGCCGGGGCCCATGCGCTGCTCGGTGTGGTGCCCCGATCGCTGCGCCGCCCGCTGAGCGGGGTCCTGCTGATCTCCACCCTCGGTGCATTCGCCGTGCAGACCCAGCAGCAGCTGCGCCTCTCGGAGCGAATGTACGGTGTGCAGGTCCTCACCGCGCGATGGGTCGAGCGCGCCTACATCGAGGACGTCGCGGTGCTCGCTGACGGCATCCCAGCCTGGTACCTCAACCGGGCGCCATCCGACCGTGTGATCATCTCCTGGGCCGATCCCCGGGTACGGAGTGAACCGGATTTACTTGGTCAGTTCTTGTATGAGAACCGGGTCGCTGCGGTGTTCTGGTTCTCGGAAGGGTGGTTCCCTTCGTCGCGCAAGGCGCCGTGGCTCGCCGCTGGGAAGGCCGCCGACCTCGGCCCCGTCACGCTGAAGCCCGTCGCCTGGAGCCACGAGTACGGGATGATCGGGTACGCGGTGGAGACCGCGCACGCTGTTCCGCCGCCCACCCATCAGCCACCGCCGGGGACCTGGTTCCCGCCCCCGGGGGATCCATGAACTGGCTCACCCCTCTTCGCGCTTCGCTGCTCTGCGCGGCGTTGGCGCTGGTGCACCGGCTGGTGTTGGCGCGGGTGTACTTCGGCCAGGAGGAAGGCGACTACGGAAACCTCGGACTGATCCTCGGCACCGTGCAGTCCAACTTCTCGTACATCGAGACCGAGCACATGCCGATGTACACCTGGATGGCGGCTGCGCTGTGCGTGTTCACCGGCGACGCTCACACAGCGGGGCTCGCCGTGTCGGTCCTGATGGGCACGCTGGCCGCGGGACTCATCACCTACTGCGCCGCCCGCTGGCTCTCGCTCGAGGCCGGCATCGTGACGGGTCTCCTGATGGCGTTCCAGCCAGACCTCGCGCTGACATCAGCGACCACCCTGCGCGCATCGACCTACACGGCCTGGGCGGCGGCGACGCTGCTGGCGGTGGGCCGGGGGCGGTGGATCGCGGCGGGGCTGCTCTTTGGCGGCGCCTTTCTCACGCGCTTCGATGCGATGGCGAGCCTGCTGCCGGTGCTGCTCCTGGCTGCGTTCGCCCCCCGCTGGCTGGGCACCCGCAGGCTCGCCCGCGCTCGCTACACCGGCGCCGCGCTGGCCGCGAGCTGGATCGCGCTGTGGGCAGCGGTGTACTCCCGGATCGAGGGAACGCCGCGGTTCTGGAGCGGGGTCGCGTCGCGAAACACCGGCAACTTCGACGATCTCGGGCTTTTGGGGCGCCTGGGCAAAGGAGCCGAGACCCTGTGGCTGGTGGCCGGCAAGGTGTTGCCCGACCACGTGGGCTGGGCCGTGCTCGCTCTCGCGCCGTTGGGGCTGGTGTACGTGGGCCGGGGGAGAGCGCAGGAGATTGGGCCAGCCCGAGTGCTGGCGTTGACCGCGCTCTCCAGCGGGGGCGTGTTCGCGTTACTGGTCGTGCTCAGCGCCTACCGCTGGGACCACAACCTGTACTGGAGCTGGCTCTCGGTCGCGCTCCCCTGTGGCCTCGCGGTGGCGGCGTTCGGCGGCACCGAGCTCGTCGGCCAGCTGCCGCTGAGGTCCCGGGCGAAGTGGCTGCTAGCCCTCGGCCTCGCGCTGGCGACCGCCTTGCCCATGTACCGGCAGACCTGGCAGCAGCTGATCCGATCGGAGCAGTGGCTCGGGACCCAGGTGCGGCTGGCGAACTGGGCGGAGTCGGCGCTGCCCGAGGGCTCGGCGATGCTGGCCGATGTCATTCCCGCCACCTGGCCGGCTCGTCGCGCGGATCCTCCCCCGATCCTGCGGTGGTCCCAGCTGGGCGACGAACCACCCCCGGACGACCCGGACGCGTTCGGGCAGTGGCTGGTGGACCAAAATGTGCGCGTGATCTTTTGGTTCCGCGAGGAGTGGATCGGGGCCGCGGCCCGAGCCCCGTTCCTCGCAGACGGAGGAACCGTGCAGGTCGGCGACCTCACCCTGACCGAGGTGGGCAGCGAGGCCGCATACGGAGTGATCGCCTACCGCGTGGACGGGGCGGGGCTGGCTCCTCTCCGCGCTACGGTTCAGTGATGAGCGCTCTGCACGACGCCTGGACCGATGCCCTCCCCGCCGTTCTTCGCCTGGTCACCGGCCAGCGGCGGGGGCTCTTTCGGCAGGAACTCCAGCGGTTCTTGGCGTTTTCGAACATGGATCATGAGAGCGCTGAGGCGCTGATGGAGCCTCTGGCGGCGATGCTGTTGCAAGCCGCCCGTGCCGCCCGCCAGCCCGCAGCGATCTCCACGATGCGCGCATGGAGCCCCACCCGGGACGAGATGGCGGGGCTGTGCCAACACCTGCTCGCGCAGTGGCGCACCGCGGAGGAGAGAGCGCGGGGCAAAGAAGATCGCGATCTCAGTGGAATGACGGGCGAGGTGTTCTTCGGGAAGCGACTCGGGGGACCAGGCCGTCCTGGCGCCCTCGCCGCCGAGCCGGGTCCCCAGGAGGGACCCGACGAATGAGCTGATCCCGTCCCCTCGATCTTTGCCCCAAACCGGCGCTTCCAATACCATCGACACCTGTTCCTCGGGAGGAGACGGCAACGTGTTTCGGAGCCTGCTGGTAGACAACTGGATGCGCTTCTTTTTCAACCCCGCGCTGGGTGCCCTCGGCGGCTTGGTGGGTTGGGCGCTCTTCACGCTCGTGGCGGGCTCAATGGGGTTGGGGGAGCGCGCGGAACTGGCCGTGGCCTTCGGCTGCATGGGGCTCTGCGTCGGGTTCGCCTGCAACATGCTCAAGGGCATCCAGGACGGAGCGGGCGCGCTGCGCGTGATCGGTACGTCCGCGCTCTCGGGAGTGGTCGGGGCGATCGGGGGCGTCGTCGCAGCGCTCCTCTTCTCGCTCTTGGCTGAGGTCGTGGGCCTGCGCGCGGACAGCTTCGTGGGTCCGCTGGTCTGCTACCTGTTCGTGGGCACGATCATCGGCTTGAGCTCCCGCATGACGTCCTTCGACAAGTTCATGGGGCTCGCCGCGGTCGGTGGACTGCTCGGAGGCCTCGTCGCCGGCGTCATCCTCGCCGTGCTGGACACCGTGAGCGCCGGTGACACCTGGATGGCGGCCCTGCTGGTGCCCATGAGCCTCGGGTTCGGGATCGGGGTGACCACCTACTCGTTCCCCGCGTTCGTCTCTGGCGGCTCCCTTCGGGTCCTGACGGGCCAGTTCAAGGGGCAGACAAAAGAGATCGAGAACGACGACATCGTGGTCGGGAACAACAAGCGTCAGCTGCAGTGGGTGCTCCCAAAGTGGGAGGGCGTCCAGGACCCCCACGCCCGCATCGAGGTCAAGGCCGAGGGCAAGGGGTACAAGCACCTCGTCAAGAACGCCGGCCAGAAGACGGTCATGGTCGTGCGCGATGGCAAGAAGACCCGCGTGAAGCCAAAGCAGTCCCACGAGCTGCAGGATGGCGACACCTTGGTGTTCGCGACGGGCAAGAACTACGTCAAGGTCCGGTACTCGCAGCGCACGGCGAAGGAGTAATGAGCATGGGGTTCAAGCTACGCAGCCGCGCGACGACGCTCGTCGCAGCCCTCCTGCTTCCGGCGTTCGCCGTGGCCCAGGACAGGGCCGCCAAGGAAGAGTGCGCGTACCCCGTCAAGGTCCTGTGGCATGCCGACGACGAGAAGGCCGGCCTGCATCACATGGGCGTCTCGGTGACGAGCCGCAGCGGCCAGCAGGTCCCCAACCTCGGCCCCGATGTCTTCACCATCACCCACAAGGGCACAGCGGTCACCAAGGACGAGAGCTTCACGGTCGGCCAGAGCAAGAACGTGCTCGTCCAGGCGGCGACCGACGCATCCGACGAGGAGTCCGCGGCGGCGGCCACGGCGCTGGCGTCCGACCCCATCAACTACGACGTGTACTTCGCGGTGGACCTCACCGAGTCCATGGGCGAGGAGATCGGCGGCGGAAAGACCAAGAAGCAGGTGGTGGCTGAGCTGATCGCGAGGCTCACCGCGCCCAACAAGAAGGGCGAGTACGCCCTCTTCGATGCGCAGGATCGGGTCTACATCGCTGGATTCACCAGCAAGGTCGAGACGATCACCGAGGCCCCGACCGCCAAGCGCGAGAAGCTGGTGCCCGCGCTGGGCGACCTCGCGCAGTTCGACGTCAAAGACGACAAAGCCGCGCTCTATGGCGCGATCCAGCACAACCTGGGTCTGATCACCGGCGCCGCGGAGCAGTACAAGAACCCGGGCGACCCTCGCCAGGCAGTGCTTATCGCCATCACCGACAGCTTCAACGGGATCAACCCGGAGAACGGTCGGGGGCTGCGCTACTGCAACGACAACAACAGCCTCAACGACGCACTTCGCCAGCAGATCATCGACACCCGCGCGGCCGTCGGTGAGCAGTTCAAGATGTATGTGCTGGGCCTCGGCAAGGGCGGCGAGACCGAGCGATACAAGCTCAAGGAGGATCACCACCGGCGCTGCGACATCAGCAAGACCGAGGAGCTCCTGCTGGACTTGAAGTCGCTCGATGCCATCGGCAGCCCCGAGATCACCAACGGCGGCGGCTTCAAGTGGGCCGAAGACCCCGAGCAGCTTCGCGAGTGGCTTCTGGGGCACTTCGAGGCCCTCAAGACCGCGTACGACATCACGTACACCGTGCCCGCCGAGGCCAAGGACCCCTCGCTCTACAAGGCGTCGGTGACCATCCTCGACACCACCTGCGAAGGCGTCCTGGTGGAGTCCAATCAGTTCGTGCGTCAGGCCACCGCGACCGGCGACACCACAGCCTCTGAGATGGCGCTGTTCCTCGCGAGTCTCCTCATCAGCCTGCTGTTCCTTCCCCGGACGTTCACGAACCTGGGTAACCTGGGTGGCCAGAGCGCGCCCGCCCCGAAAAAGAAGGCGGCGGGCAAGAAGAAGAGAAGAAAACGAAAGTAGCCAGCCTTCCGGCTGTTGGTTGCGCACAAGAAAAGGCGCCCCGATGAGCTTCGACGACATCTCCAGACTGACCGATCGATCACGCACCAAGATGATCGAGCGGGCCCTCAAGACAGGCACCCTGCCCCGGGCAACTGAGCGTGCGCTCAGGCGCGAAGGCGGCCCCACGCCCGGCAGCACCCCCGAAGTCGAGCTGATCAGCCGTGAGGCTTCGGTGCGGCTCGCAGGCTCTGAAGACATGCGGTCCGAGCTCGTGCGGCGCATCGTCCAGATGGAGGTGCTCGAGTCGAGCAAAGCTCTGGCGCGCAGCGAGGTCGAGGTGGACGGTGGCGATGGAGGCGGAGGCGACGAGGGCGGCGGCGGAAGCTCGCCGACTGCGATGGCCGGGATCTTCGAACAGTGGTTCGCCGAGATGCAGGGTCAGGGGCTGAACAAAGCCGAGATCGAGGAGCACCTCACATCGAGGATCCGCTCGGTGCGGCGCGGCATCCTTGGAGCGGACGAAGAACGACGGCTTCGGAGGAAGTGATCATGGGCGACAACAACGCAAAGGTGATGCAGCTGCGCGAGCGGGCGTTCGAGGGTCGCGTCGGCGAGTTCCTCGTAGAGGTCCGCAACGACGGCGATGGCGGATCGTTGGTGTTGACGCCGGCGGCGGGAGCCCCGCTGGTGCTGACGATCAAAGGCGACACGCTCGAGATGAGGTACGCGGGACCCGAAGTGCGCTTTGTGGCGCCGGATGCATCGATGCGGTTCGAGGCCAAGAACGTGGCCATTACTGCGCAAGACACGGTCGCGATTCACGCCGGACGTGAGATCGACCTGCACTCCGCTGAGGATGTGGAGGTCCGGGCTGACCATCAGGTCAACCTGTGGGCTCACGGTGTGATCGTCGGGGACTGAGACCCGCCAGGTCACGCCCGGGAAACAACCGTCGATTAATCCTTCCTCTCCCCCGCCCCTCTCCGCTATCTTCCAGCGTGAGAAGGTTCGTTCTACGAGCCACCACCGACGCAGCGGAAAGCCGCCGCCTTCGGCCTAGGGGCCGCACAAAACACGGGATTGTCGATGTCGGACGTCCGTCCTTCGCTGGAGAACCGTCTCTCCAGCCGTCTCTCTCGCTCCCTTTCACCGGGCAACCGGCTGATGGAGCGCGTTGCTCGCCACTCTGGCGACTTCACCAACACACAACGTGCGAGCGATCGCCGGTTGGGGATGCTCTCCCGGATGGAGGCGTTCGGCGCCGGTCATCTGGGCGCGCTGATCTCTCGGCTCGCCACTCGTGGCGCGTTCCGATCGTCGATGCCGGCGTACGGATCGTTCGGCGACGCCTTTGTGACCCAGGCGCCGCCATGGCTGGCCTCTGGCGCCGAGGAAGCCCCCGAGGCAGCAGCGCCCGCGAGCGGCTGGTACCAGTCGATGCGCGCGATCACTCCGCGCGTCCCGACCTTCGGCGCCAACGCGTCGATCGCCCGGTCGGCCGCGCGTCCGCCTGGGTTCAGCGGTGCCCGCCGCTCGGCCCTGTCGTCGCCCGAGCTCATCAGCGCCGCCCCGCCGATCCGCGGCGCAGGATCCACCCCGTTCGTCGGTGCATCCGTCGCGCGCTCCTCGTGGGGTCGCCCGGTCGGCACCGCCACGGTCGCGCGCTCGTCGTCTCGCCCGGTCTCGGCTCTCTCTCGGGCCGCTGCGGCAGGCATGGCGGCCAGCGACTTCGTGGGAGCCCGGGTCGCCCGGCAGTCCCGCATGGTGGGCGCTCCCTCGGTGCACCGCGCGCTCTCGCGCGCGTCGGGAACCGAGTACGGGGCCGCGGACAGCGCGGTCTCCCGCAGCGTGCAGAGCACCCTGCCCATCTCCAGCGCCGGGCGCGCCCTGGCGCGGGCTGAGTCCTCTCGGGCCACCGGGCGCGGCTTCGCGGTCGCGCGCTCCGCCGACTCCTACACGAGCTCTCTCCCCGAGTTGGGACTCGCCAGGCAGTCCCTCGGCGGCGGCAGTGAGGTCGAGGCGTCCGGCCCGTTTGGCGGCGAGTCCGCGCCGAGCGGCTGGGCAAGGCCCGTCGGCGCGGCGAGCACCTCGCGCCTGGTTCGCTCGAGCTCCAGCCGGGATCACCTCCCCGCCCGCGTAGCTCGCACTGTGGCTCGCGCCGAGGCTGTGCAGCGAGCGAGCAACCGCCCCCTCGCCCGTGCCGCCGCTGCGTCGGCGTTCAGCGAGGCAAGCCCGCGGTCGTTCACTCCCATGACCTCACCGGCCCGCAGGTCTGCGGACACGGCGCGCTCTCCGTTTGTGGGCGCGCTGACCGCGAGCCCGCTGTATCGAAGCACCGTCGGTGCATCCACGGCCGGGCCGCTGCGCTCAGGTCCTTCCTCCACCGCGAGCATCGCTCGCTCGATGGCGCCCGTAGAGCGGGCCCTTGCGCGGAGCACCCGCGGCTCCAACCAGGCCACCCGTGCGGCGATCGGGGCCCTGCCCCGCATGTCCACCAGCCTCAGCGCTGGCGCCATGGAGATCGCATCGCCGGGCCCGATCGCTCGAAGCTTCGAGCCGGACGCCAGCCGCCCGATGACCGGCGGCTCTGTCAGCGGCTGGGCGCAGCCGTCGGCCATGCGGAGCGCGGCTCCCAGTGGCTCGTCGCGGCCTCTGACGCGCAGCGCGTCGCGCGGTGCGGCTCCCCTTCCCTCCTCCACCGCCCGGGTCGCCCGAGCCATGTCGCGGCCGCTGACCGGCGCCCGGGTCGCTCGGGCCGAGTACAGCGCCTTTGCGCCCGCTCCGACGGCTGGCCCGGCGATGTCTGGGCCCGGCTCCACGGCGCGCGTGGCCCGCTCGTCCGCTGGCGGCACCTACGCCAACACCCGCACGTCGTCGGCGACGGGGGTGCTGCCCACGTCCACCGCCCGTGTGGCCCGTCAGCCTGACGGCGACACGGCGTCCAGCGCTCGTGTCGCTCGGTCCGAAGGCACGAGCCCCACGTCCACCGCCCGCGTGGCCCGTCAGTCCGATGGCAGCCCGAGGTCCACTGCGCGCATCGCTCGGTCCGAGGGTGCGAGCCCGGTCTCGACGACGCGCACCGCGTCGGGAGCAGCCGCGGGTCCCGCATCGACCGCCCGTGTCGCCCGACAGCGCGATAGAGGGTTCACGCCGGCCTCGGTCGCCGGAGCGTGGCAGTCGCCCGATGGCTCCACCGCGTCCATCGCCCGCTCCTCCCGCAGCGCTCGCATGCCGACCGCCGTGGCCCGCGCCGCGGCCAACTCCACCCCGTTCGTAGGGGCCCGGGTCGCGCGTGGCGCCATGAGCCGCCTGGCCGACCGGGTAGACAACACGACATCGACCGTGGCGCGCAGCATGGCCCGCGGCATGCCCGCCGCCTCAAGCGTCGCCCGCCGGAGCTTCGCGGCCTCGGCTGCGCCGACCCTGACCTTGCCGGATGCACCGATCGCGCTTCGCAGCGCCGAGGCGACCGCAGCAGTGAGCGATGGGGTGCTCGCCAGCGATGGCTGGGCACGCTCGACCGGATTCGCGCCCTCGTCGCCGTTCGTGGGTGCCCGCACCGCGGACGTGCGTCGCTCCTCGGCGCCGCCAGCGGCTCGGGCTCTGGCCCGCTTCGAGGCTCCGATCTCGACCGCCCGGACCGCCAATGCGTCCTATGGATCGCACGTCGGCGCGGCCACCGCAGGTCCAAGCGCCGCGGGCTCTGTGTCGGCTGTGAGCGTCGCTCGATCTGCGCGAGCAAGCGCGACGGGGGCTGGCATGAGCCGCCTGCTCGCCCGCGATGCCGTGGCCGGCCCCACGCGATCCGGCGAACGCGCCGTGGCTCGGTCCATGACCTCCGCTGCGACCCTGGGCACTCCAATCCGTCGCTCCAGGCTCTCCGGGATCGATGGGACCCTGGCTTCGGCCCCCGTCGCTCGTAGCGAGGGCGGACCGGGCATGTCGCCCACTGAGCGCGTGGTGCAAGGCTTCTCCCGCCCCGAGTCCACGGCACGCACGGCGGGCCCAGGCTCGATGGCCGCTCGATCGACGGCTCCCACCGCCCGGGCCCTCGCTCGCGCCGGGGTCGCCCAGGCGTCCGGTGCTCCGGTCTCGACGCCTTCCGCCGCCATGTTGCAGCGGGCAGCGCACCGGCTGGAAGGACCGGCGCGCCGAGCCGATGGAGGCCGCGCGCGCCCGATGACCGCGAGCCGTTCGGTAGACGGCACCTTGCCGCAGCTGCCGGCTCGGCACGCGGCGTCAGCGGCTCAGTCCACCGCCCCCACCGGGCTCGCCGTCTCGCGCTCCTTCTCTGGAGCCCGCACCGCGCAGGCGACTTCGGGCCCCACGATCGGCGCAGCCGTCGCGCGCAGTGAGTCCTCCGCGTTTGTCGGCGCACGTACCTCCTCGGTGAACCGCGCCGTGGCGCGTTCGGGCGACCAGACCACGGGTACGGCGGTGGGTCTAGGCTTCCAGTCGCCCCGCACCGCGCAGCGACGCGCGGTCGCTCAGGCCGCATATGGGTCTCCGAGCATGCCGGTCGTCACCGGCGGCATCGCGCGCTCTCAATCCGCTGCGATGCAGCCCGGATTCGACCCAGCAATGCTTGGCGGGAGCACCACCATCGCCCGCTCGGGTTGGGGTGCGGCCCCGACCGGTCCGACGATGACACCGGTGCGCACGCCATCGCTGGCTCGGCGCGCCGATCGCGCCGAGGCTCGACGGAGCGCGACTCGCACGTCCGACGGCGCACGACGCGCAGTCCAAGGCGGCGAGTTGGCACGGTCTACCGCTCCCACGGCCAGAGCCGCGGCTCGCTCCGCTGAGGGCGCGCGAGTCTCCCGGTGGTCCAGTTCCGTGTTCCAGGGGGCTTCCCTCGCACGGGCCGTAGGCCGCACGGAGTCCCTCGCGGGCGACGGCACAGGATCGTTGCGCCGGCAAGCCCAGGCTCCTGCGGATGCGGCGGCGGGCTGGAGCGGTCCGACGAGCGCCAAGAGCAGCGCGGTCCGACGACGCACTCAGGCACGGAGCAGCTCCGCTGCAACGGAGGCCGTCGCGCGCGCAGAGAGCGGCGGTTTTGGCAGCGATCTGATGGTTCGCCTCAAGAAGCTGCAGAGCAGCGGCGGACTCGGCGGCAGCGAAGAGATCGCCAGGTCCTCGGGTCTCGACGCTGCGCTGCCCAGCGCGGACGGCATGGTGCAGCGCGCCGCGAGCAAGATGCTCTCGCGGCACGAAGAGAAGGCTCGCCGACGCTCGGCGGCCGGGTCCCCGAAGTCCACCGCCACGGTGAGCCGCACTGAGACCGGTGCGATGCCCATCGCTGACCTCGCCCGGATGATCCAACGCGAAGTGTCGGAGATGACCCACATCACCGCAGCGGCCCCCACGATCTCCCGCTCGGCGCGCAAGGCCATCGCGCGGTCGTCCAGCGCTCAGGAGGCCCAGGGGCGGGGCGCGGACCGCGACGTGGGCAAGAAGCCCGATCTCGACGACTTCCTGCGACGCGCAGTACGTCGAGTCATGGTCGAAGAGGCAGTGGTCCAGTCCCGGGAGCTTTCGTTCCTCGACTGAGCTGGCCGTTGGTCTGAAGCCCGGCCCGGGCTCTACTGAAGCCGGGCCCGGGCTCTACTGGCAGCGGCCGCCGACGAGCGCCTGACGCTTCTGGACCTTCGGCGCGCGGCTCTGGTTGCCAGCCGCGTCTAGGGTCACAGTGACGGTGAAGCACTGGTTGCTGCCAGGCTCGTACAGTCCGCTGCTCTCGGGGAGCGTGTACTTCGCAGGGGCCCGGACGGCGACGCTCTCGTCGCTGCCGGTGTAGCGGAAGGTGAGCTGCATCGGTCCCTCGCGGAACTGCACGTTCACCCACCGCGAGCTGTTTCCGTCGCCGCAGGTACCGGTAGAGAACGCCACTCGGTCCGCAAAGGTCTTGCGACCCGTCGTCGGGTTGAGGGAGAACTCGCCCACGACATCGTCCAGTGTCTCGCCAGCCTTGCCGCCCAGCAGCGGCTCGCCGTCTTCCCGGGCCGCCATGACGCACACCCGATGCTCGATGCTCGTCACTGCGCCCTCGCCCCGGAGGTGCACCACCAGCGAGAGCGGGGCGGAGTTATCCGGCGGGTTGAGCTTGAGCTGAACCTGCGGCTTCTCGCCGTCGACCGCCGCCAGCTTGGCCGCGATGGACGGCGTGCGGATGACCTCGACGATCGCCGGCGCCACATCCAGGCGGCCGCCCTTCGCAGAGGCGGCGGACGACGACCCACGACCCAGCGTGCTGCCGCCCTTTTGGATGGAGATCGTCCAGGCGCCTTCGGCGCTGCCGTCCTCCCCGTCCACATACAGCGGCGCAGTGAAACCACGGCGAGATCGGTCGTACACAGCGGTGTGCTTGCTGTCCGCGCTCGCCTTCCACAAGAAGTTGCTCGACGAAACCGGCGGGGGAGTGGGTGCCTCGGGCTCACCATCGCCCGCAGGCTCGACGCGGTCGTCTTCTCCACGCACTGTCCCGCTCAGCTGAATCTCCGAGGTGCGGCGCAGCGGCTCCCACTCGTCCCCACCGCCGAGCTCCGCCCCGTGCGGCAGCATGATGAGCGTGGCCCTGAACGGCTCTCCATCACCCCAGAAGTCTCGCCAGCGCGGCGTGGAGCCCGCGACCCTGAACACCCAGTCCGACCCTTCTTTGCTGCGCTCGAGCCGGACCTTGGGTCGGTCCTGGCTGACCTTGGGGAGGAGCCATGCCTCCAGCGGCTCAAACGTCGCCGCGTCGTACGCGGGCAGACGCTTCACCCTCAAGAGCTCAGACTCGTCCGCCTCCGAGCTCAGGGGAGAGCAGGTCTGCGTTGGGTTCCACCCGGCACCGCATCCAGAGATCGAGAACTCGTAGGGCTCGCCTTCGATCACGATCGGCTGGGTCCCCCCAGCGGACGGATCCCCTACGCCGTCGCCATCGCCGCCCAGGAACATGAGCACCGCGACAAGCAGGACCACCGCCACAACGCCGAGCCCGACCAGCACCAGGGGCACACCGGCGCGAGGCTTCGGCCCGGAGTCTTCTTCCACCGCGTCCCAGTCCGTGCCCGTCGTCGTCGGGTCGACGTAGTTTCCCCGCTGGGAAGCCACGGGGCTCGGTTGCGGAGGCGGCGCTGCCTTCTTCCTCGCGACGTCGTCCGCCGCCATCTTCTTCGCGCCGTATGTCGGGGCCTTGTGACAAGGCTCCTCGTCCACGTTGAAGATCGGTCCGTCGACGGGCTCGTAGCGCTCGTTCGCTCGCATGGCCGGCGTGGCGAGCGCGCGCATCGACATCAACGGCACCGGGCGGGACGTCTTGTGCTGAGCAAACACCTGGAAGAAGATCGTGTCTTCCTCGATGCCTGGGTAGAGCGCGATGCCAACCTGGAACGGCACCTGGTCGAGGTCGTACCCCACCTCGCCGAGCAGCAAGGCGATCCGGATGTTGTGCTCGACTGGGTCGTACGCATCGCCACGACGGAACCGGTGCGGCGACACCAACCGGACCACGCCCAGGATCTTCTGCTTGTGGTGTGCCGGGAACGCCTCGGCCATGAAGCGAAGGGCGCCGAGGATGTCCGCGCGCTCCTGCTCCGGGCTCTCCCCCATCGTGCCGAGGAACCGCACGCGAGTGATCGTGATGTGGTTGTCCTTGGTCTTGCTGCCGAGCAGAACTGCGATGCGGTCCTGCTTCGTCTCCACCACCGAGGCCGCCATCGCCTCGAGGATCTCAACCACCGGGCCTTCCGACGGATCCTCGCCGAGGGTCAGCCAGTCGGGGTCCTCCATGCGCACCACGCCGAGCTGCGTGATCTCTGGGGTCTGAAGGACGGTCTCTTCGCCCTCGTCCTCGGTCTCGCCTTCCCCCTCGTAGACGCCTTCGGCCTCTAGAGCTTGAAACCTCCAGGGAAGGGCCCGCCCGACATCCTCGCCTTTGCTCACGCCAAACAGGCGGAGACCAGGCAGGAGCGGCGTCCCTTCCCCTCGATTACAGAAGAACCCGACCGCGGTCGAATCCGTGCCGACCTTTGGGGCGAGCACCAGGGCGAATTGGTAGGGACGCGCGAAGTCACGGTGCGTCCGCAGATCGTAGCGACTGAGGAAGACCGCCATGTTGGGGTGGGTGTGGTACCAGCCCAGCAGCAGCAGCTCTTCGCCTGCCTTCTGGCTCATCTCCTCCATCTGGTCGATCAGATCGTCCCAGACGGAGTACGTGAACTTGAAGTGCACGGGCGAGCTGTCTTCGTCACGGGCGACCGCGATGTGGCTCACCTTGATGACCTGGGAGTCCGCGCTGCGGGTGCCCAGCAGGATCCCAGCGACCTCGAGGTCCTCCTCGACGGAGCGCTGTCCCTCAAACTGGAGGCGCTTCGCGACCTCCCAGTCGAAGTAGATGGTGGGCATCACCGGGTCGATGGCGGACTCTGCGATCGCGCCAACGAACTTGAAGTTCGCAGGCACGTCGAAGTGCTCGGCGACCTCGCTGCTGTCCTCGGCGAAGAAGACTGGTTCGTCCATGGGCCTCAGCCGCCGCCCCGAGGCCCCATTCCCGCCGATGTCGCTGGGCGAACCCAGCAGCCAGCGTGCCCCGGGAGGGCGCGGTCGATTGACAGCCAAGGCCGTCGCGTTCAATGCTGAGCTTTGATATCACGGGTCCCTGAGGACTACAAGCCAGGGCCACACGCGCCGGAATGGGGAACATGCCTGAACGTATTCGTTTCACGCTCGTCGAAGACGGGTTGGACATTCGGTCCTACGACTTCGACACCGAGACGATTCAGATCGGCTGCGACCCAACGCGCGGTGACAATCTCAAGATCGAGCTGCCGACGGGCAAGACCCATGTGCGGGCGATGGTCATCCGGACCGACGACTACGTCGAGTTCGAGGTCACCGGCGGACCCATCTTCCTCCAGGGATCTCGCCTCGATGAGGGCGACGTCGCGGAGCTGAACATTGGGGACATCCTCGTCTTCGGATCGAAGTCGGACGGCCCCATGCTGCGCTTCGAGGCCGCCAAGGAGGCGCAGCTCGTCCTCGACGACGTCGCCGATTGGGGGATCGCGTCTGGCAAGAAGAAGAAGAAGCGGAGCGCAGCGGCCGAAGACGACCTCATGTTCGAGGAGGAGGTCGATAAGTACGCAGGCAAGAACGTCTGGCAGAAGTACCTGATCTGGTACCGCGAGCAGTACGCGAAGTTCGCCGGCTGGCGCAAGAAGGCCGCCCGCATCAAGTACTGGCTCGGCCTCGGCCAGATGATCGCGAAGAAGGCGACCGGCTTCGTCGGGATCGGGCTCGCCGTGGGCGGCGGCGCCCTGGCCACCTACACGCAGTACACCGCCAAGGCCAAGGCCCTCCTGAACGCCGACAAGGCAGAGGAGGAGGCCATCATCGCGGTCGAGGGTGAGAAGGCAGCCCAGGACGCGCAGAAGGAGCTGCGCGAGCAAATGCAGCAGTGCGGGTGCGAGGGCGCGGTCGCCACCAGCGAGTCAGCCATCGCCACAGCCGACGCGGTGCTCGACCGCTTCGGCGGCGACAAGACGCTCAACGTCGAGAGGACCTACTTCTGGCCGAACAAGCAGTCCGTGTCGTACTCGTCGCTGCTCGGTCAGCACTACAACGCTGCCGTGAAGAACCGCACCACGCTCCCCAAGACCATGGACCGGATCTGCAGCGCCTCGGGCGACAAGGAGCGCATGAACCTCGCGGTGAAGAAGTCGCTCGAATACAACCTGCATGAGGCCTACCTGTTCGTGCCGTTTGTCGAGTCGTACTGGTGCGAGCTCGCGGTCTCGCACACCGGACCTCGCGGAATGATGCAGTTCACCCGCGCCACGGCATCGGCTGCGTGGAAGAAGGTGGACTCCAGCCAGGCGGACATCCCCAACTACGACTGGACCGCGCACCGGGACTGGCTCAAGGACCTCGCAAAGAAGCGAGGCTACCGCGGCTACTACGATCTGCTCGCCAACTGCAACGCGAGGGATCGCGCTGCGTACAAGGAGTACTTCTACCCGGGAGAAGGCAACAGCAAGTACCCCAAGCGCCTCGATCCCCGGGACCCGCGCACGGACTGGGAGTCGTCCACGGAGGCCGCGGTCGCGTGGCTGGCCTCACTGCATGACACCTACGCGGGCAAGGGCTTCGGCGAGTTCGACTCCATCCTGCTCGCCATGTCGGCCTACAACCAGGGCGAGGGCGAGGTGAACAGCTGGATCAACATGGCGAAGTCCCAGTACGGGCGGGACAACGCGTCCACGCTCGCCTTCCCGGAGATCCTGGGCGGCGCGGTGGCCAAGCTCGCGCAGACACCGGATGCGGAGAAGCAGCGCCAGATCAAAGAAGGCATGCGCTACGCGCCGTCCATCCTGGGCGCGTACCTCGCAGCCGCCCCGATGCTCGACGAACGAAACTGTCGCAACTAGAGCCCCACGCGCGCTCAGCCTTCGTTGATGAAGCGCAGGAAGTCTTCTTCGCGGCCGGTGTCCGAACCGAGGAGCTGCACGCCCATCCCGGCGGGGCCCTCGTCGCTCGCCTTGCGGGTCCATCGCACCTCGGCCGCGAGCGGAAACTGCCGCCCGGACACCGGGTGCCGCACGATGAGGCTCAGCCGAGTGCCGAGCGCGCGCACGTCGTCGGTGGCCAGAAACATGCCCCCGCGGCTGACGTTGTCCGTGTAAAAGCTGCGCAGCGAAGCTTCGTCCGCGATCCGCACCCGGAAGCGGCCCTGCTTGCGCGGCTGGGCGCGACGAGCCTCCTCCTCGGGCAGACGATGTTCGACGGCCTCGGGGTTGGGCGTGCGGGGAAGGGTGACGCGCGCCACCCCCTCCAGGTAGGCCCTCCAGCGCTGCAACAGACGGCTGTCCATCATGAAGAAACGCAGCCCCATACCCGGCATGCCCCCGCAGAACGAGGCCTCGTCCGGCGTCACCACCCGCTCGACGGTGGCGAGCGCACGAAGGGTGCGATCGTCGTCGGGGAGAATCACCAACAGCTGCACGAGCTCGCCCGGCGCGAGGTGGTCGGGTGACTCGACGAAGAGGCCCTCCTCGCTGACATCGATGGCGGAGCGACGGCGATCCTTCCCGGCGAGCCGCACACAGACGCTCAGCGACGACGGGTACGACGCCCGGACTCCGCTCTCGCTATTGGCGGGGGCAAACTGCAGGTTACGGACCTCTACGTCCCGCGGGGCTACTGCGCTCATTGTCTCGTCTCCCAGTGCCCCCAACCATCGGGCACACTTCCCCATCGGTCACGCTGGGCTCGACTTGACTGCGCGATGACAACGGTGGAGGTTCAGGTTGATCGAGGTGGAGCAACTCACGCGGCGATACGGCGCTCTGGTCGCCGTGGACTCCGTCAGCTTCTCCGTTCAGCGCGGCGAGGTCATGGGGCTACTGGGCCCCAACGGCGCGGGGAAGACCACCACGCTGCGGATCCTGTGCGGATGCCTCGGGCCGACCAGCGGCACCGTACGGATCGCAGGCCACGACATCACCGCAGCGCCGCGGCTCGCGCGCGCCGCCCTCGGCTATCTGCCAGAGCAGCCCCCGCTGTACGAAGAGATGACCGTGCGCGATTTCGTGGACCACGCGGCCAGGCTGCGCCTAGTGGGGCGCGGAGTCCGGGCGAGCGCGGTGGACCAGGCTCTCGAGCTCACCGATCTGCAGGACGTACAGCGCCGACTGGTGGGCCACCTCAGCAAGGGGTATCGCCAGCGGGTCGGGCTGGCCCAGGCGCTCGTTCACTCCCCCGCCGTGCTGGTCCTCGACGAGCCCACCTCGGGTCTGGATCCCACGCAGATGGCCGGGATGCGCCGCCTGATCCACCAGCTTCGAGGACAGCGCACCATCCTCATCTCGACCCACCTGCTGGGCGAAGCGACCTCGCTGTGCGACCGCGTGACCATCCTCGCCGGCGGCCGAGCGGTGGCGAGTGGGACCGAAGATGAGCTGCGCGCCCAACTCCTGGCTGAACCCTCGGTGAGGATCGAGATCGAGGGCGACCCGGCGGAGTGTGCGGCAGCACTCGAGGCGATGGAGTGCGTCGGGGCGGTGCAGCGAGATGGTCGCTGCCTCGTCGTGACCCTCAACACCGGGACTCCGTCCGCCCGAAGCGCGGTCAACGGAGCGGCCGCAGCGTTCGGGCTCCTCAGCTCGCGTCCGGCCGATGGCCTTGAAGAGCTGTTCTTGCGCGCGGTGGCGTCGTGATCTGGCACGTCGCCAGGCGCGAGCTGCTCTCCCGCCTTCGCAGCCCGTTCGCGTGGGTCGTGGCGGGGACGTGGCTCGCCCTGCAGGGCTTGATGTTCACGCTCATCCTCGGCGTCTACCTGCGGGCCAGCCGCGATGGAGGCGAGTGGGAAGAAGAGTCGCTCCCGCTCCTGTCGGGGCTCATCGATCCGCTCTACTCGTCGCAGAGCTTGCTGCTACTGCTCTTCATGCCGCTGCTCACGATGAACCTGCTCGCCGGAGAGCAACGCGGGGGCACCCTGCCGCTGCTTCTCAGCTCCCCTCTCTCGACGCTTTCCGTCGTGCTGGGTAAGTGGCTGGCTTTGCTTGCCTATGTGAGCGGGCTGCTGTTTGTCGGCGGTGCCCTGGCACCCATCACCATGATCTGGTTCGGCGAGCCGCCCCTGATGCCCATGCTCGGCGCCGGGCTGGGCCTGCTGCTCCTCGCGGGCGCGCTGGGCGCCCTGGGCTTGCTCGCGTCGTCGCTCTCGGGCAGCCAACTGGTGGCGGCCGTAGTGACCTGGACCACATCGCTGGGCTTGTGGATGCTCGCAGTGCTGGAGACCGGCGACGGACCCGCAGCGGCGCTGGCCCGACACGGCTCTCTACTCGTGCACGTGCGCAGCTTCGGCCAAGGACTGATCCTCGGCGCGGACGTCGCCTGGCTCCTGGCGTTTGCGGCGCTGGGCCTGCTCATCGCGTGGCAGCGCCTCGAGAGCTGGCGGTGGAGATGACCGCTCTCATCGCCAGGCTCATCGGCGTGCTCGGCGCGCTGGCAGCGGTCGTGACGCTGGGCGCACTGGCGGCGGCGCCCGAGCTTCCCGGGTTGCGTACCCTCGGTCTCACGGCTGCGGTGGGCCTCGGCGGCTGGCTCTACCTCGACTGGCCCGCGGTCTCCTCCTGGGTTCGATCGCGGGGTGGGTTGGAGGCGGCCCGCGCCGCGCTGCTCGTCCTTCTCGGCGGCGCGATCCTGTCGGTGGCGGTCGCGTTGGTCTCGCGGGCCGATCCTCGCTGGGATCTGAGCCCCGGTGGCCGCCACAGCGTCACCTCCCAGACCGCAGCCATTCTAGCCACGCTCGACGGCCCCCCCATCGAGGTGACCGGCTTCTTCATGGCCGCTGGCGATCCCGTCGCGGTGCGGCACCGGGCCCACTGGGATGCCCTCGCGGACGCCTTCGCCGCCGCCGGTCCGAGCCTGGTGGTGCGCACGTTCGACCCCGACGTAAGCCGTCGAGAGGCCGATCAGGCGGGCGTCACAGACAATGGTGTGGTGCTCATCTCCCGCGGTGCGCGCAAGGAGCGTCTGTATGCGCCGGACGAGCGCACGCTGGTGACCGCCATCGTCCGGGTCGCGCGCGAGCGCACCCGAGCGGTCTACGTGAGCGCCGGGCACGGGGAGCGCCCGCTCGACACCGTGTCGGGCCTGAGCCTCACGGATCTGTCGGCGGAGCTCCGCGCGCTCGGGCTCGCGGTGCGTCCGTTGGACGTGAGCCGGACCGAAATCCCAGACGACGCGGCGGTGCTGATCGTCGCGGACCCCTCGCTTCCCCTGGCGCAGGCTGCAGCAGAGCAGATCGATGACTGGCTGGACGGCGGCGGCGCGCTCCTCGTCGCAGCGGAACCGGGCCGGGACACGGGCCTCGGCCCCTTACTCGCCGCGAGCGGCCTCGCCCTGGGTCCCGGATTGGTGGTGGATCCGCTCGTGCGCTCTGTGACTGGTGATGCGAGCACTCCCATGGTGGCGCGCTATGGCTTGCACGCCTCGGTCCGGGGGCTACGGACGCCGGCGGTGTTCCTCGGCGCGAGCCCGGTCATCGAGGCTCCCCACGCGCCCACCGAGGTCACCGTGCATCGCCTCGCCGAGACGAGCGAGTTGGCCTGGGCGGAGTCGAACCCAGGCGAACAGCCCCTGACCCAGGGCGCCGGGGACGCGGCGGGCCCGATCACCTTGCTGGCCCTGTCCGAGCGGCACCCGAGCGGCCGATCCGCCGGGACGATCGTGCTCGCCGGCGACGCCGATTGGCTCGCCAACGACGGGATGCGCAACCCGGGGAACCGGGACCTGGCGGTGAGGCTGCTGGGAGCACTCGCGAACGAGCAGGACCTCATCGAGCTCCCGCCGCGCGATCTGCCGCAAGGGTCGCTCGCAATGGACTGGCTCGATCAGGTCGTCGTGGGGCTTGTCGCGCTTCTCGGGATTCCGGGGCTCTGCCTCGGGGTGGCGGCCGGGCTGTGGATCCGCCGACGCGGGATGTAGGTCAGGTCACTGGCGGAGACGCGAGACGTTGAGCCCGGTCCGGCGAAAGTCGTCCCCCTCCAGGGGGATGAAGTCGCACATCTCGCACAGCCTGGAGTAGATCCGCGCGTCGAGGCGCTCCTCGAGGCTCGGCGGTCCGCCGCGCATCGCAGCGTCTCCGCGACGCTGATCGTACGCCGGGTTGAGCCCGCGCCCCCGGGGCCGACTGGCCGCCGACGCCGCGAGGTTGGTGGTGAACAGCGTGACGCGATCGGCGTTGTACCGGCGGCTGATCAGGTCATCGAGCACGGTGAGCTCCCACTCCGTGTCCCGGCCTTTGCCGAGCTCATCGACAATGAGCACCTCGACCTCCACCAGCGGCATCATCAGAGCGGCCTCCGACGTGCCGGCCTCGGCCCGGAAGCTACGGCGCAGGTCCATCAGCAGGTTGCCGTAGTCCACAAACCGACACGCGATCCCGAACTCCAGGGTGAGCGCCCGGAAGATCGACAAGGCGAGGTGCGTCTTGCCGGTTCCGACGGCGCCCCAGAAGAGCAGCCCGCCCTTGGCGGTCCTGCCGGTCCCATAGGCGTTCGTGAAGAGGCGCGCAGTCTCCAGGGCCGCCACTTGAGAGCCGTTGCGGGGCGCATAGCTGTCGAACGTGGCCTGGTGATAGCGCCGACCGATGCGCGCGCCGTTGAACAGGTCCATCCGCCGCCGGGCCTGACGACGGGAGCAGGGCGCGAAGACCTCGTAGCCTTCCGAGTCTCGGCCGAAGACGCCTTCCCGGCCGTGGCACAGGGAGCAGTCAGAGGCGTCGGTGGCGAACCGCGCCTCGCAGTGCTCCCCCTCGGGGACCACTTCGACGCCAGGGATCGGACACTCGGCGTGGCTCATCAGGCTCGGGCTCCTTCTTCGATGGTCAGCGGATCCAGCACGGGATCGATGGCGCGTAGGCGGCGACGAATCAACTCCTGCACGGTGCCATGCACCGCGTCGGGGGCCATCCGACCCAGGGCGGGACCCAGCTCGTCCATGACATCGGCACGCACCCGCTCCCGCTCGGACGCCGGCAGCAGCCCGAGCAGGCCGTCGTAATAGCACCGCGAGGCCGCCAGCAACGCAACGAACACTGCCGACGGGTTCCAGTCCGGCGCGGTGGTGAGGCTCTCCCGGGCGTCGGCAAGCAGGGCCAGCCGCCCGGCAGGCTCATCCTTTGACGCAGCGTCGATCGCCACGAGCGCAGCCTGAAGAACGCGATCTGACTCACCGTCGGTGCTGGGGCCCACAGAGGCCGCCTGGCGGTCCAGCGCCTTGCGCCCCTCGCGCTCGACCACTTTTCGCATCGACGACAGCGGGAGGCCTCGGGGCGGCCGCTTGCGCCGCTTGAGCCGCTCGCCTGTCTCCCGAATGCTGTGCAGCACCACGCCGAGCGGGAACCCCGCCTCCCACCACGATGCCAGCAGGTGCTGGTCGAGGGAGCTCAGCACCGTGCCTTCGTCCCGCAAATGCAGGAGTAGCTCTCCGACGGCGGCGGCGTACTCAGGCAGGCTCGGCGGACTTGTCGGCACACACTCTCCGGTGACCGCCGGACCGTAGAGCACGGGTGCGCGTTCTGCTCGCTGCTGCGGGCGCTTGCTCCTGCGTGCGCACGCGAGATATGGTCGGCGGCCATGAGCCGCACCCCATTCCGTCTTTTGCTCCTGCTCGCCCTCGCCTTGCTCCTGCCGGCTTCGTCCGCCTGGGCTCAGGATGACGGTCTGGGCGATCTCGATGACCTCGACGACCTCGACGAAGAGCTCGAGGACGGAGAGGAAGAAGCGATCGACGAAGAGGTCGACTCCGAGGAGATCTACAACGACTACAAGAACGAGATGCGTGGGGAGTCGCCGGCCGAAGAGCTCGACGCCTGGAGGCGCTACCTCGAGGTCTACCCGAAGTCCGCATATCGGATGGAGATCGAGAAGCGAAGCAAGGGCCTCGAGGAGGCTGCATACCGCGAGATGGCGGAAGACGAGCTCGACGAGGACACCGACGACGGCGTCGACGCCAAAGATCAGGAGATGAACCTGTTCGAGCCGGCGCTCATCCACATGGGCGCCAACACCCGCAAGCGCTTCAAGCTGCAGGCGCTGTGGGGCTTCAACAACATGCTCAACTACGAGCTGTCGTTCGAGTGGGCCTTCATGCGCAAGTTCAGCGTGTTCGGCGCGGTCCGCCATCAGGGCGTCGGCTTCGGCGGGCAGATTCAGGTTGGCGCGAAGTACGCCCTGGTCAAGGACGTACGGACCGGGCTCATCGCGTCAGGCGCCTTCTCCATCGCTGTGGGCTACAACGACTTCGACCGGCTCAGCTTTGGCATTGAGCCCTACATCGGGCTCGGCTGGATCGCGAGCGAGAAGTTCCAGATTCAGACCTCGATCGTGCCGTACCTGCGCCTCGACCGGCTTCGCTTCACGCTGCTGTGGGACATCCAGTTCGTCATCAGCCCGACACCGATCCTGAGCATCTACATCGAGAG
>Ga0222662_1000713_pt1 | contig 22992 bp, 10 predicted proteins | sample AntAcemetagen600_FD_179821 | JGI IMG/M metagenome (GOLD analysis project Ga0222662, IMG submission 179821) | Saline water microbial communities from Ace Lake, Antarctica - #600 | ecosystem: Environmental > Aquatic > Non-marine Saline and Alkaline > Saline | place: Antarctica: Ace Lake...
CTCCGGTGGCGTCGTCGTCGTCTCCGGTGGCGTCGTCGTCGTCTCCGGTGGCGTCGTCGTCGTCGCCAGTGGCGTCGTCGTCGTCTCCGGTGGCGTCGTCGTCGTCCCCAGGCACCGTCACGTTGCCGGTCCAGGACGCGTTGAAGCCGCCCGCGGTGACCGTGCTGTCGCTGATGAACTCGACGTAGAGCTGGGTACCGCTGGTGGTGAAGGTGGGCTGGGGAGTGCCGCCCGTCAGATCCCCGAGCTGCGCCGCGGTGTTGTTGGCCCCGTCGTAGACGTAGACGTAGTCGTAGTCCTGCTCGACGTCGAAGCTCGGGAACGAGATGGTGATCGAGTCGTAGGTGCTCGCGTCCACATCGATGAGCCAGCCGCAGGTCAGGCTGTTGTCGTAGTCGACACCCGGGCCGGAGCCGTCATCGAACGTGCCGGAGCCGGCCGTGAACGTGGTCAGCGGCTGGCACTGGGGACCGGTCCCGGTGGCGTCGTCGTCGTCTCCGGTTGCGTCGTCGTCGTCTCCGGTTGCGTCGTCGTCGTCTCCGGTTGCGTCATCGTCGTCGCCCGTCGCGTCGTCGTCGTCGCCTGTCGCGTCGTCGTCGTCCCCGGTCGCGTCGTCGTCGTCGCCTGTCGCGTCGTCGTCATCGCCGGTTGCGTCGTCGTCGTCGCCGGTCGCGTCGTCGTCGTCTCCGGTCGCGTCGTCGTCGTCTCCGGTCGCGTCGTCGTCGTCGTCCGGCACGGCACCACGGGTGGGCTGACCGAGGCCGATGCCGCAGCCACCAAGGGGGACCAGCAGGCCGAGACTGAACAGAAGGGCGAACAGGCGTGTCATCAGGACTCCGGGAAGCGAGAGCCGGGGCGAATAGCACACTCTGCGGGCCCTCCGTCCCGAAACTCGGTCTGTCCTCCTGAGACGGACCGCCGCCGTGGTGGCTGGCCGCCGCAATGTCGCCCGTGGGGAGGGGATGTACGGGACCGCCCGCTGTCCAAGTTCGGGGGGAGCCCCCACAAGGGACAGGACGCTGAGCTGGACTCGAACCCCGCGTTTCCTCGCGGCTCTCGCGACGAGGGCTCTCGCGACGAGGGCTCCCGCAGCCCTCCGCATGCAGAGAGGATGTGTATCGCCAATCCCTCTGTCAATACAGAGTAAGTACACCGTGACTGCAGGGGTTCACCCCGAATCCGCCCACCCCTGCTAGAGAGGTGAACCATGTCCTTCGACGCCTTCATCAGCTACAAGCACGGCCCCGACGACGCTCTGGCCGAGGCGCTGGAGCGGGCGCTGGAGCGCTTCGCCCGGCCCGCTTTCAAGCGGCGGGCCCTCGATGTGTTTCGCGACGGCTCCGAGATGAGCACAGCCCCGGACCTGGGCGAGGTCTTGCGACACGCCATGGAGAAGAGCCGGCACATGGTCGTCCTGGCTTGCCCGGCGTGGGCGCAGTCCGAGTGGTGCCAGCGCGAAATCGCCTGGTGGATGGAGCACCGCGGCACCGAGGGTCTGCACATCTTGCTCACCGACGGGGAGATCGGCTGGGACGACGCAGCCGCCTGCTTCGACTGGGAGACCACCACCGCTCTCCCGCGTGCGCACTTCGAGGGACGCTACAACGGGGTCCCGCTCTATCTCGATGTGAGACACCTGCTCGCCCGGGAGGACCTCGACCTCACCCAACCAGAGTTCCGACGGGCAGTGGTCACGGTGGCGGCCAGCTTGCACGGTCGCACGGTCGACGAGCTGGACGGGATCGACAGCAAGGCGCACCGGCGGCTGTTGCGTCTCCGGAACGGCGCCATCGCCGCGCTCCTCGTTCTGCTGGCGAGCGTGTCCGGCGCGCTGGTGTTTGCGCTCGATCAGAACCGCAGGATCAAGGCGCAGGCGCTGGAGATCGAGGACCGGTTGAGGCTCGCCGACGCGGCTGTCGAGCTGCCGCGCTCTCCGTCAGGGGCCTTGCGAAAGGCCCACGATGCCTGGCAGTTCGCCATCGACAACGAGCTGTCCAGGGACCCGTTCGCCGATGCCCTGGTCCGGGCCGCCAACCGGTACGAACTCTTCGAGGTGGACGGCGCCAGCTTCACGCCGGCTCCCCCATTGCCCGAGTCAGGAGACACGGTCCGGTGCGTGGGCCCCCTCACCGCGGAGCGACTCTCCTCAGACGGAGCCATCCAGCGATTCAGCCTCTCCGAAGACGAGGTCGACCCCCGGTTGCCTTCCTGTGTCGGGGGGAGTGCGCTGTCCCAGAGGTTCACGACCGTTGTGATCGGCAGGGACACCTACGTGTTCGTGGGTCCTTGGCGCCCCAAGGTCGCGCACTGGTTCAACGACCCACCCCTGGGCGTCAGCGCCAGCGGCTACTTCGCCTGGGCGGATGGCGCGGTCGTTCGCACCCTCGACCACTCATCGAGTGCCCCCTACGCCGTGTACCAGCACTCGAGGCCTGTGACTTCAGTCGCCGTCTCACCCCGAGCCGGCTGGATCGCGAGCGGGACCCGGGACGGGGAGATCCGGGTCGCCCCCTACGCCAGGCCGGCCGCTGGGGGTGGCGGCCAGCGTCAGGTCTTCGGCGTGCGGGTCCGCGTAGCCAGCCATGGAATCGATCCCATCACGTCTCTGGTCTTCAGTGACGACGGATCGATGCTCCAGAGCACCGACAGCAGCGGCACCCAGCGGACCTGGTGGGTGGACGGAGGACCCGGCTCGACGCTCATGCAACTCGGGTGGGGCGACCGCCTGAGCCGCCAGGACAACAACTTCACCTGGGAAGCGGACGACGGACGTTTAGGTGGACCTCTCCAGCGAGGTGGGCGACGCGCCCTACGCCTTGACGAACACCGGAGTGCGAAACCACGACGGGGAGCTGGTCGCGCCGTTCCGGGTGTCGAAGCAGAAACGCAGTCCGATGAACCTGTGGCAGACCGCCGATGGTCGCTACGGGCTCGCGTCCGACGACTACCGGATTCACCTCGCGGTGCTTCTCTGGCTCGATCCCGAGGAGATCGCGCGGCGGCTGGAAGACCCCGAGCTGTGGGGCCGCATCGAGGCCGGCCAAGACTAGCCCTCCGTCAGCTCGAGGAGGTCCTCGAGCAGATGGCCCAGGCGTGGCTCGATGTTCTCGAGGTCGCTGCGCCCGCTCAGGCATCCTAGAGAGGATGCGTCTCCCCCTCCTTCTCGCACTGACCGCGATCTGGCTCGTCGGCTGCCCGTCTGCGCCGTCGTCGGAGTGCGAAGACGGCCTGGTCCTCGACCTCGCCGACACCGACGACCTGGGCTGCGTGCCCGAAGCCTGCGGGGCGGACCCGTGGCGGGGGGACGAGGGTGTGCGCGTCGCTCCCTGGGGAGCGGACCCTGACCAGGGCGGGGACGGCTCGGTCGACGCGCCGCTGCGCCGGATCCAGGATGCCGCCGACGCCGCCGCCGACGCCGGTGGTGGAGCCGTGTTGGTCGCTGCGGGCACCTACGTCGAGAACCTCATGCTGCTCGGCCACGACGGCGTCAGGCTGCTCGGCCGGTGCTCCGCGCTTTCACGAATGGACTGCTCGGAGGAGGAAGCGTCCTGCGTCCGGGTGGCCCAGGGGGACGTGGATGTGCGAGGCCTCACCCTCGCCGATGCGGGGTCCGTGGGGATCTACCTGACGCACGATGGCGGCCCCGCCGTGCGGTTCCGGGGCTCAGACCTCGTGATCGAGGGGGCTCTGAACGCGGGAGTGATCGTGGACCGGGCTGGGACGACCGCCGATCTGGAGGACGTCCTGGTCAGGCGCACGCTGCCAGTCGGAGGTGCCTTCGGGTACGGGATCGCGGTCCAGCGCGGGGCCGAGCTCGTCGCGCGATCCCTACGCATCGAAGAGGCCACGTCGCGCGCCTTGCTGATCGTGGACGCCCGCGCCGAGCTGAGCGACTCGCAGCTGGTGAACACCCAGCCGCTGCCCGTCGAGGGGGAGGGTCTGGCCGTGGACGTGCGGGACGGCGGAACCTTCGTAGCCGCGAACGTCGCGATGGCCGGCAGCACCGCCACTGGACTGCTCGTCCGCGACGCCGGGACGGTCGCGGAGCTCACCTCGTGCTCGGTCGTAGACACCGCCCCCAACTCCGAGGTGGGGGGCGGCGGCGGCCGTGGGGTCGAGGTGATCCGAGGCGCATCACTCACCGCAACCGGCCTGCAGGTCCAGCGGAGCCTCACCCACGGGGTCGCGGCCATGGACCCCGGGACGACGCTCGTCCTCACGGACAGCGTAATCCGGGACACCGAGAGCGCCCCCGATGGTGGCCTGGGCCGAGGCGTGGGCGTCTCCGCAGGTGCGTCGTTCCAGGGCACCCGGGTCACCATCGAGGGCAACCGCGATGCCGGGCTGGCGGTGCTGGAGCCCGGCTCCACCGCAGAGCTGATGGACAGCCGGGTCGCGGGCACCCGCCCGAGCGCAGACGGGACGGCCGGGGTCGGGGTCGCAGTCGCTGATGGTGCGATGTTCGTCGGCCGAGGGCTGACGCTGGAGGACAACGCCATCCGGGGCCTCGCGCTCGCCGGCGGCGGCGCCATGGTGGAGCTGTTCGACTCCACCTTGCGGGGGACCGGGCAGGGCACGGAAGGGTCCGTCGGATACGGGCTGTCGGTGTTCGGGCCAGGGACTCTCGTGGGCGAGGGCATCCTCGTCGAGGGCACGCGCGGGTTGGGGATCGCGATCTCTACCGGTGCCAACGTCACGCTGCGAGACACGATCGTGCGGGGGACGGAGGCGGACCCCCAAGGTGTGTTTGCCGGCGAGGGACTCGCGGTCTCGGACGGCGCCACGCTCGTGGGCGACGGCCTGCTGCTCGATGGCAACCACATCGCCGGGCTCCTGGCCCAGGGGGCGGGAACCCAGGTCCAGCTGAGCGACTCCACCGTCCAGGGGACCCTGGACTACGAATGGCACCCCTTCGTGGGCGGGGGACTGCTCGTACACGAAGGGGCCCAGGTCGATGCGACCCGCGTGGAGCTGCTCGACAATGCCGGCGTCGGTGCCCAGGCCGAAGGCCAGGGAACCCGCTTGGAGCTGCTGGACTCGTCCGTGCGTGGCACGCGCCTGTCGGACGACGCGGAGGGCGGGATGGCAGTGGCGGCAGCGAGGGGGGCGCACGTGGAGCTGCGAGGCTTCGCCCTGCAGGACAACCAGGGAGGAGGAGTGCTCGCGTCGAACGGGAGCACCTTGATCTTGCGGGAGGGGACGATCGCCGGCACGCGCAGCGGGGCGCGCTCCGCGGGGGCTGTGCTCGGGGCCCAGTTCACCGGTCAGATCGATGCGCAAGACGTGCTCCTGACCGACAACGAGGGACCCGGCATCTACATCTACTCGGATGGAGCGGTCGTGCTCCAGGGTGTCGACATCGTGCGCAGCGGGTTCGCGGGTGCCGTGGTCCTGGACGGATCCCTGGAGATGACTGACTCCTCGATCGTGGAGACGCAGCCCCACCCTTCGGAGGGCGGCGGCGTAGGGGTGTACGCCTCCGATGTCGCGGGCCTGCCGCAGGTCCTGATGCAGAGCTCGCTGTTCCAGGACCTGGCGGGGCCGGCCCTCTACCTGCGGGGCACGGGCTCGGCACAGATGCGCGGCTGCACGGTCCGGGACGCCGGGGCGTGGCCATCGATGCCCGGCGGCGTCCTCGCTACGGGGGGCATCGGGACCTGGAACCCGAGCGGTGGCCCGAACGGGACATCGACGGGCCTCCTGCTCGCGGGCAATCGGTTCGAGAGTCTCAGGGGAGACGCGGTCCTGCTCGACGGCGCGTTGGGGACGCTGGACATCGACGCCGCGGCCGGCCCGAACACCTTTGCGGACGTCCCGGGCGCACCCCTGTACGTCCAGTGCGGCGCGGAGGGCACACCCGCCCAGGTGCTGGATGGGAGCGGGGCCGACCCCAGCTGTCGCGGTCAGGCCCGCCCGCTGGGACCGCTGCTCGACTACGAGCTGCGTGTGGGCGAGGTCGGGGCGATCGAGTAGACAACGTAGTGGCCTGTGCTCGTCTAGACTGCAGGCTCAGGGTGGAGGAGGCGGCTGGATGATCACGCAACCGAACGGACTCGGAGTCCTTGCCACGCACGTGGGTGTCGTCCTCGGAGCGCTGCTCCTGGCGGCCGGCTGCCCCACCGGCGACGGAGGCGAGCCCCCGACCCCGGATCCTACCGACGACCGCCAGGCGGACCACCCGTGCAATGACGTCTGGGGACCGGTGCCCGACGCGGGGCGCCTGTACGTGGCCGCAGACGCATCCGAGGACGGCGACGGCTCTCTCGACAACCCGTTCGACACCGTCGACGCCGCGCTGGCGGCCGCGCGGCCCGGCGGCGCCAGGTCCATCGCCATCGCCAGCGGCGACTACGAGGGCACCTACCTGCTCTCCAACGATGTCGATGACTGGAGCGACACGGGCCTCGAGATCACTGGCTGCGGACGCCAGAGCACCATGATCTCCGGCGTCATTGTCGAGGTCGGCGTCGGCGGTGGCGGGACCGAGATGCGGCTTCAGCCCGTCTTCGACATCACCGGCGACACCACCGCGGACGTCCTGGTGCGCGACCTGGGCGCCCTGGGCGGCCGTCGCAGCATCATCGTTCGCGACGGCGCCGGCGCGCTAGGGCCCATCGTCTTCCAGCGTGTTGACGTGCTCGACGCGATTCGGCTCGGCGTGCTCATCGACGGAGCCACGACGGTGGCACACCTCCTCGATGTCGTCGTGGAAGAGGTCGCCGCCGAGCTCGGCTCGTTCGGCTGGGGAGTCTCCATCCAGACCGGCCAGCAGCTCGCCAGCGAGTTTGCGAACCCCGTGGTCCTGGAAGGCCTGGAGGTGCGCGACGTTCGCGGCATCGGCATCCTCGCCGACGGAGCGTTCCTCGATTTGCGCGGCGCGTTGGTCACCGGAGTCCAGCCCAACTCCGACGGGCGCCTCGGTCGCGGCTTGCAGATTCAGCGCTGGTCCCAGGCGACGCTCGATGGCCTGGAGGCGATCGCGAACTCCGACGCCGCGGTGTTCCTCGAGAGTCCCGGCCGGGCTCAGTACGTGGTGGACGAGGACGGCGACCCGGTCATGGACGGAGACGACAACCCAATCATCGAGCGGGTCGAGCCCATCCGACTGCTCAACAGCTTCCTCGGCGACACCAGCGCCGCGCCCCTCCCCGACGGAGGCGAGACCACGGGCGACGGCCTCGTGGCCACCCAGTTCGCAGATGGGGGACTCGGCCAGCCGGCGCAAGCATTCCAGGTGGTCATCGACGGCACCGAGATCGCCGGAAACCCTCGCAGTCAGGTGCTCGCCGAGGCCGTCACGGCCATCATGGGCAGCAACAGCATCTTCAGTAAGGGGACCGCCTACCCGGTGGTCGCCCAGAACGGCGCCATCATCGAGGGCTTGAACGGGGGCGCGCCGCCGCCCGACTCGGTGGAGCTGGGCGCCGGCGAGGCTCTCGGCATCGATGCGCTCCCCGTCGACCTCGACGACCCGGGCAGTGACTGACCGCGTATGCACGTCGGCGGCGAGGACACCCTCTCCCCGGCGCTCAGCCGCCCTGCATCGCCGTGCGAAGACGCTGCTGAGACGTCGTGTCGCCCAGGCTCTCGGCGATACCGAGCGCGAGGTCCATGGCGTCGGCGGCTAGCGATGCTTCGCCGGCGACCCTGGCGCAGCCACCGGCATGCTCGAGCAGCCAGAGCAGATCGGGATCTGCGGGCAGCGCGCCGCCCTCGGCCAGCCCGTCCACGCTCTCCTCGGCCTCCTCCCAGGCCTCCTTCTCCGCGAGGCAAGCGACCCGCAGCGCCTCCACGTAGCGACGCAGACCGTGTGGCTGTTCCCGGGGCAGGAGCCGGTCGATCTCGTCCAGGCGCCGAGCAGCGCGTCGCGCGCGCCCCATCGCGAGCTCGACGATGCCGAGGTTGATGAGCGTGACCAAGACCTCGCTGGTCAGCCCGTAGGCGCGCATCACCGAGAACGTCGACGAATACTCGGAGCGCGCCCCCGCCAAGTCACCCCGAGCGCGAGCCAGCTCTCCGAGGGAGACGCGGGTCACCGCCGCCTCGACCTTGAGACCTGCCCCTTCGAGTCGTGTCGCGGCGCGGCGTAGCAGCTGCTCCGCCTCGTCGTGGGCGCCGTTGCGCAGTGCAATGTTGCCGAGCTCTCGCAGGGCACCACCCTGGACCGCCGCGACCCCGATTCGCGCCGCATGCTCGAGCACGCCCTCCAGTTCAGCCTTCGCCTCAGCCTTGCGGCCCAGCGCGCGCAGGCACCGCGCCCGCAGCCAGCGCGCCCACAAGGCCGTGCGCTCCTCGCCAGCCCTCTCGGCGTCCGCGCGGGTCTGAGTGAAGATCGCGACCGCCTCGTCGCGCTTGCCCAACCGGGCCAGCACGTCTCCGACGAACAGCCGAGCCCGGGCTTCGCCGACCTCGTCTCCCGCTTCCTCGTAGCTCAACACGGCCTGCTCGGCCTCGGCGCGGGAGGCCGGAAGGTCCGTCCGCAGCGCGAAGATCGAGGCGCGCACCTCATGGCGCGAGGCCACCGCGGAGACGTCCAGCGTGGAGACATCGAGGCCCCCGAGGTGCTCTTCGGCGCGATCGATGTTCCCCACGTCCCTCGCTGCCTGGGCCGCCCCCAGCAAGGTCTGCACGCGGCGGGGGTCGGTGGGCGCCAGACCCGCTTTGTCGGCCATGGCCACGGCGTCTTCCCAGGCCCGCTCGCCAGACTCAATGTCCTGCAACGCGAGCCGCTCGGCGGCGCGGATGAGCAGGTCGAGCGCTTGGCTCGGCTCGCCAGCGTCGTCGAGGAGCCTCGCGGCGGCCCAGAGCGCGCCCGGCGGCGCGGCGTCCGAGGCCAACTCCTTCGCGCAGGCCTTGCGCAGGGTGGCCGCGTCCTGCGCATCGTTGGTGTAGTCGATGGCCGCGGCGCCGATGGGCCCCCCCGTGAAGTCGAGGTCCCCTTCCTGGTCCCGCTGCACCACGCCAGCGACCGCGGCGTCCTCGATCGCGATCGCCAGGGCATCGTCGTCCGCACCAGTGGGCCAGAGACGAACCAGCCGCTCGTCGGCGCAGGGGCGCGGCAACAGCGCCATCAGCTTGACCAGGCGACCCCTGGCCACGAGCCCCAACGCCTCGCCGGTGCCGTCGCCGTCGCAGAACCCACGCAGCCGCACGAGCGCCAGCTCCGCGGGGTCCACTTCGACCGTGTCCTCATAGCCTGCGTCCGGCGACGGAGTGGGCCGTTCGATGGGTGCATCGTCATGCGGTCCGGTCATCGACGAGGTCTGGCTCGCGCTCAACCCTGCCAGGGCTCCCAGGCCCGAGCAGTGCAGCCGAGCGGCCTCCACAGCGCGCGCCGGATTCCCGCCCGTGCGGCGCCCTACGACCCCGACCATGTCGGCGGGGATGGCGAGGTCGAGCAGAAGCGCCTGCACCTCTTCGTCCCCGAGGCGGTCGAGCTCGATGTTGGTCCAGTCCTGCAAGGCGCTGGACAGTTCACCGGCCTCGTCGCGGTCGTAGAGCACGAGCAGCGGAAAGGGGTTCGCGCCGGCGCTGCGCAGGAGCTCGGCGGCGAGGGGCGCTCCGCTGGTGGAGCCCCCCGTCTCCTCGAACCAGACGCAGACGAGGCCGCGCCGCGACTCGAGCCGCAACACGAGCTCCAGCAGGGCTCGTCGCCGCGCCGCAGCCTCACGGGCGTCCACCACCGACCGCCCTGGGGTGGCGCCAGCGTCCAACCAGAGCAACAGCGCCTCGACATCCTCCGGACGGTCTTCGCCGTGTCCTCGGAACCAGCTCTTCACCCGGCGCCTCAACTCCTCACCGTTGGCGCGGCCGAGGATGAGGAAGCGGCGGAGCGCGTTGGCGACGGCCTCACTGGGCGCTGTCGTGGCTCCGAACCGCACGTGCAGGGTGCGCGCATGTCCTCCCTGCTCAAGGGTCGAGGCGAGCCAGTGACACAGTCGCGAGCGACCGGACCCAGCGGCTCCCGAGACGACGACACCGACGGGCCCCGCAGTGGCGAGCCGCGCTCGCTCCCAGATCCGGTCGCGCTCGTCCAGCCGGCCCACCAGCAGGGGCTCCCGTACAATGGCGAGGGCGGGCGGGGGCTGGCGGAGCGGAGACAATACGTGGGTCGAGCGGCTCACCTGCCGGGGCAGCGGTGAGTCGAGGGCCGGGTGGCTACTGAACGCCGAGTCTCCATCCACAGGGATCGGCACGGACCTGCTCAGGGCGGGCTCATCCCCTTCGGAGGGGAACAGGTCGGCGATGACGTCGGCGGCCAGCGGGTACCGCGCGCGTGCGTCGGGCTCGAGCAGTCGGTTGACCACATCGGCGACGTTCTGAGGAATGCCTTCCCCTTGCTTCATTCGGAGATGGCGACCGTCGATCTTCGCGGCGATGAGCGCGAGGTCTTGGGCCTTCCATGGCGTGCGCCCCGCCAGCAGGACGTACACCAGCACGCCCATCGCGTAGAGGTCGACGCCGGGATGGATGAGGGCGGCGTCGTCCTCAAACGCCTCGGGGGCCATGTAGAGCAGAGTGCCTGCGAGCAGGCGGGTGGAGGCAAAGTCGCCGTCAGACTCGACCTTTGTCAGGCCGAAGTCCGCGAGCATCGCCCGCAGGCCGCCCTCGGGGTCGGTGGCCAGAAGCACGTTGTCGAGCTTCACGTCGCGATGCACGAGTCCTTCGGCGTGGGCATAGGCGAGCCCCTCGAAGAGCTGGCGGATCCACGGCGCCACCACCGACCACGGCACCGGCTCGTTGAACGCCTTGTCCTGCAGTACGCCCCCGTCGGCGTACTCCATGACGAGGTAGGGCACACCGTGGGGATCGAGGTCCGCGTCGAGGACCTGCACGAAGCCTTCATGCCTCAGGGCGGCCGCGGCGCGAAGCTCCAGCAGAACAGCCCGAGCCTGACGACGTGACTCCGCGCCGGTGGGGACCTTGACTGCGACGGGGATCCCCAGGACCTCGTCGTCGGTTCGATAGACCGCTCCGAAGCCACCAGAGCCGATGTGCACGAGGGTCTTGCCGTAACGCGCGGGGAGTTGGACGGGGTTCGGCACAGTCGTCATCGTGCCGCCCTGGCGCTGAGGCGTCCAGCGGCAGCCCTCTTGATCCAGTCGACCGAGCTGGCCCCTACTCCTCCACGTCGGTCTCGACGGAGCGGATGAAGTACTGAAGCGGCGCCCCGAGCGGGCGGGCCGAGGCCCTGCACGTGGGATCGAGGTCGGTCCCGTCGTCCACGGTCGTCGGCACCGGGTCTGGCCCGCACTGCACGAACAGGGGCGCGCCGGGGATCCCGTCAAACGTGTTCGGGAGGCCCGTGTCGTAGTCCTCGTCGATGTCTGCCGCCGACTCGTCGATCACGATGGCGTCGCCGTGCAGATCGTGGAAGTCGTTCCCGTAGATCCGCAGGTGGTAGAAGACCTCGAGACCGGCCCCCTCGCGCGCGAGCACCCCGCCGGGAAGCGAAGGCCATGTCCCGGTATCCGTGACCTCACAGCCAGTCATCCCGTAGATCCCCTCGCCACGGGCGTACAGCGCGGGGCCCGGCAGGTCGCTGAAGAGCACGTTCCGCAGATCGACGGACGGCCACCACGTGATCTCATGGGCGAACACCCCGACGCCGCCGCCTTCAGAGGGGTGGGGCCGCGTGCCAGTGACCGTGCTGTCCCACAGGTCGATCGCTCCGCCGAGGTTCGCGACGCCGGCGAAGAGGTTGTCGGACAGGATCGCGTTGGTGATGCGCACTGACGGCACGATGCCGGCGGTGAAGATGCCCGGCCCCTCGTTCCCCGTGACGAGGAGGGCGTCGGCGGTGAGGAGGGTCCGATACTGCGCGACGATGCCCGCGCTGAGGTTCCCCGGCCCCGCGCGCGTGTTGGACACCTGGCTCTCGTAGAGCTCGACCTGGGTGTACTGGAACTGCTCCCCCGGCTCGAGGACCTCGTACCCGTTGATCAGCATTCCGGCGTCTGTGTTGTCGTCCACCAGCAGGCGGGTAGCGATGAGGGTCGCGTGGTCCTCGACGTCGATCCCCCGACCCACTGCCCCAACCGACATCGGCTTCGTCCCAGTCACCGAGGCATCGGTCAGCTGGACCAGGGTGTCGTCTCCAGTGATCAGCATGCCCAGCCCACGGGTCCCTTCGATGGCCAGCCCGGAAGCCACGACGGTCGAACCGCCGAGGATCCAGGCGCCATACGCCAGCCAGGGGTCCTCGGTATTCGTGTCGCGGATGGTGACGTCAGCGAGATCGACGCTGGTCCCCGCATCATTCACGAGGAGTCCCGCGCTCCTGGAGCGCTCGATCAGGAGGCCCGTCGCGACCGCGGCGCCGCCCGCGAACACCTCGCCGCCGAAGCCGCCGTCGAGATCGTCCTTGATGAGCGTGTCCGAGATGGTGGAGTCGCTGATGTCGAGCCGCGAGCCGACATCGAAGACCGCGAAGCCGTGGCCGATGTTGTTGCGCATCATCATGCGGCGCGCCGTGACGATGGCGCCGGACTGGACCTGGAGCGCGGACATGTCGACCGAGCCCGGCGGGGGCGCAGAGCTGACCGTCGTATCCTCCACCTCCAGCACGGCTCGCTCGGCGACCCGGATCCCTGCCCCGACGGTGTCCTCGAACACGCAGCCCCGGATCTGCACGATGCTGTCGCGGGTCGCGTCCACTCCGCGCGCCGAGTCCTGACCGAGGCCCGGCTGGATCGAACGCACAACGGAGTCGCGCAGGTCCAGGCTCGAGCCCACGCCCGTGACGTAGATGCCCGTCTGTAGGTTGTCCTCGACGAGCAGCCCGGTGGCAACCAGGTCCGCACCCGCGCCCACGTAGATGCCGCGGCCGAAGTCGCCGTCGTCCCGCGGCAGCGTCCCGCGCACGACCGTGTCCCGCAGCTCCGAGCTCCCCGCAGGGCTCTCGAGGACGGCTCCGAAGGATCGGTTCTCCGCGATCACGAGCCGCTCTCCGAGGAACTCGGACCCAGCGAAGCCGCCGACCACATGCACCCCGATCACTCCGCCCGTCAAGGTCAGGCGGCGCAGGGTCACCGCGCCACTGCCGACAAGCACGGTGGGGACTGCGTCTCGCCTTCCGTCGAGAACGACCAGCTCCGCGCAACGCCCGGCGAGCTCGACGCCGCCTGCATCGCTGAGGTCGAGGTTCTCTTCGTAGGTGCCGGCGGCGATGGCGACCCTGCCGCCACCCGCATCCGAGGCGGCGGCAGCCCCGTCCCGCACCCGCTTGAAGGGGCTGTCCATCGTTCCCACGCCGCCTTCATCGGGGTCTTCGCCCCACGGAGCCACGAACAGCGTGCCGCCGGCGGCCTCGATGGCACCCCAGGGTGCGGTCCCGCAGTCGACGGGGACACATCCGAGGTCGTCGGCGTCGATGGCATCGAGGACGCGATCTGGGGGACACTCGGCGGCCGGCTCGGGGACCGCGCAGCCGCCTGGGACGATGCACAGCACACCGAGCCAAGCGACGAAGCCAAGGTTGGCGTTCCAGCGGTGCACATCGACTCCAAGCGCAGGCAGTTCTCCGCGAGCCTACCCCGGGGCACAGCCCCCACGATCGCCCTCCCCGCGTCGACGAAGTGGTGAACGGAGAGAGACACACAGGGTCAACCAGGCTGCATGGGTCGGATCGCCGCTCCCGGTGTAGTTTCCTTGACCGGGAGGCCACCTTGAGCGACTTGCTTTCTTTCGTGACCGAGGACGTCGAGGCGTCGAAGACCGCTGGGTGGCGCCACCGGGCCATCCAGACTGGTGAGCAGCTCTGGGCCGAGGGCGACCCCGCCGACAGCCTCTGCGTCATCACCGCGGGACGCCTCGGGGTGATCATCGCCGGCCGCGAGATCGCGGAGCGCGGTGTGGGGCAGAGCGTGGGGGAGCTGTCGGTGTTCTTCGCCGGTGGGACCCGCGCGGCGTCCGTGAAGGCCCGCGAGCGCTGCGAACTCTGGGTGCTTCATCGCGCCGACCTGCGGGCGCTGCGCGCCACCTCCCCCGCTCTGTACGACCACATTCTCGAGCGGGCCGTCGACGCTGCGTGGGAGAGCCTGCGCCGCAAGACCACCGAGGTCGTGGACCTCAGCGGAGGCTTGATCGCACCCAATCCCAGCGCGCCAAGCCGGCTGGAGCGCCTGGTGCAGCGCATCGGAGCCGCGACCCGGACCCCGCCCCGAGTGGAGGACGCGCTCTCCAGGTTGCCAGTCCTAGGATCCGCCTCCCCCATTGAGCGGGAGGCCGTCGGCGCAGCGGCCACCCCCTACTACGTCCCCGCAGGCCAAGCCCTCTTTCTCGAAGGAGACCAGCAAGACTCCGTGTACGCAGTCGCGAGCGGGCTCGTCGCGATCGTGCGGCTGGATGAAGAGGGTCGCTCCCGCGAGCTCACCCGGCTGGGGCCCGGCTCGCTCTTCGGCGCCGCGGGCTTCCTCGCCGGTGACCCGCGCACCGCCTCCGCCGTCGCTGTAGAGCCCGCCTGGGTCTACGGCCTGGCGCGCCCCGCCGCCGATGCCCTCCCCCCCGAGCCGAGACGCCTCGTCTTCGAGTGCCTTCTAGCCACCACCCGTTCCCAGCTCGTGGCTGTAAACCAGCTCCTGAGCGTGGTGCTGCGCCCCGAGGAAGACTTCGGGGCCCTGCTGCAGGCCGTAGGCCGACTGCAGGGCTGGAGCGTGGGGGACCCGGGCCTCGAGATCGACCTCGACCGACTCCTCGAGCCGACCCTGCACACAGCCATCCCCCCCGAGCAGGGCGCGCTGCTGTCCGTGATTCGCCAGGCCGTCATCGGCCGCGACGAAGTCCTGCACACACCGTTTGGCGAGCGCCGACTCGTCTATGCCGACTACACCGCATCGGGGCGCAGCCTCTCCTTCATCGAAGACTTCCTGCGCGAGCGGGTCATGCCGTCGTACGCCAACACCCACACCGAGGCGTCGTTCACCGGACTGCAGACCACGAGGTACCGCAGGGAAGCCCGTGAGCAGGTCGCCGCCTCCGTGGGCGCAGGCCCCGACGACGAAGTGATCTTCGTCGGCTCCGGGGCCACCGGGGCCGTGCAGAAGCTCATCGATCTGCTCGGCATTCGCATCCCGATCCAGCGGGACACCCCGAGTGTGCAGCCCGCTCCCCTGCCCTCGGCCCTTCGGCCGGTCGTGTTCATCGGCCCCTATGAGCACCACAGCAACATCCTGCCGTGGCGCCACTGCATGGTGGACCTCGTCACCGTGGGCGTGGATGACGACGGCGGCATCGATCTGGTCGAGCTCGAAGCGGAGCTGAAGCGCTACCAGGCGCGGCCCCTGAAGATCGGCTCCTTCTCCGCTGGCTCCAACGTCACGGGCATCCAGAGCGACGTGGTGGCCACCGCAACCCTGCTCCATCTACACGGCGCGCTGTCGCTGTGGGACTACGCCGCCGCAGCCCCGTACGTGCAGATCGAGATGAACCCGTCGGGGCCAGGCATCGACCCATCCCTGGCCTACAAAGACGCCATCTTCATCTCGCCTCACAAGTTCGTCGGCGGCCCTGGGACCCCGGGGGTCCTCGTCCTGAAGAAGGCTCTGGGCGACACGTCGATCCCCACTCAGCCCGGCGGCGGCACGGTGGACTTCGTCACCGGCACCGAGACCCTGTACTCCGACAGCCTGGTGGACCGGGAGGAAGGCGGCACCCCAGCCATCCTGGAGTCCATTCGCTGCGGGCTCGTCTTCGCCCTGAAGGACCGCGTCGGAGGTCACGCCATCCACTCCCTCGAGCAGCGCTACGTGCGCGCCGCGATCGGCTCGTGGAGCAGCAACCCCGCCATCCGGATCCTCGGTTCATCCGACGCCGATCGTCTCTCCATCGTCTCGTTTGTGGTGCGTCATGGGCGGGGCTACCTGCATCACAACTTCGTGGTGGCGCTGCTCAATGATCTGTTCGGCGTGCAGGCTCGCGGCGGCTGCTCCTGCGCGGGGCCCTACGGGGCGCGTCTTCTGGGTCTGGGTGAGGACGCAAGCGCTGGCATTCTCGACCTCGCGAACCGCGGGTTCTCCTCCATCAAGCCCGGCTGGGCCCGGGTCAACTTCAACTACTTCATCGGCGACGACGAGTTTCGGTACATCGTCGCCGCGGTCCACCTCGTCGCGGCCTACGGATACGCCCTGCTTCCCGAGTATCGCTTCGAGTCGGGCAGCGGCTTGTGGACGCACAAGGACGGGCCTCAACAGAAACCCGGCAGCCTGTCCGACCTCGTGGTCGACGCCACCGGCGCCCACTGGCCCCACGAGCGCAGCTCGCTCCCAGAGACGGTGCTCGCCGACCATCTGATGCAGGGACGACAGTTGTTGGAAGGGGCAGCCCGGGGGGATGGACCGGCCGCAGACCCCGTCAGCCTCACTGAGGACTACGAGCGATGGCGCTGGTTCCCGCTCCCTCAGGAGGCCCGCGCGTACCTCTCCCGAGGAGAGCGCTGAGCTAACTACTTGTGGTCGAGGACCGTGATCCCCGTCGCGGTCAGGGAGTGAGGCGACGCCGCCAGGCGATGACAGCGAGCGAGAAGAAGCGCAGCGACGCCGTCGTGAGGGTCCGCTGCGAGCACAGCCTCAAAGCGATCCCGCGCGGCGTCGATCTCCCCGGCTCGACACATCGCGCGGGCCTCCTCGAACCCCCGGAGACTCAGGAGGCGCTTGCGGGCTTCCTCCTCGGGCAGCGCATCCAGCACCTCCCAGAGCGTGACGGGAAGTGACGAGCCCTTGGGCTGCACGAGGTCGACCTCACGGAGGCGGAAGGCGGACGGGTCGTCCAGCTGGCTCACGGTCGAGCCGGACACCAGCATCGCGGTTCCATACTGCTTCGTCAGACTCTCCAGACGCGAGCAGAGGTTGACGGGGTCTCCCACAACGTCGCACTGGAGCCGCTCCTCGCCGCCGATCGTGCCCAAGAGCAGGTCGCCGGAGTTGATCCCGACCCCCATGCCCACCTCGGGCAGTCCGGCGTCGGCGCGCTCCACGTTCCAGGCAGCCAACACGCGATGGGACTCGATCCCGGCCCTGAGCGCGTCTTCAGGGGAGTTGGGGAAGAGCGCGAGGATCGCATCCCCCTCGATGTTCACCACAAAGCCGCCGTGCTTCCGGATGGGGGCCTCCATCCGCTGGACGTACTCGTTCACGAACGCGAAGGACTCTCTCGGTCCCATCCCCTGGATGAGGCTGGTGAAGTCGCGCATGTCGGAGAGCAGCATGCTGACCTCCACCACAGCGTGGTCTCCGAAGGAGACGTCTGCCACGCGCTCCCGCCCCAGCAGCGCCAGGAGCTCCCTGGGGACGAACCGAAGAGCGGCGGTGTGGGTGCTTTGGAGCTCTGCGGCGCGACGGTCCAACTCCCTTGCCTGCTCCCAGGCCCGGATCGCTTCGCGCACGGTCTGCACAAGATCCGCCTCACTCCATGGTTTCCCGAGATAGCGGTACAGACCTGCGCGGTTTACTGCGTCGCCAACCGCCTCCACGGTCGCCTGTCCGGTCAGCAGGATCGTGAGGGTGGACGACGCGCGGGCGTGGACCCGCGCGAGGAACTCCTCGCCCTTCATGCCCGGCATGAGTTGGTCAGAGATGACGACCGGCAGGTCGACGCCTTCCTCGACCAGCTCCTCGAAGACCTGCAACCCCTCGTCGCCACTGTCCGCCGTCTCGACCAACGCCATGTCGCCGAAGTGCCGACGGAGCTGGGCCTTGAGCGCCGTGAGGACCAGGCGCTCGTCATCCACGCACAGGATCACCGCCTTGCTCATCGGTTGAGAGCCCCTTCGATCACCCCGGTCAGCTCATCGATGGACCAGGGCTTGTTCAAGACGCACTCGACCCGCGCGACTCGATGGGCGCGCTCGATGGCCTCGGGGTCCGCTTGCCCGGTCAACATGATCCTGACGATGTTCGGGTGCCGCTCGCGCAGCTCCGCCAAGAACTCGTCTCCGCGCACGCCGGGCATCAGCCAGTCGCTGACCACGACCACCAGATCAAGGCCATCGCCCACCAGCTCCTCGATGATCTCCCACGCTTCGGGCACGTTCTCGGCCAGCTCGTAGGTGAACCGCCGGTCAAAGGCTTTACGGAGCTGGGTCTTGAGGCTGTCGAGTACGGTCTTCTCGTCATCGACCAGAAGAATTGCGGCGCGGGTCACGGGGTCTCCTCTTCATCACTCTGCTTGCAGGCCTTGGGTAGAGAGACTGTGAACACGGTACGTCCGGGGGCGCTGTCAAAGGTCAGGTGGCCTTCATGCCGGTCGATGATCTCGCGGCAAATGGCGAGGCCCAGCCCGCTCCCCTCCCCGACCGCCTTCGTCGTGAAGAACGGCTCCAAGATGCGGGACTTGAGCTCCGGTGGAATGCCAGGCCCGTCGTCCGTGACTGAGACCACCACGCGGTCGTCCACGCTGTGTGCCGAGATGGTCATGGTGCCCTCGTAGTTCATGGCCTGCAGCGCGTTGTGCACCAGGTTGGTCCAGACCTGGTTCAGCTGATCGTGTAGGCCCTCGAGGGCGGTGTCCTCACCGTAGTCCCGGATGACCTCTACGCCTCGCTTGATCTGGCTCTGATAGAGGGTCAAGACCGTGTCGAGACCGTCGGTGAGCGTTGCCTCGGTGTATTCGCCCTCCGCTCCAGGGTGGGCATAGCTCTTGAGCGCAAAGACGATCTTGGTGGACCGGTCCGCGGCGAGCCGGATGTTCTGCCCCCCGCGACGCAAGCTCGCGAGACTGTAGGCCGCGTCCAATAGCTCCTTGCTGTTCGGGGCTCTCAGCGCCGGCATTGCCGCGTCGGGGACCTCGGCGATCGCCATGTCGGTGAGCAGGTCGGCGGCGACCTGAGCGTCCTCGACGGCGCTCGCTTGCAGCGTCGCCCGCAGGCTCTTCCGCGCCTGCCGCTCCTCTCTCGAAGTGCGCGGGGTCGGAGCGATCGGGGCAGCGTCGAGGAGAGCGAACAACGCCGCGCGCTCCTCGGGCGTGGACCGCAGGAGCAGCGGAGGGAGCAGCGTCACGGCGTTCTCGATGGAGCTGGCGATGTTGTCCACGGATGCGCGGATCGCCCCCAGAGGCGTGTTCAGCTCGTGTGCCACGCCCGCGACGAGCTGTCCCAGGGCGGCGAGCTTCTCCGATTGGACCAGCGCCTGCTGCGACATCGCGAGCTGCTCGTTCCTCAGCGCAAGCTCCTGGGTTGCCATGAGGCGCTGGCGCACGAAGAACACCACGAGCCCAAAGACCACGGAGACCACCACCACCATGTTGAGCACATAGAAGAGGGTGCTGACTCCCTCGGCCCTGATGGCTTCGGGAGTGATGAGGCGAGGTTCCACCAGTCCCGAGACCACCGTAAGGAGAAGGAAGAACACCAGCCAGCGGATGTTGTGCTTGATGTCCTCGAACGCGAGCGAGCCGATGAGGGCCAACATGGCCCAGATCATCACCGCGCCGCTGGTAATGAACCCGCCGAGCGCCCACTGGAACGCAAAGGGCAGGAGCAGACTCGCCGACAGCTGGACGAAGCGGGCAAGCGGGAATCGCTTGGTCTGGGCCAACACGAGCAGGTTCAACGCCGTGATCACCACGTAGCTGAAGGGCACGAGCGACTCGAGGCGGAGCCCGAAGGACGCGGCCAGGGATCCCCACAGGAGCCCCCCCCCGCTCATCCCCAGACCCGCAAAGATGACGATGCGATGCCGAAGCAGCTCCTCGGCGTCATCACCGGGCCGGTCGGCGATGGCGCCGAGTTGCCGAATCAGTCGGCGCAGGCCCGAAGGCGGTCTCTCATCAACCATTGAATCCGTGTCCTTGCGGGAGATTGCTGCTGCCAGGGGTGCGCCATACGATGGGCCCCAGTTCGTTCAACCTTGGGGCGCTCGCTGATTTGACTCCAAACACCCCCATTCCGTCCACACCTGCCCAAACCTGGGAGGTCGCGCGTCTTGCGGACGAGCGTCGGAACGGCCTGGTGCTGCCGGCCCTCGGTGCGCTCTTCTTCCCGCTCACCTGGTGGGCGAGCCAAGGCGGTAGCCTCCTCATCAATGTAGGTGGCGGAGTCTCCTACTTCCTAGTCGAAGCTGCGTTCCTCGCGACTCTGGTCTGGGTCTGGCGCGCAAAGACGCTGCGCTCCATGAGGTGGTCTCACCTGTTCGTGCAGCTCTCCATGATTGTGCTGATGGTGGGCGCGGGGCCTTCAGCGGAGCTGTTCTGGCCGTACGTGCTCCTGTTGTCAATGATGATCTGGGCCCCCCAGGCGGCGTTCGCCTGGCCGATGCGGGTGGCTGCGCCCATGTTCGTCCTGCCGCCCCTCGCGTTCGGGCTCCGCCATCTGCTGCTCGCCCATGATCGGACCCCGGAGAGCGTCATCGCGGCGATGCTGTACCTGAGCTTCAGCGCCACCGTTTGCATCGCGACGTCGACGAACCGCTGGAAGCTCCTGCGCCGGGAGTTCGAGGCGACGCAACAGCTCGCGGCTGCGAAGGAGGAGACCCAGGCCTCGCTGCATCAGCTTGTCGCAGCTCAGGCGCAGCTCGTGCAGTCCGAGAAGATGGCCTCGCTGGGACAGCTCGTCGCCGGCGTCGCCCACGAGCTGAACACGCCGCTGGGTGCCATTGGAGCGTTCGCCGAAGACCTCGACCGGGGAGTGCGGACCGTGATTCAGGACGTGCTTCCCTCCCTCGGAGACTCGTCCCAGGCCGACCGCGACTTCGTGTCGGAGCTGCTCGCCGTCACGCTGTCGGGCGACGCCACTCCGCTGAGCTCGCGCGAGGAGCGCACGCTGCGACGGCGGTACACCGCGGACCTTGATGCCACCGGCGTGGACGACGCGCGCGAAGTGGCCGAAGCCCTCATCGAGGTGGGCTTTCGCAGCGAGCTTGGGGAGTGGGCCGGCCGCCTCACCCTGCCCGGTGCGCCGGCGCTGCTGAGCCAGGCGCGCACGCTCGCCTCGATGCAGCGGAACGCCCAGACCATCCGCCAGGCGAGCGACCGGGCCGCGGGGGTCGTGGTCACGCTGAAGACCTACGCCCACCCGGGCGGAGTCATGGCCGAGCCCACGATGGGGGCCATCAGCGACCATCTCGACACCGTGTTGCGGCTGCATGGCAACCAGATCCGAGACCGCGTGGAACTCATCCGCGAAGACAGCGACCCGGGAGCCATCTGGGCGCGCCACGACCAGCTGAACCAGGTGTGGACCAACCTCATCAACAACGCGCTGCACGCCATGGAGCACAAGGGAGTGCTGACCCTTGGGGTGCACCGCGAGCAGGGCTCGATTCGGGTGGATGTCATCGACTCCGGACACGGGATGTCCGATGAGGTGAAGGAGCGAATCTTCGAGTCGTTCTTCACGACCAAACCTCCGGGAGAGGGGAGCGGACTCGGCCTGTCGATCTGCTGGGAGATCGTTGAGGGCCATGGGGGTCGGTTCGAGGTGGAGAGCGAGCCTGGGCGGACCCGCGTCTCGGTGCTGTTGCCCCAGTCCGAGGACCCCTGAGCCAGCGAGCCCGCCCCGGCGATGCGCGGGCTCGACCAGTCCGGCCACCCGACGCCGACCGCGCTCGGCTGGCTGACCCGGCAATGGGCAGGGCGCGCGCCGGCCATACCTGATAGACGAGCACGATCCCCAGGGGCTACACCCCTGCGCGCGGAGAGGAGGGGACTCGATGAACAGAGACAATCGATCGCTGCTCCTCGTCTCCCTGATGGTGCTCGGCAGCGGGTGTGTGGAGGTCCCCATCCCGGACGATCTCGGTCCGAGCGCGCCGGTGGAGCGCGCCACCGTGCAGGTCCGGGTCGAAGACGCACAGGGCGCGGCAGTCGAAGGGGCCTGGGCGCTGTTGACGCCCGTGGGGCGAGATGGCCAGACCGACGCCGAGGGATTCGCCCGGCTTGTGGCGGTGGCGCCCGGAGCGACCGAGGTCACGGCGCGCGCCCTCGGCTTCATGCCGTCCGAGCCCCAGTTGCTCGTGGTGCCTGAGACGGGGACCGCGTTCGTCACCGTGCGGATGACCTCTCAAAGCCGAGGCGTCTTGCGGGTGGAGGCGCACAGCCCCGATGGCTCGACCCCGGTCGCCGGGGCGACGGTCGTCGTCGACGGTGTCGAGTCCGGGGTGACCGACGAGGACGGCGTCGCGCGGGTGCTTGAGGTCGTGCCCGGCACGGTCGCGCTGCGGGTCGCGCCCCCACCCGGGACGACGCTGCTCCCGTTCGTTTCTTCACCCAGCGTCTCGCCGGGCGCGACAGCCAGGATCGCATTCGAGTTCGCGGCGCGCAGTCCAGACGGCGCCGGGCACGGCGGGTCCAGCCTGTGCGAGCAGTGTCACGCCGGGGAGCACGACGCCTGGTCGAGATCTGCTCACGCGCAAGCCCGCCGCTCGGCCGGGCGCGTCGAGATCGATGGACCGCCCGCACTGGTCACCTCGTTCGCCAGCGGCGACGTGGTGCCGCTCGGACCCGCCGCCGCCGGGGCCGAGGTCGTGTTGGGCCGCTCGGGCCCGGGCGAGTGGACCGCAGAGTTGAGGCAGGGAGCCACCAGCACCGGGCCGCTGCGGGTCATGGACATCTACGGCGGGCACTCTGCAGGCTTCGCGTTCGCGGTGGAGCACCAGGGCACGCGGCGAGTTCTCCCCATCGGCTGGTCCGTGGGTCCCCGGGACCCTGTCAGCGCGGACCCTGCGCCCGGCTGGGTCGCCGCCTGGACCGATGGGTGGTTCCCCGGCGGTCTGTTGGCGAGCAACAGCCCGGGGCCCGAGACGTCGTTCGATCTGCGCTGCGCGGGCTGCCACGCGGTCGGCTTCGCCATCGAGGAAGGGGTCGACCGGTGGGATCTGGTGGCCTCAGGCGACGCGCCGGCCCCCGAGCGCGGCGTGGGCTGCGAGGCGTGCCACGGCCCCGGCGCCGATCACGCCGCCGCCGCGGACGGGCGCGCGCTGCTCATCCACCAACCAGGGCGCCAGCCCGCAGGCCTTGGGACCCGCGCGTGCGCCCGCTGCCACCAGCGCGCCGAGGGAGACG